>Ga0247610_10003491_pt1 | contig 17239 bp, 31 predicted proteins | sample 174DNAGHGhighgp2_FD_193483 | JGI IMG/M metagenome (GOLD analysis project Ga0247610, IMG submission 193483) | Sheep rumen microbial communities from Palmerston North, Manawatu-Wanganui, New Zealand - 1742 DNA GHGhigh gp2 | ecosystem: Host-associated > Mammals > Digestive system > Stomach > Rumen... | reverse complement strand
CTGAAGCCGTCTACCGTCTATGGGTTCGGATTCAACAAGGATAACTGGACTGCGGCACAGACTCGTTCTATCCCCGTGGTAGACCAGCTTGCCTACTTGAAGGACATCGTCTAGACTGGACAAAAGGTGTGCGGGACTGCATCAGTCTCGCATGCCTTTGGCACACTCAACAAAAGGATAATCAATGATAAAGTATAAAGTTACATCTACTCACCCAAATCCAGCATATCTGCCTAAAGTCACTTGGGTAGACACCAAAGCAGAAGCCGATGCTCTCGAAGCCAAGGAAGACTTGGCCGTCACCAAGATCGAGAAACACGAAGTCCCCGACGGCGTGTACGAAATGATCAAGAAGCGTCTGGAGGACAGCAAGCAGTTCCGTGAAATGAGCGAAGGCGAACAGTTCGAGGACATCTACTTCTGTTACTGTCGCATGACATGGGAAATGGATGCCTTCTACGATTCACGGTATGCCTACTAACAACATCAACTCACTTAACAAAAAGGAAAATCAAATGCGTTGTGGAACACGAAAAATAGACAAGACTATGTCCGACCTGGTAAAGTCCGCCCTCAAGGGTGGCCGTTGGACAGAAAAGAATGGTCGAAAGCACATGAAGCTCGTATTGCAGAGCAACCCCGCAGTATGGGTGACCGTCCCTGGATCCTCTCGTGACCCTGGCCATGCGTCGAAAAATTTGTTATCGTTGATGCGTAGGTACGAACACGAAGCTGGTTTTACCGAACCGTCCATATAAGGAGTTAATCTGTGGCAAAGACAATGACATTTGGCGAATACGAAGACATGCTTGAAAAAGTCAACGCATTCAAGTTGAAGGTGTTGAAGGCTATCTGCGGTATCTTGAATATCAACGTGAAGGATATCGAGAAGAGCACCTTTTCATTCACTCGTACAAGCGACGTGGACATCAGCTACTTCATGGAATACAACTTTGACGGTGCTGCTACCATATCTCGCAAGATCGACACGAAGCTGGTCGAAATGGCGATGGAAGGGAACGTTTACATGGCCCGTGAACAGTATCTCGAACTGTATTGCCAGAAGGAATGATTATGGCTATAGAGAACATCGAGGACTACTGGCGTGGTGAGCCGAACTTCGGCCTACGCCGCCGAATTGTCATAGAGGTTGACACGACTGGAACCGATATAGAGAAGATCGTGCCGAACCAGAAAATCATCATTGAACCGAAACCACTTGATAAAGGAAATTCATTATGTTCAAACGCATTAGCAATGTCATTGACCGCCTGGTAACTTGGAGCATGTGGCGCAGTATCAAGAAAAGGATAAGACCGCTTGACAGGGTCACGCAGTTCGTACCGCCTCACAAGATTCCGAACGTCATGCGCTTACTTACCGATCCGTTACGTACCGGCAAGTATGCTGGCATCATTTTGCTGTCCGACAACAAGAGGATATACAACTACATCAAGAAGAGCTTGCATGGCATCAATACGGCCTTTATTCGTGTGCCGTACTTGTATGACACTAGAAAGCTGTTCGACAAGGTCAAGGAGAACGCAAACGTATCCCATGTCGATTTTTCCGTAACCGGGTACGAGAACGATACGCCGTTCATCGTGATGGTCGTTCCGAAGGATCGCCCTCGTACAAACAACTCAAACCAAAAACAAACTAACCACAAAAGGAGCAAGTAACAATGTTCACTACACTTTCCATCCTCGTCTACCTCGCGGAATCCGTCGAACGATTCTCCACAGTCGCGTGTGGCGTAGGCATAGCCGCCATAGTAGCCGCTTGCATATCCGCCATAATACTTTTCTGTTGCAGTGCCGAAGGCGAAGTGGATTGGTCGAAATCTTTCAACAAGAAGTGGCTCAAGTATACCATAATTGCAGCTATCTTGGGTACATTGTTCTTGTTCGTTTCCTCGCTGGTTCCGACCAAGAAGGCCGTGTACATGATTGCTGGCATACAGGCGGCTGAATACTTGTCCCAGACTGAAACAGCCAAGGAAATCAGTAACGAAGGTATCAAGATTTTCAAGGACGTGGGCACCATAATACACAGCTACGCCACCGAAGCCGTCAGCACCGTGAAGGAAAAGGTCACGGACGGAGCGAAGGAAGCCGTGGAAGCCACCGACAAGGCCGTGGAAGCCGTCAAGGATTCTGCAACGGCTGTGGTGAAAGAAACAATCAAGGAAACCATAAAGGAATAGCGATGATCGACGCATTGTTTGAAGATAGCATCAAGGTACAGCTTGCGAGGCGAATAGAGCTTCGCATGCCCTTTGCAAAGACTATCTACGATAAGATAGGGAGTTTCTTTGTGGCCGGGAACAGCCTCAACGAAGATACTCCGAACGACTTCGACGTGTATCCTACACGTGTCGGGCAGTTCGACGATATCCGAACCAAGATTGGCGAAGAAAATGTCGTCTGCGTGACGAAGAATGCGACCACGTGCAATATAGGCGGCAAGACTGTCCAGTTCTGCAACTACTTCAAGTCGCCATGGATTACCGATCTTCTGAAGTCGTTTGACTTCGCCCATGTCCAGGTTGGCGCACAATGCACCAAGGATCTCAGCGACGGCATAATTTTCGTTGCGAACTTCACGCCGGACTGGCTCGTGGCCAAGTCGACTGGGAATACGTTCTACACGCATTCCGATTATCCGATTTCATCCCTTATCCGTATCAGTAAGTACATCAAGCGTGGTAACTTCATCGGCAAGTCCTACATGAGGGATATCATGATGATTCTTACCGATATCCTCAACCGAGGCATTGAGGACTACGAAGACTTCAAGGATCAGCTCGACGCAATCGACTTGAGTCTGCTTGGAGAAGGAGACGTAACCGTAGCGCAAGACTTATTCCACGCATTCCAGCATGTGGTTCCGACGCCTACCGAGGGTCAGCCGTAGACTGGACACGACTTGGCCGGGGCTGCGCCCTCGATTCATGATAGGGGCGAACGAAATTGCTAGAAACACTAGCATGGGCGGTCACGCAGCGCCATATCTGCGTGACCGCTTAAACCTTAATCAAAAGGAGACTTTACCATGAGACACCCGAAAGACAACATCGATCAGCGCTACGAAATTCTCCGCCAAGATCCGGAAAACCTTAACTATACACTCAAGCAGTTCAACGAATCCACCGAAAAGACGTATTCCGCCTTTACGGAAATCATTACGGAGCACGATGGCGTTGGCAAGGCCATTCTGCCCATCATGGCGATGAATCAGGCTTCCCATATCCTCAAGGTCGCCGAAGACCGCAATCTCAGCCGTCAGGAAAAGAAGTTCAAGATTCACCAGATGATCGCACCGATGTTCTGCTTGATGTACGACCGTTTCACCGCCGAATCGCTTGAGAACCTTATGGATCTTCTGGACGACGGTAAGGAAGGAAACGAAAATGCGTAAAATACTTGTCCTCTTGTTCCTTCCTACGCTGTTGTTCGCCTCTATGCAGCTCGAATGCAAGGTGTTCAACGGCGCATGGAAGGCAATTACACGTGGCGCAGAGCCTACCCCAGAAGAATGCTATGCCGAAAAGGAATCCATGGCGGCCTTCTCGAAGAACTTGGACGAGATCTGGGTTCTCGACTCAGATAAGTATTACCATTGCCAGTTCAATGCACCAGACATGGACTACACGTGCGTAGTGAACGGAGTTGACACGGCATCTATTGTTCCTAGCCATATTGTCAATACCTACTACAACTTAAAGAAATTTTTACATTAAACAAATAACTCAACTGTCAATACGTTTGCTATATTTTAACACATCAACATAAAAGGAACAAACCATGAAAAACTATTCTATAGCAACATCGAGAAAGTACATGCCGTATACCGTCAAGGAAGACAAGATGCTCCGTGACGGCGCAACGTCGCTCCCTGGCCGCACTCCCAAGGCCGTCTATCAGCGTCGCCGTGAACTCGGCCTCGTGAAGCCGTCCAAGTGGACTCCGGACGAGATCGAACTCGCCAAGCGCAATATCGTGCCGTCTGGACGTACCAAGGCCGCACTGCGTTGTCTCCGTAACAAGCTCGGCTTGACGAAGGCGGTCGGCGAAGCAGCGAACGGACAGATGGAACTCAAGCTGGCACCGATCTCCGCACATTCCACGAAGCACATTTCCGACATCGTCGGACAGTTTGCTCGTACCGTCAGCATCCTTTCCAAGAGTGGCATGACCGCCAAGGAAATTGCAGAACAGACTGGCAAGAGCCTTTCGACCGTACAGATGGCATTGGATCTTTCCGCTGCTCTCCGTATGAAATAATTGGTTATGTCCACCCAACGTATTGTTGAGTATATTTTGATGTTGTCAAGAATGGATTTATGTGCTATATTTAACAATAGGCGTAATCTGGTTCAATTAGCAGCCATAAAACACACCAAAGCAACACTTTGGGTGGACATCGCCAAATAATTTTCGATTTTCCCATCGATGGGGGATCCGGCGCAAGTCGGGTCCCCATATTCTAGCTTAACGAGGTGTTATATGAACAAGGTTTTTGAAAAGCGAGTGTACCGAAAGTGGACGCCTGAAGAAGACGAAATGATTAAGCGAGGCGAGATTCCTCCTAATCATCCTAGTTACGCCAACTGTCTTACACGTGCGCGTAAGCTCGGTTTCAAGTTCGTCAAGAAGCGTCAGGAAGGCCGCTGGAGTGAAATTCAGGACAACATGGTACGTAACGGCATCGTGCCTCCGGAAAAGGGATTGGACAGGGCCATACAGCGTGGCAAGGAGCTTGGTATAGACTTCATGGAGAAGTTCTACCAGAACATCGACCAGAACGGTCTTGACAGCATCAAGGGATTGAAGAAGGACGACCGCATGCTCATCATGGCGGCTAACGACGCATCCTTGAAGGAATTCAAGATCAAGAACACGACAAACATCCACCAAGCGGCAGAGCGTGGGAAAAAGTTTTTCCTTATGCATGCCAAGTCACTTCTATCGATACAGGATATCGCCAACAAGGAAAACTGTACACGTCAGAACGTACACCGACTGATCGATGCGTTCAAGATCCAGTATTTCAACGAACACTGTTTCGAGCAAGCAGTAAAGGAATTTGAAAATGATTGATTTTCTCAAACCAGAAAAGCCGAAGGGCAAGCAGTACCAGCTCAAGTTCCGTCTTGAGAACGTGCCCGGTATAGGTACACTTAACATGGTCGCTGGCGAATGCGATGCAGAGACTCCGGTCGCCGCTGGCAAGGCGATGGAACAGAACCTTCAGCGCCGTATAGGAGAAGCAAAGTACAAGTACTTGGCTGAAGCTAAGATCGTGGATTCTACTGGCCGTGACCGAGCATTCTTGCAGATCGACCAGAGCTATGTCAAGGCCACGAACGGATACGTGAAGTCTCCGTCATGGGGTCATTGGCTTAACGTGTTTTAACGTTATTAACCGAAGGGAGAGCATCATGGCTGATATTGACGCTGGCATCATATCGTTCGACGCATGTATGGACATATTCAATCGCGGTGGCGACTGCCAGATGCAGTTTGACGGGAAATGGATACCGTTCGATCCACATGCAGTAATCCGTAAGTTCCGTCGAGCACCGCAGTTGTCTGAAAAGGACGGCCCCAGAGTGGTACGGTATGCGCTGTATCGTCTAGCGCAAATCATGTGCAAATACTGCCAGAATTTGGCCTTTGGTCTTCCGGAAAAAGGCAAGAAGCCCAACTGGAGGCACACCTACCCAGTCAATGGGAAGGAGAACCAGCCGAGGCTTTTTAGCCGAACGAAGGACATCTTCAAGACGTATTTCCGTATAGTCTCTCAGCCGTACAAGAATGAATTTGTCGTCGGGAGCGGCGTAGTCGGAGTTCCGCAATACATCATTCAGCGTCGGTGTTTGGAATCTGACAATTGGGTTTCTGTGTTCGCCGTTCAATACATGACGTACACCGGATACGACAAGTATGAAGCTCGTACGTGCGCATCTTGGGAAGGCGAACACACGACGGACTGGGGAATCGTATTGCTTGACAAATTGGCTGGCCAATACATCCAAGAAGATCGATGCAACGGCCATATTGACACTTCTCGCTATGTGAAGGCCGAAAGTACAGACCACTTTGACCGAGGCAAGACCGTTATCGTAAGGCAGCAGCGCATATTCACGCTCGACCCTACGAATAATCCCGGTGACGACGTGTTGCACAACATTGCATTGGTGCTTACTCACTATCTGGAACAGCTGTCCGATCTTGATGTCTGTTTTCCGAACTTCAAGAGCTTCATCGACAAGCAGCTTGCCGACATGATGGAGTCGTCCTATAAGATCAGCAACGGCGAGACATATACTTGGGTCACAATGAAGGACTCCGTATTCAATGCGGTCAAAGAATACATGGAAGCAGTCCTTGGTAAACTCAAGCATGGCGATTATTACCAAGACTATGTCTTTACCAAGGCGATCATGCTTCGCTACTTCAACGACAAGTACAACGACACGATCGACCAAGTCGATCCGAGGTCGTCGTTTTAAATCCTGGATCCGGCCCTTGGGAGGAACTGCATTTCGACCTTCGTCGCAATGTAGTTTCTAAGCCCCTTGGAGCGTATCCAATAGCCGAAAATATGTTCGGCAAGGTATCCGTCGATTCTTTTATTTTCGTCGCTCAGACCACGGTATTTGTCGAAAGCGGCCAACTTAGGGAACAGCCATTCGCAATACTCATCGATTACCGGCTTGGTAGCGATGAACATGTTGCACTGGACTAGTTCCCTTTCTTGTGTATAGGAGACAAACTTGTCTCCCAGTCCGTTGAACTTGCTGTTCATTATACCGATGAACGCATTGAACTCGTCGGCGGGGCCAGCCTTCTGGAACCAGTCGTAGCCTGACTTGAAACCAGTAACACGAGGATGGTGTCGGAAACGGCAAGTGATGATGTCGTGATCCTTGAGGATCTCTTCTACTTCTTCCTTGTTCATCCGCTGCTTGTTCTTCTTGGGAGAGGCGAAGAAGCGTCTGTAATGCTCCAGACCGACATACTTTGCGGTCGCATTCTTCCACAAGTAATATAGCCCGGTCAACTCGCAGTACCAAGGGTTCAGTATGTCAATGTTTGCACCATCGTGCGGTGCGTCGACGATGAATTTTTCTCTTATATCGTCGCATTCCAGGAAAAGGTTCTTAGACGAACCGACAACGTAAATACTCATAGCCAATAAATTAGGTTAATTCTCTTTTGATTACCAGTTTAGCAAACCTATAAACTGCGTGTATCGTATAAGGAAATAACCTATGAATCAGCTTTTTATCGACAAGCTTCACGAAAGCATGACCGAATCGAACAAGGCTCTTATCGAGTCCGTTGAACTTCTTTACCGCACTTGCGAGAAGAAGGCACAGTTGGAAGGTCTTGGCAAGACCCTCGCAGCTGGCGCAATAGGTGCCGCTATCGGCGGAGCTGGCGTTCTCGGCGCGACTAATGCCGACAAGATCAAGGGCGTATACGACGATGCCAAGACTTCCTATGAGCATTTTGTCAACGATCCGGCAACGATCCAGCGAGTGAAGAACCGTGCGTTCGAGGGCGAGAAGCTACTCAAGAACAAGGGCTACCATTACGTCGACGTAAAGGATCATCCGGGTCTCTATTCTGACGAACTGAATGGCATTAACCTTGAACAGATGGATAAAGAGCCGTACGTGCAAGTCGGCTGGTGGGTATCACCTGATGAACGTACATACTATTCTACTGTCACGGGAGAGGTATATGAAATGCCGAAGGGACAGACATTTGCTAACGCTTCTACTGACAATAAGGGAAACTTTAAGGGACATACCCCAGCAGCTACTGGCGTAGTCAATCCAGACGAGGTAAGGGATTGCTCGTTGACATACAAGAACATGGGTCTCGGCTATCCGGAAGACGGTTGCGGCGAACGTGGCTACAAGCTGCTAGACGATACTGGCTTGAAAGTTCTCGGCGCAACAAAGTAACGATTTATAATTGAACAAAAGCCACCTAGGTATCTAGGTGGCTTTCTTTGTTTGCCCTCTACGCAAACTTGATCAGTATTATCACCAAGACGATAAAGCTGACCACTATGGCTACATCCGTGTAATTATCCAGCTTCATAACGTGACCTCGCTATGGCAGAAATACGTTCTATCATTCGTCCACGAACTGTTTCCAGAGCGAATCTGGTCACTTGATTCTCGTAGGGCTTCAAGATGTTGTCGATGTCGGTGATCGAGTTGGCTGTAATGAGCTCCGGCTCGAATATGCCGCAGTTGTACATGTCTACGAGCGACGGGTTCTCCATTTCGCTGAACATGATTTTTTGCTGGTTCTTGGCGAACCATTGCCATGCGCCGTGCGGAAGCCATCCGTTGATATCTGCCGGATTCACTTCAGACACTAGCAGCAACTGTCTTTCGTCAGAACTCCTTATCCATGGAGACAGTTTGTCCGTAATTTCCTTTACGTTCATATTGGAAACGACAAACCACGTACATTTCAAGTAGTGCGCCCAGTTTTCAAACGTTTCCTTGATGAATTTTTCAAGACGTTCGTCGTCGGAACAGTTAAGGGAAATAAGATAGAATTTGCTCATACTCTAAATATAGTACAAATTAGCGTATGTGTCAAATACAGTCTTCGTCTTCTTTATGGTCGATATATGTATTGACCTTGATATAGCTGCTTATCTTCGGCTTGACAACAAGCGTGAAATTGGTATGGTATCTACTTATATGTTCTACTACCACGTCCAGATCGTCGTCAGTACATCCCGGATGTTCTTCTATGTATGCGGTCTTCATGCGTCGGATAATAGTGTCATCGCTCGGCCCCGGTGGAATCATGTGTCCAAGCAAATTAGGTGGCGGTTCAAAGAATGGTTTGTCCATTTAAGGCTCCCTAGTGACTACTTGTGCTGATGCGACACGCAAGAACACTTGCATTTCGTGCAACGTATCAGTTACCACGTGCAAAGCTCCCCAGTAAACTCCGTTATCGTCCTTGCAGAAGAACAGCATATTACAAGTAAGCTCATGCATGTACGTCTGTAACGAAAACGGATTGTCAACAAACCAGTACAGATATCGGTTGCCGACCGCTTCTCTATACGAAACTGTCTGCAATACGTCCTCGGCGGTAGCAGCTGTTTCGACAATGACATCGGAGCTGTCTACGCAGCTCGGCTTATACTTGTTTACCTTGTACATACAACCTCTTACAAATCAATGATGAACGCCTCGTCGTTTCCGTCTACGGATCCACGCAGCAGCTTGTCGCCGGTATAGTCTAAGAACTCGATGATGTCCTCTCGGTCATCCGGATAGCCAAGAGGATTGCACCAGATGTGGATATGGTTTCCCTTGGAGTTGACATATTCCGTCTTCATACGGCTATGCGTGTGGCCGCAAAACCAGTATGTATCGTCGGCCATCTGCTCCAGATACTTCTCCGCATTGAAGAAATACACGTAGTTCCACGGATCGGTGCGGTACTTGTACGGAACTCCCATCTGGTAAGGTGCGAAGTGAGTGACGATTACCTTTGGATTGAAATCGACAATCTTCGCCAAAGCCGCATCCGCATGGTTCCATATAAGACCGGGTTCTTGTCCGAATAGTCTCCAGTGCTTGCCGTCATACCAGCGCCTCCATTTTGTGGCTGGATCTAGTCCGTATATAGGCGGTTCGCACTTGAAGTCACAGAATCCCATACAGCCGCCGATATGGTATTTGAGCAACGTATGGATAGACTCTTCGTTGATCAAGTCTACGTTGTCGAACTGATTGCAGAAGTCCCTCATCCGATAATACTTCTGCTCGGACGATGCGAACTGCAGATTCGCCTTGGACGGAGTTCCGCCACGAACAGTCAAGTCATGGTTGCCAGCAACCATGATGACCTTCTTGTACTTTTTGCTGAGCCACGTCACCATGCGGGTGAACGTCAAGTAGTCATTGGAATAGTCGCCAGCAAGAATAAGTCCTTCAGTCTCAGGAATCTTGTAGAAACTCCATAGGTACTCAAGGGTATCTATGGTTACTGATTCGTCTGGATCGTCTGGCACGAGGCGATCCTTGCTGACCGCTGATTCGAAATGCGTATCGACGTGTATGTCACTCAACAGTAAGTATTTCATTAGGTGATGGTCTTGATGATTTTGTTCGTAAGTTCGATCTGCTTAAGGGTTACTTTCTTGAGTTCTTCCGCAACGTACTCGGCATCGACCACCTTATAGCGGTTCGAGTAGAAATCTTCGCCCATATTCCCAGTCTTCCAGAGGAAAGCGTGGCCACAACCGGGCAACACCTCGGCACAGTACTTAGGGATGACATGGACACAGTCAACAGTCGATGACACCGGAGTAACATGTACCAGTTTTTCTACAAGTACAAACGACGGGGTATAGTCTAGGGCATACTCCTTGTACACTTCTTCGTCCTCGTGCCACGGAATACCACTAACCTCAATCCATTTGCCTACGAGGTCGCCGTACTTATTGTTTGCGGCTTCTTCTTGAGCCTTCAAATAAGCACTGCGTGCTTTCGTATATTCGAATTCAAGTTCTTCAAGTGTTTTGCTCATTTTTAGTTCCTTCGACTCCAGTAAAATCCAGATGACTATGGATTTCGTCTGAAATCCGTTTGGATTGCTCTCTGCGATGCTTGATATAGTTCCACAGAGTCATTGCGGCATCTCGGTTGACTTCATAGAATTTGTCGATGACGTCTGCTGGGATAGGTTCAACCTTTCGAGAATCTGTACCGCATTCCACAACGACAAAGCATATGTCAAATGCCCTATGGTGAAGGATGTCGACATCGATAAAGTGTGAAATCGGATCGACATCGAGTAAGCTGTATGCAGCCGAACGCAGCTTGTTGTACAATTCCTTGTACTGTTTGTTCAGATGTTCTATTTCGTACTCCACCATGGTATCGGCCCTTCAATCGGTTTGACGCCTACAAGCTTGTCTGCCAGCAGCGTAGGCTCGCAGTTACGGATGATCGGTAGTCTGGGTTCACACTTACCAATATCCATGTTCTTTAGTCGTTCTTGGCGTTCCTTGTCACGGCGTTCCTTTTCAACCAGCCATGCGTCCCAGATTTCCTTGTCGTGGAAGAATACCAGCTTTCCGTCAACGACCTCGCAGCGTTCGCTATGCGGGTTGATGCCAAATGCATCGAAATACTTCACGTAGCCCGGAATGTCGCATTCGTCTGATGCCAAGCCATCCTTGAACATGACGACTGGTTTCAGCGTACCCGGCTGAGCCTTCTGACGAGTAATGGTTTTACCAGTTCCCAGCGGCATGACGGTTTCCATTTCGTCGCAAGGGATGATCATCTTGTAGAAGCCGACACCGAATGCGTGGATGTAATTGCACCCAGCCTCGACTAGATTACCGTCGAAGTTTCGGAAATACAGCGGCAAGTCGCCGTGCTGCTTGTATATCTGTACAAGTTCACCAAGTTTCATAATTAACCTTTTGTACGACGCTGTTCGAGATACCTATGAACCCATTCTCGTTGACTTTTCATTGCTTCCATCGCCTCGTCTTTCTTATTGTTGTAATAGTCGTTGATAGGTTCGCACGGAATGTGCACCCATTCACCAGCACGGCCAGTCTTTGTCATGAACGACATATGTACCGTAATTTCGTCGCCGAACCAGTCGGAAAATGCGTTGAACTCGAAACGAGCGTCATCTTTGTCAAGCTGAAGCAAATCGTATACGGCAGTCAGCACCATAGCTTCGAGCATAGTACGAGTGTCACGCAAAGTCTGAATTTTCTCGGTAATGTTGATAGCCATTATGTAAGCTCCGATATATTGTCGTTCAAGATTTTCTGGTCGTCCGGATCCAGCGGCTTGGATTCCTTGACCATGGATTCTGCCGCCTTGACAGCGGCATCGGCCAGCTCTGAGTCAGAAACGTGCTTTCTAGGCCATTCTCGGACGTGACCGTCCTCGTACTTGGTCTTGTAGATTTCGACGTCCCAAGAGCCCTTATCGGTCTTCCAGTAGTGTGCCCAGTTTTCCACATATTCCCCGATGTGGAGACCTGGGAATACCTTGGACACGAAGTGTATCGGATGGTCGAACTCATCGAGTTCTGGCGGCATGTTAGTATCGATGGCGGACATGATTACCTCTTGGCTGGAACGATAGTTAGTTCGCCGAAACGAGTGCCGACGAAGTCGATGATGCCTTGAGCTTCGTTGGGATCACTGAATAATCTAGCGTCGGCTTCGTTCTTGGTAAGGAATTCGTATCCCTTGCTTGACCACCACTCGTCGGAGTCCTTCTTCTTGATTGTGTAGTATTTCGGTGTATCGGATACTGCGGTCTGGCTGGCAGTCGATGTATCGGCTTGCTGATTGGACTTGACTTCGACGAAAGGCGTAACGGAGTCGCCGATCTGTGTGTGATCGTCGACGACGCAGCCATACAATGCGACTACGTGCATGCGGTTCTTCTTCCAGAAGTCTTGATCCGGTTCATACCAGGCTTTCGGCTTCGGTTGCTGGGGAAAGTCGTCCTTGGGCAGCGGCACGATGTCATCCGGCAGACTTGGCTGCGGAGTAATCTGGATAGGGCTGACCTTTGTTCCGGCAGACTGGGTCGGAATGAGTCCAAGTTGAATGAGTCTTGCGTACTCGTCCGGAGTACAGGTCACGAGTTGTCCGTTAAGCATGATTTCCATATTCTATTCCTCGTTAATTCCAGCACGCTTCAGCGCGTTCATATGGCTGCTACTGATGAAATGATCTGTTTCAGACGTTTGATTTCCGCATGCGCCTCGTCAAGTTCGGATTTCAAACGATCAACCTCTTCCTTGAGCATGTCTCGCTCGCCCTTGATCCCGGCGACTTCGGAACAGTAGTCCAGAACATTCGACAGTTCTTCGGTACCATTGCTATAAGGGTCTTGCCAGTCCTCTACTGGGAGCATCGTGCGTACGCCATTCTCGACAGAGAATACATTGATATTGAAGAACCAATAATTCTTGCTCGCCTCTCTGATATAAGGATGATTGGGTTCGCGACGGAGTAGACAGCGAGCAAAGTTACGTGCGTTATCGAACCGAGTGAACTTGTCCGTCACGAACATAGTGTTGGGTGGCAGCTGGCAGCCATCCTTCGGTACACGAGAGTGTTCTACTTCGAAGTGCATCCCGTCCTTCTTGTATTTATCCGGAATGTCGGTATCTCTGGGAATACCGCTAGTATTCACCAGCCATTCCGATGTGTCCAAGAAACGTGATGTCGTACCGACTTGCTCAATGCGGATATTGGTCTTCAACTCGCCGCGCTTGACCAATGCATAGGGATAGCAACTGTTTTCCTTATATAGCTTGTTAGCCGCATCCTTTGCCGTGGTAAACGAGTCGTATTCAATCGCAACGTCTTCGAATCCCCAGTCACGGAAAGTGGTGTACCATACCTTGAATTTCGGCTGACCGTCCAGTTCCTTGATAGATTTGTCGATACTCGGAGCAAGATTGCACCAAGATTCCCAAGGAACTTCGGATTCATATTCGCCGACTTCGACGATACGGATATTCACTGGGATCGTATAGTCGTTGCCGAAGAAATGTTCGCGGAATTCCTTTTTACCAAGGTCGTTAGCAAACTTGACTGCAGAATCGTATATGCCGAACTTCTCAACACGGTCAAACTCGCTAGTATATTCGTGTGTACTTTGCTTGAAGCAAACGTGCCAGCGCAATGCGGTCTTGACTGTATTTAGCCGTTTAGATTCTCGTCTTTCGTGATAGCGCAATGCGGTCTCGACTGTGTTTAGTCCTTGAGAATCTTGTCCATGCGTTTTTGCCATATGGTAGAATCCTTTTGCCAAATGAGTTTCTTGTACTTGCAGACTTCTGGGGACTGACCTTCGCATCTGTAAACTTCGTCACGAGTCTTGAAAAACTTGTCTGCATGCTTCATGATACGGTTGTCCCAGTCAAAGAACAGTATACCGAAAAACAGCATGGCCATTACCAAGAAGATGACCGTCGTGTAGAACGGCAATTCGGAGTCGTCTTTCGTTGCAATACAGAATATAGTAATGCAAAGACAGAATAGTCCGACGACGGCAATGATACCTAGAACGATATAGTCTCCAAACATTATTCATGCTCCATAGGTGGTTTGTAGTGGTAGTCACGGACACACTTGTAGCCGGGTTCGTCTACGATCTTCAGCATGTCCAGGTTAGCAAATGTGAACCCCTTCGAACGAATCACGTCGAACGGCGATATGTCCATGTTGCCAGTCATGAAGTGGTAAAGGTAACGTATAAGCATGCCGTGGGAAACGATTACGCAGCGGTATATGCCGTAGTCCCGTTCCAGCTGCCTACCGAAACCGTGCAAAATTTCCAACGCACGGTTGATCATGTCGGTATTGGTAACGTCAACGCAAGCATTGAACTCAGCTTCGTCGATTTCCCAGAACTTACGGCTACCCAGTCCGGCGCAGTCGAATTCACGGAACAAGTCGTTCTCGATGATCTCCACGTCGCCGAACAGCATCTGTGCGGTCTGCCGACAACGCTTTGCCGGAGAGCAGAATATATGCTCCCTTGCGTCGGCATCGATGAACTTGCCGATACGTTCTTCCCAGTCGGCTGGCTTCTCCATGGAGACGATATCGGCATTGTCGTAGCCGTTTACCATGGATCCGGTGAAGTTGGCCGCCGTGGGCGCATGCCTGATGAAGTAGAATATCATTCTTGGTTCTCGTTATTCCAATTGTCTGCTATATTTAGCGCTTGTTTCTTTGCATGTGCAATACATTCTGTGATTTCTTGTTCCGTCAGCACATGGTCGATATCGCTTTTGTATATAGATTGATGATCATTGGTCTCTTGCTTGATACTTATGGAGATTGCGTTTCCGAAATTAACCGTATTAAGCACATCTTTGTAAACGATGTGTAAAGTGCGAGTAGACGCTACAAACCGGTCGTCCATCGCATCGCTGATACTGATAATACGTACAATGTGTATGTCCAGTGGATTTTGTACGGAATACAGTTTTGCACCATTCGTTCCATATATAAGAACGGTCTTTCCCTCGTATAGTTCCTTGTATTTCGCCAGGTAGCGTTCGGTATTGAGGCGCTTGACCTTCTGGAGACGACTATCAGCAGTCTGCCTCAACTCACGGAGAGCAGTCTCGCTGTCGCACGATTCAATCGCATTAACCAATTCTTTCCAGTTATCCTTCTCGGACATATCAAACCTCATATAATCAACTTATAATATAGCAATTAATTAACTCTATTGCAACATAGCCCTGTACGTGTAGTAGCGTTGCATGACGGTTTCCACGTAGGCTACCGTCTCTGGGTGTACGGCTTCCTTCTCCAGCTCGCCCTCGATCCACTGCTGGTACTTGAGGGCACCGCCGGGGCCGCCGTTGTATGCGGCAGCGACCAGCACGTTGTTCTGGAACTGCTTGTACAGCTTCGAGAGGTACTGTACGGAAAGCTTGATGTTGTAGCGTGGCTCGGTCAGCAGCTTGACGTCGTACTTCATTCCGGCATGCCTTGCCATGGCTTCGGCTGTCTTTGGCATGAGCTGTCCTAGACCGATCGCACCAGCCGGGGAAACGATGTCCTTGTTGAACTTGGATTCGGATTCTACCATAGCCAGCAAGAAGGCGTACTCTACCGACGAGTTGAACTCGGATTCCTCGTAGAGGATGCTGGCTAGTCTGGCGGCGTAGCGTAGGTCGATATCCTTCCTAGAATGACGGATGATGTTGGCACCGATGGCGATCTGCTTGGAACGCGAACGGTTCGTCTCGGTGATCTCGTGGAGAGCCGACACATGGCTGTCCAGACTGTCAAGACGTGCCACCATCGAGTCTGTGTACGTCTTGCTGTCTGCCAAGTGGCTCTCGATTGCGTCGAACTTCGTAGACGCCTCTCCGGCGAAGAAGCACACGAGGCACACTAGGGCGACAAGGATGATTGTTTCGAGGGTAATGAATATGCGCTTGTTACGGCGTCTCTTGTGGTGCTTACTGGTCGGAGTATTCTTCATGGTCTTCCATCATATCAGTTAGGTTCAACAGCTTGTCGATTCGTTTGTCGCAAGTATGGTAAATGTTCTGCAGTTCTTCGCTGGGCAAGTCGATGAGTGTCAGACGGTTGTCATCGGTCAACTGAAGCGTTACCTTTGTATACCAGTCCGGACTAGCAAGAAGGCTAACGAGGTATTTTTTCCATACAGTCTTTACACACCCAGCAAAATACTGTATATATCTGAGATTGCGGATTTTTGTACCCCATCTTTCGGCATACAAGTCGGCATCTTGCGTTGACCGATTTCGGCACGTTGCCAATTCATCCGCGTTAATGATGTTACGGCGTTCCATGTCTTGGGCAATCCATTCGGCACGGTCGAGAAGTTCCTTCTCGGTCATGTTGTTGATGGTCATCTTGTCAACATGGTCATATATGTCGTCAATGATGGAAAATCCTACTGGCATATTATTCCTCGACGCAGCTGAAGCCTACCGGATACGGATAGTAGTCCAAGTTATGTGCTTTGCTCGTAGAATTTATATGATTCACGTAGTCCGTGCGGTTCTCGATCTTGCAGTTCAGCTTTTTCTTCTTCACTTGCTTTTCAACGCAGAACGCATGCTCGACTCCGTTCTTCCTTGCTGTGGCCGCAACAGTCTCGCACTGCTGAAGCGTGGAGAATGTCAAGTCGGTGTTGATTCCGCCATGGTATAAGGTCATGATCAGTACAAATACTACGCTCATCTTAGTTTTTCCTTAGCTAATTCAAGTTCATTTCGCCATTCGGCAACCTTCTTCTCGGAAGCTTCGTCCATTTTCAAGCCAAAAATAGACATCAGCGCATTGGCCGTGTCGACAGCAGACAGTGTCTTAGTCAGCTCGGCCTTCTTGGTTTCTGCTTCCTGGGTCTCGGTATAGATCTTTTTGACGCGCTTCTTGTAAATCTTGTACTTGTGCTCGATAAGCATGGCTAGCTTGTCATACGTGTAGGTTGGCACGTCTTTCGGTACTCGCTTGGTAAATTCGCATGTCATACAAGATCCACATCCGACATGCAGATGGAATACCAAGTACCCTTCATAATAGTACGCTGGTATGGCATACGGTGTCATTTCAGGAAGCCACCCGCATTTAGGTTCCTTTTCGTCCAAGAACGCTTGATGGTCTAATATGCAATGGTAAAATATATCCAATAACC
>Ga0247610_10003490_pt1 | contig 17239 bp, 10 predicted proteins | sample 174DNAGHGhighgp2_FD_193483 | JGI IMG/M metagenome (GOLD analysis project Ga0247610, IMG submission 193483) | Sheep rumen microbial communities from Palmerston North, Manawatu-Wanganui, New Zealand - 1742 DNA GHGhigh gp2 | ecosystem: Host-associated > Mammals > Digestive system > Stomach > Rumen... | reverse complement strand
GCGTTTCGTGACAAGGTTCAGCACCCCACCCTTGCCGTGCTCGTCGCCAGGATACCAGTTCTGTACCGTGGAATACTTCACCTCGGCACGGTCCATCACGATGATCTCCACAATGGCAGCATGCAGCTGGTTCTCGTCACGCATAGGAGCCGTACAACCCTCCAGGTAACTGACGTAAGAGTCGTCATCGGCAACGATAAGTGTCCTCTCAAACTGTCCGGTGTTCCTGGCGTTGATACGGAAATAGCTGCTCAGCTCCATGGGGCAGCGCACACCCTTGGGGATATAGACAAACGAGCCATCGGAGAAAACGGCACTGTTCAGCGCAGCATAGAAATTGTCGCGATAGGGCACCACCGTTCCCAGGTACTGGCGTACCAGGTCAGGATGCTCCTTGATGGCATCGCCGATGGAACAGAAGATGACCCCCTTCTCCTTCAGTTTCTCCTTGAACGTGGTCTTCACACTGACAGAGTCCATGATGGCATCCACCGCTGTATTACCACTCAAGGCAAGACGTTCCTCCAAAGGGATACCGAGCTTGTCGAAGGTCTTTTCCAGTTCGGGGTCTATGGCAGGGACTCCGTCGCTGCCCGCAGAAGAGGGTTTCTTTGCAGTGGGATCGGCATAATAGCTGATGGCCTGATAGTCTACAGGAGGCACATGGACGTGTCCCCATGTGGGTTCCTTCTGCTCCTTCCAGTAGCGAAAGGCCTTCAAGCGGAACTCAAGCATCCACTCGGGCTCCCCTTTCTTGGCAGAGATGAGCCGGACAACGTCTTCGTTCAGCCCTTTCTCTATGATTTCTGTATGTACGTCCGTAGTAAAGCCAAACTCGTACTTCTGCTCGGCCACCTGGCGGACAAACTCGTTCTTCTCGTTCTGCATAACGGCTGCAAAGGTACAAAGAAAAAACGAAAATCAACTATTTTCCAACCGAAATATGAATGTGTTTCAAGGGATTTTATTACCTTTGCAACCAAACCAATTAAACTGGAAAAGATATGTTTAGAAACGTCCTATCTGCCACCTGCCTATTGATGCTGACGATGTCGGCACAGGCAAAGAGCAAGGTTGTTGACCGCCCCGCGTATGTATCATCCACCGCGATGTATGAACTAAAACCCATGAAGGTGGAGCTGACGAAGAAAGCCACCATCGTGCATTTCCACGTCGTGAACGCCAAGTGGGGTGGCTGGAGCGTAGCCGAGGCGCAGCTGGTCTGCAATGGCGACACCCTTGCCTTCAAGAGCGGACGCGTCATCACCCACGACGGTTGGAAGGTGCTGGCTGAAGAACCATTCGAGCTGGGCAGGGACATCGACAAGAACATACAGCGCGACTCGCTCATCATGACCTTCGAGCCACTGCCAAAGGGTGCCGAGAGGTTCGATTATATCGGTAAGAGCGGCCGAAGGAAGCGGGAAATCAAGGGTATCCGCCTTAGCGAAGGACCCTACCCCTCGCTGCTGCCTGCCTATCAGCCGTTCGTTGACGACGGCCAGCCGCTGAAGCCGCTGAAGATGGGACTTGGCGAGGTGTCGGCCACCATCCGGGTACACGGAGGAGGAACCATTTTGTCGCATAACGATTGGCGCACCCTTTGGGGCAAGCCCTTCCATTGTTCCAATGATGACGACTCGGTGATCGTGTACCGTTGCCCCGATTACCTCAGACAGCTTCCTTTATTCTCGGGCCGCGGCTTCGGACTGGTGGAGGTGGGCATCAACACCCAGTTCCCGTTGGTGCTGATTCCTAATGAGACACTAACGCTCGACATCGACCTGCCCGCCGTGACTGCCCGCGACAATAAAAAGGCGAAGATGCGCGACACCTACCGGGTGGGCGGTAGCATCGGCGACATCAATCAGGTGCTGTTGGAGAACCAGGAACTGATGTACATGCATTTCCACAAGGATGTGATACCCGAGTGTACCGCAGAAGAGACCTTCGCGGAGTGGAGCGAACAACTGTGGCAGAACTTCGAGGCATTCCGCCAGAAACTGCTCGACCGACATCCCGACTATACCCGTCGCCAAAGGGAGTTCCTGAAGATTTGGATAGAAGATATGTATGCCTGCTACCGTAACGACTATGTCAAGACTTTGAAGGACAAGATGGGAGCAGGCAGGGCCGATAGCCTGATGGGACACCTGAAAGAGACCCACACGCTGGCAGACCCGCACTTCAAGGACATGCTGATCTATCAAGGCGGGCGCACCTTCTATTTCCCTGCACATACCAATCACATTCCCTACCTCGAAGCCAACGGAATGGGGCAAGGTGAAGTGTACGAGACGCTGAAGGCGCTGGACTACAAAAACCAACTGATGAAACGGATGAACGACTTGGAGGTGCTCTCAGACAGCGCCATCATGGCCGCCCATCCCCTGTTCCAGACGCCGCTCCGTGAGTATAACGACAGCATCCGTCTGCTCGTGGAGCGGATTCAGCAGGAAGCGCAGAAGCGTATGATGCCCACCCCTGACGTGACTGGCGACAAACTCATCGAACACATCGCAGCCCAACATCCAGGCAAGGCTGTCTTCTTCGACCTCTGGGCCACCTGGTGCGGTCCCTGCAAGATAGGTATCGCCGGGATGGAACCATTGAAAAAGGAACTGAGTAATCAAGATATCGTGTTCGTCTACTTGACCAACGAAACCAGTCCCATTGACGAATGGAAGAAACAAGTGGCCAACATTCCCGGCCTGCACTACCGTGTGACGGATGACATCTGGAAGCAGATTCCCAACATCATCGGCATTCCCCAGTACTACCTCTACGACCGCAATGGTCACCGCCAATGGGAACAAACCGGCTACGACGAAGAAGTGCTGAAGGACATCAAGCAGCAAATTGAAAAGGCGATAAAATAGAAGGTTGCCTGATTTCTCAAAGTAATGAAGCAACATTCCATGAGAAATCAGGCAACCTTCTATTGATGCAGTGGTGCTTACAGTTTCTGTTCCACCTCTATCTCGGTGAAGGTCTCAATGGTATCGCCCACCTGTATGTCGTTGAAGTTGACGAGTGAGATACCGCACTCCAGACCTGTGGCTACCTCCTTGGCATCGTCCTTGTAACGCTTCAGGGCATCGATGGGAGCGGTGTGAATCACGATTCCGTCGCGGATGACGCGGGCCTTGTCCTTGTTGTGCACCTTGCCTTCGGTAACAAGACCACCGGCCACGGTACCCACCTTCGAGATCTTGAACACCTGCTTCACCTCTATCTCACCTGTGACGATCTCCTTCTTCACCTTGTCGAGCATGCCCTGCATGGTGGCCTTCACATCGTCGATAGCGTCGTAGATAATAGAATAGGTATTGATCTCAACGCCCTCACGGTCGGCTGCACGGCGGGCATCGGCACTGGGACGCACCTGGAAGCCGATGATAATAGCCTCGGAAGCCGAAGCCAGCATCACATCGTTCTCGGAAATCTGGCCTACTGCCTTCGAGATGACATTCACCTGTACCTTCTCTGTAGAGAGCTTGATGAACGAATCGCTCAGCGCCTCGATAGAACCGTCGGTATCGCCCTTCACAATGATGTTCAACTCGTGGAACTCGCCCAAGGCAATGCGATGAGACAGTTCGTCGAGACCAAGTTTCGTGGTGGTACGCAGGCTCTGTTCGCGCTGCAGCTGAATACGCTTGTTGGCAATATCGCGGGCTTCCTGTTCTGCCTCCATCACATGGAAGGAGTCACCGGCGGTGGGAGCACCGTTCAGGCCTAGGATGATGGCAGGCTCTGCAGGTCCTGCTTTCTCAATACGCTGGTTACGTTCATTGAACATAGCCTTGACCTTACCCCAGGCGGTACCGGCAATCACTACGTCGCCCACCCGAAGCGTGCCATTGGACACGAGAACCGTGGAAACGTAGCCACGACCCTTGTCGAGAGAGCTCTCGATGACAGAGCCTGTAGCCTTACGGTTGGGATTAGCCTTCAGGTCGAGCATTTCGGCCTCTAAGAGTACCTTTTCCAGCAGTTCTTCCACGCCAATGCCTTTCTTGGCACTGATTTCCTGGCACTGGTACTTACCACCCCACTCTTCCACGAGGAGGTTCATGTTGGCCAGGTCCTCACGGATCTTGTCGGGGTTGGCACCGGGTTTGTCAATCTTGTTAATGGCAAACACCATGGGCACGTTGGCAGCCTGTGCATGGGCAATGGCTTCCTTGGTGGTAGGCATCACTGAGTCATCGGCAGCAATGATGATGATGGCGATATCCGTCACCTGGGCACCACGGGCACGCATTGCCGTGAAGGCCTCGTGACCGGGAGTGTCGAGGAACGTAATCTTCCTGCCATCCTTCAGTTTCACGATGTAGGCACCGATATGCTGTGTGATACCACCAGCCTCACCGGCTATCACATTGGTATTGCGGATATGGTCGAGCAGCGAGGTCTTACCGTGGTCTACATGACCCATCACCGTTACAATAGGAGCACGGCTGACGAGATCGTTCTCATCGTCATCCTCCTCGGTAATGGCTTCCTGCACCTCTGCACTCACATACTCGGTAGAGAATCCGAATTCATCGGCCACGAGGTTGATGGTCTCAGCATCCAGGCGCTGGTTGATACTCACCATGATGCCCACGGACATGAGTGTGGAGATGACCTGTGTCACGCTGATATTCATCATCGTGGCCAGCTCAGATACGGTAACAAATTCCGTCAGCTTCAGTATCTTCGACTGTGCTGCCTCGGCTGCCATCTCTTCCGACAGGCGTTCCTGTGCGGCATCGCGCTTCTCCTTACGATACTTGGCACCCTTCTTGTTCTGGGTGGTCTTCGATGTGAGACGAGCCAGCGTTTCCTTTACCTGACGTGCCACGTCTTCCTCGTTCACCTCGAGCGGCTTCTGTATCTGCTTCTTTTTCTTCTTATTACCACCGGCCTGCTGGTTCGAGTCGTTGAAGTTCTGGTTGCCTCCTTTGGACTTATTGTTCTTCTTATTATTGTTGTTCTTATTGGCCTCGCTCTTTGCCTCGGCCTCAATGTCCACGCGTTCCTTACCGATGCGCAGGCGCTTTTTCTTCTCTCCACGCTGCTGGGCCAGCTTCTCCTCGCGTTCCTTCTTCTTCTCCTCCTTGGTCTTCTTCTTAGGACGGGTACTCTGGTTGATGGTACTGAGGTCTATCTTACCCAGGACGTTCACCTTCGGTGCCAGCTTGGCTTCGCTCTTCAGGGTGAACACCTTCGGGGCTTCCTTTTCCGGCTGTTCATCGTTCTTCACCTCTGGTTCGTCGCTCTCTTTCTTTACCGGCTCTTCCACAGGTTTCGGTGCCTGCGCCTTCGCCTCTTCTGCCTTCGGTTGCTTAGCAGCAGGCTCAGGCATGGACTCGGGCTTCTTCTTGGGCTCAGGCTTTTTCTCAGGCTCAGGTTTCTTCTCAGGCTCAGGCTTCTTTTCGGGCTCGGGTTTCTTTTCCGGCTCTGGTTTCTGCTCGGGCTTGGGTTCGGGCTTGGGTTCTTCCTTCACCACAGGTGCAGGCGTCTCCACCTTGACAGGCGCTTCCTTCTTAGGTGCTTCTTTCTTTGGTTCAGCAGCAACCTCCTTGGCGGGGCTGACGGCAGCAGCCTCAGGCTTCTTCTCTTCAGGAGCAGACTCAGGAGCAGCTGCAGCAGGCTTCTTGCCGATGCTGTCCAAGTCAATCTTGCCTACGGTCTTGAACTGCACCTTCGGCTCTGAAGGCTTGGTAACCACAACCGGCTTCTCTACCTTCTCCTCCTTCTTCTTCTCTTTCTTTGGGAACAACTTGCTGGCCAGCGTCTTGATGTCCTTATCTCCCTTGAACTCACTGACCAGCGCATCGTACTGCTCGTCGTTGATCTTCGTAGAGAGATTAGCATCCTCGGCGACATCGCCCAGGCTGCTCTTCTTTTTCAGGAAATCAACTGCCGTCTGAAGTCCTATATTCAGTTCCTTTAATACTTTATTTAATCTTATGGCCATCTATCCAAATTGATAATTGATGAATGATAATTGAAAATTACTCGAATTCCGCTTTCAGTACTTCGATCACATGGTCGACGGTCTCTTCTTCCAGGTCGGCCTTCTCAATCAGCATTTCACGCGGAGCGTTGAGTACGGCCTTGGCGGTATCCAGTCCGATGGCCTTGATAGCATCGATAACCCACTGGTCGATCTCATCGGCAAACTCATCGAGGTAGATATCCTCGTCCTCTTCCGATTCGTTCACCACACGGAACACGTCAATGGTATATTCTGTCAGCATGGAGGCCAGTTTGATGTTCATACCACCTTTACCAATGGCCAGGCTCACTTCCTCAGGCTGCAGGTAAACCTCTGCCTTGTGGTTCTCAGGATCCAGGGTGATGCTGCTCACCTTGGCAGGAGCCAGGGCGCGCTGGATAAACAGCTGTACGTTGCTGGTGTAGTTGATGACATCGATATTCTCATTGCCCAGTTCGCGGACAATACCATGCACACGGCTACCCTTCACACCGACGCAGGCTCCTACCGGGTCAATACGCTCGTCATAGCTCTCGACTGCCACCTTGGCGCGTTCTCCCGGCATACGGGCCACACGTTTGATGGTAATCAGTCCGTCGTTGATTTCAGGAACCTCACCCTCCAGGAGCTTCTCGAGGAACACGGGGCTGGTACGCGAAAGGATGATACGCGGATTGTTGTTCTCGTTCTGCACCTCTTTTACAATGGCGCGGATGGTCTCACCCTTGTGATACGTGTCGCTGGGAATCTGCTCCTGCTTCGGCAGGTGGAGCTCGTTACCCTCATCGTCCATCAACAGCACCTCGCGTTTCCACATCTGGTAAACCTCGCCGGAGACGATGGTGTTCACCCGCTCCTTATACTTCTGATAGAGCGAGTCGTGTTCCAGCTCCAGAATCTTTGATGACAAGGTCTGGCGCAGGTTCAGGATAGCGCGGCGTCCGAATTTCTGGAAGTCCACCTCTTCTGACACTTCCTCACCCACCTCATAGTCGGGCTCTATCTTCTGTGCATCGGAGAGAGAAATCTCCTTGTTCTCGTCCTGCACCTCACCGTCTTCCACCACAATACGGTTGCGGTGAATCTCAAAGTCACCCTTGTCGGGGTTTACGATGACATCGTAGTTCTCGTCAGAGCCGAACATCTTCGCAATTACGTTACGGAAACTCTCCTCAAGCACGCTGACCAGCGTGGTGCGGTCAATGTTCTTGGTCTCTTTGAATTCTTGAAAGGTCTCAATCATCGACGGACCTTTCGACTGTTTTTTCATTACCATTGATTCTATCTTTTTATTTTCTTGTTTCTTTCCTTTAATACCTTTCTATGTCTATTTAAATGCAAGCAGGTACTTGACGGACTTGACAGTGTCCATCGAGAAAGGCTTGTCTACGCTGACCATCACCGGGCGCTTCTTACCTTCCACGGTCTGTTTCTCCTGTACTGTCACAGTAAAGTCACGTCCATTGACCTCCTTCAGCTTTCCCTGCACCTTCTTGCCCTCAGCGTCGATCACCTCCACCTCGTCGCCAATGTGGTTGATATATTGCTGAGCCACCTTGAAAGGCTGGCCTATGCCTGCTGAGCCTACTTCCAGTTCGAACTCTCCCAACTCGTCGCCCAACTGCTCCTGCAGGAAGCGGCTCAAGTCGGCACAGTCCTCTATCCATACACCGTCGGCATGGTCTATCTCGATGACAATGCGGTCATCGGCACCAAAAATAATGTCTACCAGGAAGTAGTCGCCCTTCTTCAGCCACTCTTCCACTAAAGCTTTTACTGTTTCTTTATTAATCATCCTTCTAATCCTAAAAATATGAAATGAGGAGCTCTCTCGGAGCCCCTCATTCCACTGAACGGGTGCAAAGGTAGGCATTTTTCTTGAATTGGCCAAACTTTTGCCCGTTTTTCTATTGTCAACCTCGAAAAAAACAGGGAATTCTCATTTCTGCTTCATCATGGAGAGCACCAGCTTGATTTCATCGTAAGTGATATCGGCAGGACAGAGCGACTTGATGGCAGCCGTATTCTCTGACGTTCCTACCATTCTGACAATGCGTTCAATGGCCTGACGATGCTGTGAGTCAATGAGGCTGTCTATTGGTATCTGGCCACTATCCACATAGCGTGCCAGATGACCTATGACCGTGCTCACGGTGAGGTTACGCTCTTTGGCTATCAGGTCGGGGTTCATGCCCTGCTGGTAGAGCTGGAAGCTCACTTCCCAAGTCTTGGGTTTCTGTTCCTTGGGCTTCTTGGCTTTGCGTTCACGCTTCGGCTTCAGCGAGTTCTCATCCAGAGCATCGAGCATAGACAGCTGTTTCTCCTTCAGGTAGATGGTCACTGTAAAACCGTTGTCGGCAATCTTCGTGAGCAGATAACGGCGTGCGAGCCAAGCCTGTCGCAGTTCAGGCAGCGCATTGCCCAACCTTCGGCTGGCCTGCTTATTGTTGGTCTCTACCTTTGCAGAAAGCCCCAGAGGCTTGGCAAAGACATCGTTCAGCGTCGCGTCGAAGTATGCTGCGCTACGTTTCACCCGTTCCAGGAAATCGGCTTCACGAAGACTCTCCACAGGCATCTGTTGTATCTTCTGCTGCCATTTCCCTGCCACGTCGATGATGCGTACCCGGACATCCTGGAGCGTCTTGTCGTGTAGCTGCTTCAGCGAGGAGTGGCTGTGATAGAAGAACTCGGAGAAAATACGTACCAAGGTCTCCTGCAGATAGAGCAGCGGACGGAAGTCGAACAGCTGTAGCAGCAGATAGCGCTCATACTCCTGCTTCAAGGCCGGCAGCTGGGCGATGCTGCGTTCAGCCTCACTCTCCTGCTGGGCTATGTACGAATCTACGCGTTCATCATTGATGATGGCACGTGCTGACAGTGGTGCTGCCAGCTGTAGCCCCTCGAGCGTACGGCAACGGCTGAGTGCCACATACACCTGTCCTGGTGCAAACGACTGGTTGGCATCGATGATGGCGTTGTCGAACGTCAGTCCCTGACTCTTGTGGATGGTGATGGCCCATGCCAGCCGTAGCGGCAGCTGCTTGAAGGTGCCCTGCACATCGGTCTCTATCTCGCGGGTCACCTCATTCAGCGTGTAGCGGGTGTTCTCCCATTCCAACGGTTCCACCTCGATGGCCTTCTCGTCACCCTCGCAAAGAACAAGCACCTTGTACTGGTCAACATAGGCCACACGGCCAATGCGTCCGTTATAATAACGGTGATTGCCGGAAGGGTCGTTCTTCACAAACATCACCTGAGCCCCTAACTTCAGCACCAGGGTGTCGGCTGTGGGGTAGGAATAGTCAGGGAATGTGCCCTTGATCTCCGCACGGAAAAGGAACTGCTTGCCTGACAGCCTTCGCAGCTCTGACTCATTGTAGTAATTCGCCAGGTTGTTGTGGGTGGTGAGGCGGATGGCAGAAGGCGAAGGGACAGGGGTATTGGGCTGTGAAGAGGGATATGGTGTACAGACCCTGCTGTTGAGTTTGGCCAGGTCTTCTGCTGTGGGTTTCCCCACCCTGATGTGGTTCAGTATATTGATGAATGTCGTGTCCTGCTGCCTGTACACATGTTCCAGCTGTATGGTTACGTAGTCTATCTGCTGAAGCGCCTTCGACCCGAAGAAGTAGGGCGTGTCGTAATAAGGCTTCAGCAGCTGCTCATCCTCGGGTGTCACTACGGGAGTGAGCTGTGCCAGATCACCTATCATCAGCAGCTGTACACCGCCAAAGGGCTGGTAGTGGTCGCGGTAGCGGCGAAGTGTATTGTCGATGGCATCGAGAAGGTCAGCTCTAACCATCGAGATTTCGTCGATAATCAACAGGTCTATCGAGGCAATGATCTTCCGTTTCTCTCGTCCGAAGTCATACTTACTATCCACCTTTGCCCCAGGCACGTATGGACTGAAGGACAGCTGGAAGAACGAGTGGATGGTGACGCCTCCGGCATTGATGGCAGCCACACCCGTCGGAGCCACCACAATGGGACGTTTCCTCGAACGCTCCACCACGGTCTTCAGAAAGGTGGTCTTTCCCGTTCCGGCCTTGCCTGTCAGGAAGATACTACGTCCTGTGTTTTCCACAAAATCCCATGCCGTGCGCAGCTCGTTGTTTGGTGTCATCGCGTTTTGGTTTCCATTGTTTTACAGACCTGCTCTCTGATAGATGGTCAGTCCATACTTATTGCTGGCAGCAAAGATGTACTCCATGATGTCGCTGGTGTCGTGTTCGAAGTCGATGGCAGCCTGTGCGTAGAGCCAGAACACAAACTCCAGGCAGCATCCTGTCTGGGTGTCTTCTGCCTGACGCACCAAGGGGTTCTTCTCGCCAATCACCTTGGGGTTCTCCCGCAGCCATTGCTCTATGTGGTGACGGAACTTCGTAATGTTGGCCACCCCCTCGTCGTCAAGGGTGACGGAACGGAAGTCGAAGTACACCCTCCTCACCTGCTTGCGTCCGGCATTCTGCTCCATACCTATCCAGTTCTGGAACGAACCGTCCACCAGTGTCTGTGGTGTCACGGTGACGATGGTATTGTCGAAGTTCCTCACCTTCACGGTAGTCAGGCTGATGTCCTCCACCCTTCCGTTGGCTCCTGCCGAGGGAACGGTGATCCAGTCGCCTATGTGTACCATGTCGTTCGTGGTCAGACGGATGCCCGCCACCAAGCCCTTGATGGTGTCCTGGAAGGCAAGCATCAGGATGGCTGAGGCTGCACCTAATCCGGCAAAGAGCGTAGTAGGATCCTTGTCAATCACGATGGCCACTACCACGATAATGGCCAAGAAGATGATAACGATCTTCATCACGCCGCAGACGGAGTAGATGTATTGCTGGCGTGCAGAACGCGGACCGTTCTCCAACCGCTTGAACGAATCGATAAACACCACCAGCGTGCGTACGGACATAACCGTAATATAGATAGCTGTCAGTCGCGTCAGCACCTCCCTCACAGTGGGGAAATCGTTGAATGTCCAGGGTAGCACCCGCCAGATAACGATGGCAGGCACAATGCTGCATGCTGCCATGAGCACATCCCTATTGAAAAGGGCATCGTCCCACTTTGCCTCCGTCTTTGCTGTCAGCTTCAGCACGGAGGGCACCACTAACCGCCTGCAGAGCCATCCCGCCAGAGCCGCTATCAGGATGGCCACCACAACCAGTATGGCGTGGCTTACATAGCCTGCGGCATCGCCCGTCACACCGCAGGCATCCACAGCCTGCTGAACAAATTCCCGTATCATTTGATCTTCCAAACGTTTAGCACAATACCCTTGAAGCCCTCTTCAAATGAGGGTGCACACACAAACAACGCATTATTCAGCCAAGCATACTTACTGTCAGCTGGAGCCTCAAACTGAGGTGCTGCCCTGAAATAGAATGAAGGCCTGCCGTTGGCATCCGTCCCGCTGGCTATGATGCCCCGGTTGCGGATGTGTATCACAACGCCGTCATCTGTCTTGATGCAGTAGATGGCTTCCAACTCCGTACGGTTCAATGCCGTATTCTGCAGCTGGTAGTCAGCACCGCCATTGATGATGGTGCCCTTGAGCAGCGGCCCCTCAAACGTTCCGCCCGTAATGGGAATGATGGTACGTCGGCCGTGTTGTGTCTCACCGGCACTGTAAGCCTCGCCTAACGTCACTTTCAACTGCAGGGCAAACTCCAGTTGAGGAGTTTCCTTGGGTATGTTCACCTGGGCATAAGCCGATAACGCCAAGAAGGTCATCATCACGAGGGATAGAATCTTTTTCATTGTTGCATTTCTTTGGTTAAATATCTGCGTGCAAAAGTACAAATAATAAATGACATCCCCAAGTATCTCAATGAATAATTTGTGCAAGACCGCTTTTCCTGACTCATACATTATGCTCGTACTTGCTGATGGCCAGCGATGTCTTCAGCCTGCCAATGGCGACTAATTTCTCGGACTTATCATAGTCGAAACCCCCGTAGCGGTTCATCTGGATGTCGATGAGCATGTCGGGCTTCATCAGCTTTGCCATCAGGATAGAGTTCTGTCTGATCATCAGTGAACTGGTACGAGAGAGCATCGTGTAGTAATTGAAGTCCAGGTTGTCGGGAATCAGTTTGTCTATCACCTGCGCAGCCAGCGACCGGTGGCTTTTGCGCCGCTCCTGAAGCTCGTCGTGCAGTTCCGACTGTGCCTTGTAGTCGTGGCCGCTCACGTCTACCCCTACCAGAATGTCGCCCGACTGCCGCTTGACACGGTTCAGGGGGATGGGGTTGATCACTCCCCCGTCTATCAGGATCATCCCATTGCGCCGTACAGGCTCGTAGAACGTTGGCAGCGAGATACTGGCACGGATGGCCTCAAACAGGCTTCCTTTCCTGAACACCACCTCCCTTCCCGCCTTCCAGTCGGTAGCCACAGCACAATAAGGAATGGGTAGCTCCTCGATGTCCATGTCTGGCACAAACTCCATGATGGCCTCGATGATACGCGTACCTTTTACTATATGGTTGATGGAGAACGAGAAGTCCGTCAGCTCCAGCATCTTCTTCCTGTCGATGGTCTTCATCCACTCACGAAACTCCTTCAGCTTGCCAGCAGCATACACCCCACCTATCAGTGCACCCATCGAGCAACCTGCTATGGAACTGATCCTATAGCCCTGTGCCTCCAGTTCCTCTATGGCACCAATGTGAGCCAATCCCCTTGCACCGCCACTCGACAGAGTCAGTGCTACATCCTTTTTCATAGTTATCTCATTCATACTTTTTGTCGATTATCCACTCTTCGCTTCGATACTTTCTGATTACACAGATACATGCCTGTCAGTATGAGCAGGGTGCCCATCAGGAAATAGACGGTAATGCGCTCCGACAGGATGATCCACGCAAAGAGCATCGTCGTCACCGGATTGAAATACACATAGTTCGTCACCACTACTTCCCCTAAATGCTTCATCACCCAGTTCCATGCCAGGAAGCAGAGCATCGAAGCCACAAAGCCCAGGAAGAACAGGTTGATGAGCACGTCCTGACGCAGCACCACGCTCAGCGATGGCATCTCTGGCCTGACGATGAAGTAGGGAATCATTGACAGCAGTCCGTAGAAGAACACCTTGCGGGTGATGAACACCGTGTCGTAGCGCTTGTTTACAGGAATCATGAGCAACGAATACACCGCCCAGCAGAGGCAGGCCGCAAAGGCCAATGTATCGCCCAAGGGTGACAGATGAAGAACGAAATGTCCGTTGAGCACCACAACCACCACTCCTAAAGCCGCCATCAGGGTTCCCACGATCTGAATGCCGTTCAGTCGCTGCGAGCGATAGAACAACGAGATGAGCAATGCCGCGAACAGCGGACAGAGGCAGACTATCAGCGACGTGTTCGTCGTAGTGGTATAGTTCATCGAGCTGTTCTCCGTCAGGAAATACAGTGAGCCGCCTGTCACACCCAGTCCCACCATCAGCAACTCGTCCTTCACCGATGCCGCCAACAGCCGGAAATGTTTCCTCGTCAACGAGAATGCCAGCAGCAGCACGTAGGCCAGAATAAACCTCAGCACGAAAATCTGTGCTGCTGTCAGACCATTCAGCAACAGCAGCTTCGTAAATACAAATGTCGATCCCCACACCGCCACTACAAGGAACGCCACCACATGATACCACAGTCTGTTCATCTCTCAGTATTTCTGTTGAACACTATTGCCAGTAGTCATCCCTGCGAAGGGCACGTGCCATGAAGTCGATGTTCTGCTGTAACAATTCGCGACCACGCTCAGGGCTGATCATTGATTTCAGGCAGGCATCAGGAATCATGTCGTTGGCAATCAGATAGCGTAGCATCTCACCAGGAACAGAATTCTGAATCACCAATGCTAATGCATTCTCCTTTGCCGCATTTTTGTTGTAGTAGGGATTGTTGGGATCACTGATGCATTCTGCTGCTCCAGGAGCCATCGCGAAGATATGGCTGGTGGGCGACAGATAAAGCACCACACTCTTGTCGTCCTTCTTCCATCCCTCGGGCATCTTGCCTTGGAACTTGGCACCCGTAGCCTTTGCAATGAAAGCATGTGCCTCGGCAATGTCCTTGAAGTAGAACAGTGGACTGCCACCGTTCTGCTGCACCAGCTCCTCATGATTGGGGAATGGGGATGATTGTTTCTTGGCCATTTCCTCGCGAACATTATCATATATCTTCTTGCCGTTGCCCCAAGAGGCAGGACCGTTCAAATGCCACTCTCCGCGATAGCAAACAAACATGGCCATGACGAAATCGCGTTTACTGACGATGCTGTCATCCTTTTGTGCCATATTATGATAGGTCAAAGACAACTGCTCATCGTCAATACTGCAGAGTGTAAAGCCCTTGCTGTCATACTGTTCCAACAGATATGGCTCATAGTCGCGCCATCTGATGGCCTCCACGTCAGCAGCCTCAACAGTCTTTCCCACAGTCCTTAACACCATACCAAGCCATTCCTGCGGTAGCAGAGCCAACGGGCCGATGCGATACTGATACGCCATCACACACTCAGCATCGTAATAAGCCATGTCTGGGGTGTCAATGTATTTCATGGACGTTTCAATCTCACTATTAAGGTAGTCTTCCACATAGCGTCCATTGGTCAGGTAGCAGGAGAAAACGAAGAACTTCAAGGCATCACGCATATAATAGAAATCGTCCATAAAACGGCATTCGCGGAAGTAGTCAGCCAATGCCTCGTTAATGGGAGCCTGCTCGAACTCACCATCGATGTAATGAAACAACGATTCTGACAGGAAAGCCACGCCGAGATTCTCAGGATTGACCACCGATTCATATTTGAAAGCCATCATGCTGTCCCAGACTATCAGCTGCACATCTACATGGTGCGGCTCGTCGGGCTCGTATTCGCCTTCTATATCGTAGAAAGGCAGACGACGGCCATACAGCTGTTGGTTCTTTTCGACAAACGAACGCCAGATACCTGTGTCACTAATGACATCCTCAAAGTAAAGCGCCACACTAAGAGCTATGCGTTGCTTCATCTCTTGCGTCAGCTCGCTGGCAATCAGCGACTTATTCGTAATGGCCAGCAAACGGTTGGCCAGATTCATATAATAAAAGTCTGTCGGACTGTTCACCCCTTTCGGGTGGCGCGCCCTTATGTCTTGAATGGTAATCTGTAGTGGCATAATCTTATGTATTATAATTTTCTGTAGTTATTGTCCCGCAAGCACCATGTCTATCAACTCGACCACGTCGGTCACGTCCACTTCACCGTCGCCGTTGATGTCGGCAGCTACTTTGTATGTGCCAGCCAATACCATGTCTATCAGTTCAACAACGTCGGTCACGTCTATTTCGTCATCGTCATTCAGATCACCCTCTTTAACAACTGGTTCTTCCATCTCCACAATGTTCTTAAATTTATTCCAGCCCTCCGTTGCTTCGTATTTTGACTTGCACCCCTTGGGTACGTAGAGAGTGGCAGAAGTGAATTCTATTTCACTTGGATCATCGTTCTTAAACAAACTAAATGTTCTCTCTTTTATTACGAACGGATCTTCTATATAGGATATAACCTTTTTCAAACCTAAACAGTCAAAGAAAGCATCTGTACCAATACTTATCACAGATTTAGGAATAGTAATGGAGGATAAACTACCGCAATTATCAAAAGCGCTTTTTCCTATGCCTTTTACTGTGTTAGGAATAGTAATAAAAGATAAATTGATACAATTCTGGAAAGCATCCCATGGAATATCTATTATAGAATTGGGGAGGGTAACGGATGTCAGGCTGCTACAACAACTAAAAGCACTGTGTCCAATTTCCGTCACAGAATTGGGAATAGTGATAGATGTAAGATTGGTACAGCACCAGAAAGCATACATTCCTATTCTCTTTACAGAGTTAGATATTGTGACGGAAGTCAGTTTGGGGCAATCATAGAAAGTATTATCAATTATATATGTTATACCATTGGGGATGATAACAGAGGTCAACCCTGATGCTGTGAATGCAAATTCTCCGATTGATGTCACAGAGTTTGGAATAGACAGGGTTTCTAAACTTTCACAGTACAGGAAAGCATACGTTCCAATACTTTTTACAGAATTAGGAATAGTAATAGAAGATAATTTATAGCAATATGCAAAAGCATAATTATCAATACTTGTTACTCCGTCTGGGATGACTATAGAAGTCAGTTTGTAAAGGCGAGATAAAGACCCAATGGTTTTTAATCCAGTAAAATATTGTAGTTCGTCAAAGGAGGTTATTTCTTCCTTATAAATGGAGAACGACATCTTACCAGCCAAATCTGTTACTGCTGCAGCCTCTTCATAACTAAGTTCACCATCGCCATTCGTGTCCCAATTATAAACACATACTTCCTTCAATTTCGGATTAGAAAAAGAAATGATGGAATTATGTGGAACATCTGGGTTGCCAGAACCTTCTGTTACTGTGACTGACAATTGTATGACATCGCCACTTTCCTGGTCTTTCACATCTATGAGTGCTGTGCCAGGCTTGAAGGCCTCCACCTCTAAATAATAGGGCATGTATACACTTTCAAAAATCATGCCCGTAGCAATGTCGGGATTATGGTTAGTTACTGTGAAGTCACCAGAACCTCTCCTTATAGAAATGGACCTTACTTCTCCTGCTGGCATCTCCAACTCAGTCATGCCTAAGGTAAAGGACTTCTGCGGCACTTTTACCTTCACCTTTATTGTCGCAGAGAATCCATCCGTATCTTTTATAAGGATTTCAGCATCACCTGCTGTCAGGCCATTCACTGTTACGATGTTCCCCTGTATGCTTGCAGTTGCAAACTCTGGATGATTACTCGTGGCAGTATAGTTGCCGTTCCCCGCCAATATCTTCACCTCTCTACTCTCGCCTTCTTCCAAGCTTAAATTGTTAGCAGAAAGTGTAGGTATGATTAACGAACAAATATCACCATAGTTAGGGTACAATCCATCATGGGTATAGGCACGGTAGTAGTAGGTCTTGCCGAGTTCAAGATTTGAAAGCTTTGTGGAAAAAGAGTAATTACCGTTACCAACATTTTCTATTTCCTTAACTGGTATATTTGTTGTATTATCACGAAAATCATAAGAAAAGTTATCTTTGTCCAATCCAACTTTAAATCCTTTAAACACTGCATTAGGTTTCAAAAAAGTTGCCGTTCCACTAATTGTCACGGTCTTGTTATTAAAGTATTCCTCTATTATTTCTTTTTGAATAGCCTGATTCGTGCAAGTGGGTAGGAGGAAACGCTCTT
>Ga0247610_10003489_pt1 | contig 17241 bp, 20 predicted proteins | sample 174DNAGHGhighgp2_FD_193483 | JGI IMG/M metagenome (GOLD analysis project Ga0247610, IMG submission 193483) | Sheep rumen microbial communities from Palmerston North, Manawatu-Wanganui, New Zealand - 1742 DNA GHGhigh gp2 | ecosystem: Host-associated > Mammals > Digestive system > Stomach > Rumen... | reverse complement strand
TCCCACCAATGGGAATTTGCTTTTTAGCCTGTATCTTTTCAGAAACTAACACATTTATTTGGTGTTTTCACAAATAAGCATTATCTTTGCATCAATCATTGTTTATCAGCTATGGGATTATGAGAAAAACGTTACTACTGCTACTATTCGCTACGATATCAGCTTCAGTCATGGCACAAAGCACTCGCAAACTGAGGAGTTTCTTCACTGAAAAGTATGTGCAGAACCTGTTTTACTACGCCCACCCTAATGCCAGTTCGTTCGAAGGCATTGACGTGGTAAGCGTGGAAAGCGACGAGGTAGTCGTCAAGGCATCGTTTGTACCAGGCAGTTTCCTGGGTTCGCTCTTTGGCGGTACTTATACTTGCAAGATGCGTATCGAAGTAGATGGTGACGAGCATTTCACCAGGATAACCACTGATTGTAACTCTGGCGCCAGCAGCAACTGGCCTTGTTTCAAGTGGGCTACTGACGAGCTGATAAAGAAATGCCGCGATGCCAGTCGCAGCAGTAGGTCTATTGACTACATGGAGCGTCTCTACGACAAGCGTCTCCGTTCGTTCACTGGCGACGAAGCCATGTGCACGCTGCTGACCATTGCGCTGTATAATTACGACTGGTAGTCGTAATCACGACATGTTTTCCTGACAGTTTATTTGGTCATCACAGAAAAAGCAACTATCTTTGCAAACGAAAAAACTAAAAGCTTAAACAAAGTATGACTATCAAACATTTATTACTTGTAATGGCTGCTGCCACCATGCTGACAGCTTGCGGCAACAAGACAAAGGCACAAGTACCCGAAGGTGACTCAGTACCCACCACAACAAATGGTAACACAACCAACATGCAGGCAGACGGCGTAACAGCAGCACCCGAGGAGGACTGGACGGAAGAAGCTGTCGAGGCACGAATAAAGAAGATGTATGACGAGGTAAACAAAATGTTCGACCCCAGCTTCGACGGCATGCTGAACCTGGAAGGTGACTTCCTGACCAAGGATTTCTGCGAGACACTGAATGCCCTGTACGAGAAAGACCGCAACACTGACGAGGACGAGACTTTCTTTGGCGACACGAGCATCTGGACATGGGGCACCCTACCCCCACTGACGGTAAGCAATATCAAGGCTTCACTGCTCACTGGCGACATGGCTGAAGCTACCTACACATTGCACGACAGCGACGTGACACAAATAGACCTGAAGGCATCGCTTTACTATGAGGATGGGGCATGGCGTGTGAACTCGTGGCTGAAATGTCCTATGGACTATGACGACTTATTGGAAGCAATGAAGGCATACGTCGAGAAGTAAGAAAGTAGAAACACAAAAAAAATTTTGGTTTTCTGCTCACTTAATCGTACCTTTGCAGGCGTTAAATAAAGACAAACAAAAAACAATGGCAGGAATAAGCAACAAATTTATCACCGTACAGTATAAATTATATACGGTGGATGAGAAAGGAGAACACCTGGTAGAACAAACAACACCTGAGAATCCTTTCGATTTTATCAGTGGCTTCGGGACTACACTCCCAGGCTTTGAACGTAACATCAAGGACTTGGAGAAAGGACAGACCTTCACGTTCCAACTAACAAAGGACGAGGCATACGGTGACTACGAAGAAGCTCGCGTGCTGGACTTAGAGCGTGAGATGTTCATGATAAACGGTCACTTTGACCATGAGCATATCTTTAAGGGAGCCATTGTTCCTCTGCAGAACGAAGACGGCAACCGCTTCTTTGGACACGTATTGGAGTTAACGGATGATAAGGTGAAGATGGACCTGAACCATCCCTTAGCAGGCGAGACACTGCTGTTCAGCGGCATGGTGACAGAGAACCGTGAGGCCACGAAGGAGGAGATTCAGCATCTCATTAACCACATCAACGGTGAGGGATGTGGCTGTGGATGTGACGACTGTGACGGTGACTGCGACCATCACCATCATGAACATGATGGCGGATGCGGATGTGGACACTGCCATTAAGAGTTTGACCGTTATGCGTAACACGTTTGGCAACATTTTTACTCTAACGACGTTTGGCGAAAGTCATGGGACTGCCATTGGCGGAGTGGTTGACGGCATGCCTGCCGGCATAGAGATTGACATGGCGTTCATTCAGCAAGAGCTGAACCGCAGACGCCCAGGGCAGAGCAGCATCACTACCAGCAGAAAAGAGTCAGACACCGTGGAGCTTTTGAGCGGCGTGTTCGAAGGTCGCTCGACAGGTACACCTATCGGGTTTATTGTAAGAAACGAGAACCAGCACTCGCAGGACTACGAGAATATGCGCTGCCTGTTTCGTCCGTCGCATGCTGACTATACCTATCATTATAAATATGGTATGCGCGACTATCGTGGTGGAGGTCGCTCGTCGGCACGCATCACCATCAGCCGTTGCGTGGCAGGAGCATTAGCCAAACTGGCTTTGCGACAGTTGGGAATCACCATTGAGGCATATACGTCACAAGTGGGCGACATTGCTTTGGAGCACGACTATAGCCACTACGACCTGTCAAAGCGGGAAGAGAACGCCGTCCGTTGTCCTGACGCAGCAAAAGCCCAACAAATGGAAACACTCATCAGCGAAGTGAAGACAGCAGGCGACACCATAGGTGGCATTGTCAGTTGCGTCATCAAGAATTGTCCTGCAGGACTTGGCGAACCAGAATTCAGCAAGTTGCATGCTGAATTGGGTGCGGCAATGCTGAGCATCAATGCCGTCAAGGGCTTTGAATACGGTGCAGGCTTTGCTGGTGTGACTCAACGTGGCAGCGAGCAGAACGATGTCTTCAAAAGTGAAGACGGAATACTGGGTGTTGAACAAAACAACAGTGGCGGCATACAAGGTGGTATCAGTAACGGACAGGATATTTATTTTCGTGTAGCTTTCAAGCCTGTAGCCACGTTATTGCTTGAGCAGCAGACTATTGACATAGAGGGTAACCCCACGACATTAAAGGCTCGCGGACGTCACGATCCATGTGTGTTACCACGTGCCGTTCCAGTGGTAGAAGCTATGTCTGCCATGGTCATTTTAGACCATTATTTGCTCAATAAGGCGGTAAAATTATGATATTTCGCATTAAAATACAAAAAATTTCCAGAAGAAATTGCAAGATTCAAAAAATATATGTATCTTTGCCCCTGCAATTCAGGGTTTGTGAAAATCCTAAATGCTTTAGTTAAGTCTAGTTTAGTTTTTGTGTTGGTTGAGGGTGGCTTGTTAGCCGCCCTCAAATTTTTTGTATTTATCCACCATTATTTGTTGAACTTGTCGTAAAGGACAACAGATAACAGCAGTGTCATCATGGAGCAAATGACCATGGACAGCAACACGCCTGCTAACATGTAGAGGGCTGACATGACGGTCATACCTCCGAAAAGCAAAATGAAACAGCAGGCAAAAGCTGTCACCACGGCAGCAATGAGCCAACGACTGGCCGACAACACCGTGGTGCGAGTCATGACATGACGGTAATAAGGCAGAAGCGCCTCAAACTGTTTGGCCCCGTTACCTACAAGGAACTCACGCAAGCCTGCCTGTGTATGACGCGCATGATAGTGGATTAGCAGCCCTGTACGTCCAGTAACAAACGCATCTTCTGCCAACAATAATAGCAAAGGTAACATGATGAGCGGTTGATAAGAGCCATACAGCCACTTAAGCAGCAGACAGCTGATTACTCCAACAGCAGCTACTGACCATAGCATGCTGACCAGCAGGGGCAAGAGAAGTTTATAGTTAACGTTGGAAATCTTCATTGTTCAAATATGTGATGTTTTCAGTTATATGCATGGACGGTAGTCGGTTGCTGACTGCTAAAACAGAAGATCCTGCTTCAGTCATCTGACCAAACAGGGCAATGGCAGAACCGAGTTCCGACATGGTAAGTTCAACCATAGGAGCATCGACCAGAACCAAACGACGCTTGAGTTGAGCCACACACCTGAGCAACTCCAGATAACGGGCGGCAGGCGACAGCGATGTCCACAGCCGAGTGTCCTTGTTCTTCTCCAAAGAAAGTTTGTTGGCCTCTAATGACGTCACCATCCGATAGACGTCACACACCCTGTCCTGACCAGGAATAAGAACCAAACGGCTGGGCACATAAGCCATGTCGTGACGGAAGTAAGAGGCAGAAAGGGGCGTAAGCAATTCACCGTCAATGCTGATGTGACCGCCATCAATAGGCTGAAGTCCCAATATAGCGCGCAAAACAGCAGTCTTTCCAGCACCTTTCGGTCCTGAAATACACGCCAGCCGTCCATCGTTCAACGTAAGCGAAATGGTATTCTGACGCGGTCGGATTATCACATCGTGTAGTTCAAGCATGATTTATGATGCAAAGATAATGCTTTTTCACGGAAAACAACTACCTTTGCACCATATTTTTTAAAATAATTATATTCTGTTTATCTATCGTGTCATCATTGATTACCTTCAGCAAATCCCGACTCAATGCCTGATTCCATTGCTTTACAAAACTCTTCGGCCATATTGTTCAGGTTCACGCAGTCGGCACGACTGATGTGACGCTTACCAGCGTCATAAGGCCAAGGACTTAATATCAGCACCCGACCAGCAGCACAGGCATCAAAGAGCGCATCGGAGGGTTTGTAATAATCGCGAAAACCATTGTCGGCAAGCAAGATGAAAGGATGCTGCTCATTTATCAACACTTGCATCACCTGCTTTTCCTGCGGCGAGATAAATGGCGACACCATCACCACCCCATTACGAGCCTTGAGCACACGGCTGTTCATATAATCTCGCAGGGTTTGATTGTCACCTTGTTCGGCTGCCTTCACCCAGACGCTACGCACATGCACCACATCATAGTGCCCGGCATGCAGCAGGGCCGCATTGCCCACACCGTCATAGTTGCGCCCTGCTATCATGATGCCCTTCTGCACCCTGAAGAAGCCAGGCATCAGGCGCTTCGTTGCCAACCGCTGAGGGTTCATCCTAACATAGTGCATCATCGTTTGCAGCTGACCGCGCCGCGACAAAGGGCGAATAAATGGCCGCTCCGTGAAAATAGAAAAGGCCCAGCCGTCGTTCACTTCCGCCGTTGGCTTTCCTTGGTCCGCTGTCCTTCCTTCCACTGTGGGCTTTCCTTGGTCCGTTGTCCTTCCTTTGTCCGTTGTCCTTCCTTTGTCCATTGTCCTTCCTTTGTCCGTTGTCCCCGAATTTAATTCGGGAGAAACCGCCAAAGTATATGCCCGCCCCAGCTTCTTCACCCCTTGCCAGTATCCTCGAATCACGCTGCGTATGCTTGTGTCCATGACCCTTGTCACCTGAATGACGGCATGCAGGTGGTCGGGCATCAGGCAGAACTGGAAAATGCGAATGGCAGGGTAGTGTTTGCACATCACATACAGCTCATCAACAACTGCATTGCCCAATGCCATGCGCTCCACTCTCGCCTGAGAAGGGTCGTTCTGAGGTATCACCAACGTGCCCAATAACGGTTGACGCGACGGTACCGTCAGCGTAATATGATAAATGCCGACACCCCTCCATGCCGTACCAGGCTCCTGCCATTGCCATTGATCCTGTTTCATATTATATTCGATTCGTTTTGCAAAGTTAATACTTTTCTACCAAAATTGTATGCAAAAATCGAAAATGTTACATCTGGGAAGAGAGATTCTTACACATAGAAGGGGCGGTTCCGTTGTGTACATGGAAGAATTATTGAGGAGGCTCATATTGCTATGGCCTCCTCAATAATTGATTTTAAAGTGCTCAGGGGAACTGTCCCGCTGAATGGCGAGCAATTATTATGCTTCAGAAGTATTATATACCTATTAATTTATTATACATACGATTCTTCCTATAAAGATAAAAAAGAACACATATATGCAATAGATATGCTATAACAAATAATATCCATACAAAGAGTTTTGTGGAATCTTCTATCGTAGCCAAAGTCATTACCTCGTTCCCATCCTGATCATAATAATATGTTTTATCACTATCATCTTTTCTAACACAAAGTATTGATGGGTCATGGAAATACCAAACATGATTAAACGATGTTATTGTTTTTCCTTTAGAATCTTTTAAAATATGGTTAGGCATATCAATAGTTATTTTATTATTTTTGTCATTATCATCAATGACATTTAGATTCCTGTCAACTCGATAATGCAAGTCTTTACCCCTCACCTTTACAGTTGCTTCTCCGTTCACAAACTCTAATCCATATTCCAAACCTTCTATTGGCTCACCATTTACAAAACGTTGCTCTGGCGTGAAATATAGTCGTTCCACTTTTGCATCCCTAAGATATTGAGGATTCACGCCTATTATCTTTTTGTGAATATTACCTGATAATAATAACAAGGAAAAACAGAAAAAACTTATTAAAGCAAATATCAAATATGTCGTTGGCTTTAAAAGCTTATTTTTTAATTTAACAATAAAGAAGAAAAGAATCCAAAAAACAGCAGCGCAACATAAAAGTACAATAAATGTACTATCGCCAAATATTCTCGAATATTGTGAAACCCCAGGTTCATACGGGTCAACTATAAACATATGAAAAAATAGCATGACCGTTGCTGCTAGAAGGACCAATATTAAACCTTCTATGAAATACTTGAACAAACTATTTTTTATCTTTATTTCCCCTTCTTTGTAACCACAATCACGCATTAGATATTTTTTGAAATTCAGATATACATCCTTATAGAAACTATTACCTGAAATATAATTAAGAATTGGGAAACCGACCCAACGGTGATAGCCTCGTGATATTTTTATTTGTGTACTATCACGCATTTGTTTCACAGAAAAATTGGCATAAACATTGACATTCTTCTTTAAAGAAGTAAAATTCGGTCCAAATAACTGCCAACCATCAGATGTCGAAAGTTCAGGATAGTACTTGAGCATAAAGTTCGACTCAATTGAACCTAATGTCATTTCTTCGTTTTTGGGAATAATAAACTTCATAATATTTGCAATTTAACTATATTAAAACATTATATACATTAAAAACAAAATAATAGTAATAGCGACACCTATTATAACCAAGAAGTATTGTATATCTGTCGATTTCTTCTCTTTTCTTCGAACCTGTGGTATAAGCTGTTCACATTTCTTTGTAGCAAATTCCACCTCCACACCTTTGTCTATACAGTCTAAACAGCGCAAATACGCCTCTTTGTATTCCCCCTGTATTTCCAACTGTTCGATAATATGTCGTACCTGCATATCAGTATTCACCACTGCCTGCTCTCCACCCAATATGGAAAGGAATGCATCAACATTCTGCGGACGCTCTGTACGTTGTGGACGCATGGCGGCAGTAATAGCCTCTCGTGTCGATTTGGATATGCTGTTAGGCAATGGTGGCAGACCTTCGTTAAAGATTGTTTGTGCTTCAGGTGGTCGTGCACCCATTAACATGTAAAACAACGTTGCACCTAAAGAATATACATCTGTTGCTGGTGAAAATATTGCCACACCGTCTTCAAGATATTGTTCCAGTGGGGCATATCCACGGCTTATTCCACCTAATGATGTAGTTGTCTGGTTGCCGCTGTCAGTATAGTGTTTTGAAATTCCAAAGTCTATTAGTACGGCTGTTCCGTCTTCACGCAGCATGATGTTTGCTGGTTTGACATCCAAATGTAGTATCTTATGCTGATGTACATGAGAAAGTGCATCACCTATCTGACGGATAATCTTCAAAGCCTTTCTTTCTGGCAGTGCTCCTTGTTTCCTAACCAAATCTTGAACGGAGCCACCTGTTATGTGCTCCATGACGTAATACGCCGTGTTCTTCTCCTCAAAGACATCAATAATCTTTACGATGTTAGCATGAGACATATCGGCAATCAACCGAGCTTCTTTTAGGAATTTGCTTTTAAACTGCAGAATTTTCTCTGTCTGGTCAGGGCGACTATAGGTAACCGTCATCGAATTGTCACGGCTACAAAAGTCTCGCATGTAGAACTCTTTGATGGCAACAGGACGGTTTAATCCCGTTTGTATGCCAACATAGGTTATACCAAATCCTCCTTGACCAATAATGTCGGTAATTAAATATTTACTGCCCTGTAATAAAGTACTGGGTTGGAGAGCATACGTATCATTTCCAATTATTGAATCAACAGAACGGCCTTTATCTATTCTGTCGGTTATATCTGTATCTTGTATAGATTTTTTATTCATAATATGTAAGGTATAGAATATAGAAACGCACCACGTGACGCTTCGTTGTCATCTGCCTGTTGTGACGGTTGAAGTCGCGAAGTTCGTTATGTACAACGACAGACATCCGAAAACGTCTTTATCATATATAAGACCGCCCGCCGCCAAAGAGTGAGCTAAACTGGCGATGTTGCAAAAGTACATAATATTTGCCAAACGACAAAATGATTCGGCAATTATTATTAATTATACTATAACCAATAGCCGTCACCATGATTGACTGCTATTATTTGTCAACTTATTTAGTACACTACAGCTATAACTATGCTATAATTGTTTTTTTGTGGAAAAAGGATGTAAAAACGTAGAATTTACTAGTTTTCTTTTGGCTGTTCTCTCGACTTTTCGTAATTTTGCCAATGAATTATGGTAATTATTGCCATTAAATTATGATGACAGAAGGAAGAAAAATTAAGAGACGCATGCCTGCCGAATGGGAGAGACAAAGTGCTGTGCAGCTGACGTGGCCACACAAGGACACGGACTGGGCACCCATGCTTGACGAGATAACAGCGGTATATGAACAGATGGCAGCGGAAATCAGTAAGCGTGAACGCCTGATTGTCGTTGACGATATACCCACCAACGACACTTGGGCACGCGACCACGGTTTCATTACCGTAGAGGAGAAGTCTGTTCCCCGCCCCCACACGAAGGGAGGAGTGGATATGCTACTGCTTGATTTCAAGTTCAACGGATGGGGAGAGAAGTTCCCTGCTGAGCTTGACAATGCCATCAACCACCAGCTATTTGACAGGATGGTGGCGACTGATCATCCGTTCCCATTCCTTCATTCCCAACTACCAAAATACGAGTCTCACCTGGACTTCGTGCTGGAAGGTGGAAGTATTGAGAGCGACGGCAAGGGAACGATATTCACTACTGCCTGCTGTCTGCTGGCTCCACACCGCAATCAGCCACTGACACAGCAGGATATTGAGGAGCGACTGAAAGAATGGTTAGGTGCAGAACGCGTGGTATGGCTGCAGCACGGGGGGCTGACAGGCGACGATACTGATGGACATATTGACACGCTGGTACGTATCTGTCCGCAGGACACAATATTATATGTAGGGTGCGACGACACAGACGACGAGCAATACACGGAGCTGAAGCTCATGGAACAGGAGTTGCAGGAGCTGCGGACGCTGGACGGCAAGCCCTATCGACTGCTCCGTCTGCCTATGCCAAGACCTATCTACGACGATGGTGAACGCCTACCAGCAACGTATGCGAACTATCTGGTTATCAACGATGCAGTACTCTACCCTACGTACGGACAGCCAGACCATGACGACCAGGCACGCGGCATCATTCAGCAGGCCTATCCCGACAGGGAAATGGTGGGCATTGACTGTCGTGCCGTCATCCGACAGCATGGAAGCCTGCATTGCTGTACGATGCAGTATTATTGACCAGGAAATACGATATGTTTATACGTTTAGTTGGTACTTTTCCGCTAAAAACTTTGAGTAAAGGAAAAAATATAGTAATTTTGCAGCGAATATACGCGATTTCATTGAAAATGAAGATAGGACTTATACAACAGCACAACACGGCAGACCGCTCTGACAACATGGCGCGGCTGGCTGGAAAGATCAGGAAACTGGCCCAAGAGGGTGCGGTTCTCATCGTACTGCAAGAGTTACATAACTCACTGTACTTCTGCCAGGTAGAGAACGTTGATTACTTCGACCTCGCAGAACCCATACCCGGTCCCTCTACAGCATTCTTTGGTGAACTGGCCAAGCAACTGCAAGTGGTTATTGTCACCTCACTCTTTGAGCGCCGTGCACCAGGACTGTATCACAATACTGCTGTCGTTCTGGATAAGGACGGTAGCATAGCAGGAAAATACCGTAAAATGCACATCCCGGACGACCCTGCCTACTACGAGAAATTCTACTTTACACCTGGCGATATAGGTTTCAAACCTATAGACACCAGCATTGGACGGTTGGGAGTGCTCGTATGCTGGGACCAATGGTATCCTGAGGCAGCACGACTGATGGCACTACAGGGAGCAGAGCTACTGATATATCCAACAGCCATCGGCTACGAAAGTAGCGACACTGCCGAGGAGCAGCAGCGCCAGCGAATGGCATGGCAAACCGTGCAACGAGGACATGCTGTGGCTAACGGGCTACATGTGGTAACGGTCAATCGTGTAGGTCACGAGGCTGACCCCAGCGGACAAACCAACGGCATACAGTTCTGGGGAACTTCGTTCGTAGCAGGACCTCAGGGAGAGCTGATTTATGAGGCATCACAAGATGAAGAAGAAAGCATCATTGTAGATATCGACTTGAAGCGTAGTGAGCAAGTGCGCCGCTGGTGGCCATTCCTGCGCGACAGACGTATAGAGAACTACACTGACATAACAAAAAGATTCATGGACTAACATTATTAGGATAATATGAAAAAGATTTTATCTATGGCGTTTCTTGCCATTACATTACTTCCATCAACCATTTCTGCCCAAGACGACATCTTTGGAGTATACGTCGAGGCAGACCTTGTCAGCCGTTACATGTGGCGTGGACAAGACAAAGGTAGTATTAGCATACAGCCTGAAGTAGGTATCTCGCTTGGGGATTTCTCCTTTCTGGCCAAGGGTAACGTAGGATTTGACAAGGACGACGAACAGGAAATCAATCTGACACTGGGATACGAGAAGTTCGGATTTAACATTGGCGTTACTGACTACTGGCAGACAGGACTGGACCCAGAAAACCGTTACTTCTACTTTAAGGGCGAGAATACAGCCCACCGTCTGGAAGGTAATCTCGGCTATACTGCAGAATACTTCAGTTTGCAAGCATATACTATATTCTGGGGTAACGACTACAAGCTTAACGGTGACCGTGCCTACTCTACCTATGTGGAACTGGCTGTTCCATTCCACATCGGTGACATCGACATAGAAGGAAAGGTCGGCATTACGCCTATGGAGAGTGCCGGAAAAATGGTTTTGACAGGCGAAAAAGATGCTCTGGGATACGACCAGAAAGAGGCCAAATACTTCTACGGCAACGGATTTACATGTAATATGGTTTCTGCCCGTGTCACCAAGACGTTCCACTATAAAAGCATGCAGTTCCCCATCTATGCCGAGCTGCATACCAACCCCTACCTGCAGAAGGCAAACTTCCTGGTAGGTATCAGTGTCGTAGCGTTCTAACATTCACCATCTCATAAAAACAAAACATAGACGAAGGTATGACAAACAACCTGAGATTCCAAGTCGTAGAAGAGGCATTCAAAAAACAGGCACTCAACATCACGGCACCAAACGAAAGACCATCAGCCTACTTTGGCAAATACGTCTTTAACCGAGAAAAGATGTATCGTTATCTACCTAACGATATTTATACGAAGATGATAGACGTGATGGATAACGGAGCACGACTGGACCGCTCAATAGCCGACGCTGTAGCTGCCGGCATGAAGCAGTGGGCATTGGAAATGGGCGTGACTCATTACACTCACTGGTTCCAGCCACTAACAGAAGGTACGGCAGAGAAGCACGACGCTTTCGTGGAACACGACGGCAAGGGTGGCATGATAGAGAAATTTACCGGCAAACTGCTCGTACAGCAGGAACCTGACGCCAGCAGCTTCCCCAGTGGTGGCATACGTAATACCTTTGAGGCACGAGGATATTCGGCCTGGGACCCTACCAGCCCTGTCTTCATCATTGACGACACGCTGTGTATTCCTACTATTTTCATCGCCTATACCGGTGAGGCTCTTGACTACAAAGCACCACTGCTACGTTCGCTGCATGCTGTTGATCAGGCAGCTACTAATGTATGCCACTATTTCTACTCGGACGTGAAAAAAGTAAAAGTGAACCTGGGATGGGAACAGGAGTACTTTCTTGTAGATGAAGGACTCTACTCTGCCCGACCAGACTTGCTCATGACTGGTCGCACACTGATGGGACACGAGAGTGCCAAGAACCAACAGATGGATGACCACTACTTCGGAACCATACCCGACCGTGTACAGGCTTTCATGAAAGACTTGGAGATACAGGCACTCGAACTGGCCATTCCGTGCAAGACACGCCATAACGAGGTGGCTCCTAACCAGTTTGAATTAGCACCCATCTACGAAGAGTGTAACCTGGCAGTGGATCATAACATGCTCCTGATGTCGCTCATGAAGAAAGTGGCACGCAAACATGGCTTCCGTGTGCTGCTACACGAGAAACCTTTTGACGGCATTAACGGCTCAGGCAAACACAACAACTGGAGCCTATCAACCGATACAGGCATACTGCTGCATGCACCAGGCACCTCGGCTGAGGAGAACCTGCGATTTATTACCTTCATCGTTGAGACACTGATGGCGGTATATAAGCATAATGGGCTTCTGAAAGCCAGCATCATGAGTGCTACCAACGCCCATCGACTGGGAGGCAACGAAGCACCTCCTGCCATCATCAGCTCATTCCTTGGCAAATATGTATCTACGCTGCTTGACAATATTGAGCAGACATCGAATCTCAAACCTGAAATATCAAACATCCAAAGAGAGATTGACATTCCGCAGATTCCTGACCTTATCGTTGATAATACGGACAGAAACCGTACGTCACCCTTTGCTTTCACAGGAAACAGGTTTGAGTTCCGTGCTCCTGGCTCCAGCGTCAACTGCGCCTCTGCCATGATAGCCCTCAACTCTGCTATGGCTGAAGCCTTACAAAGCTTCAAGGAAAGGGTTGACAAGAAGATTGCTGAATACGAAGGTAAAAACGGCAACACCAAAGAGTCGGCTAAGCTACAGGCACTGCTTGAAGTGCTGCGCGAGGACATAAAGACTTGTAAGCCAGTACGTTTCGACGGTAACGGATATAGCGACGAATGGGTAGAGGAAGCCAAGAAGCGAGGACTGGACGTTGAGAAGTCATGCCCAGTCATCTTTGAGCATTACCTTGACGAGTCGAGCATACGCATGTTCGAGAGTACTAAAGTGATGAACAGGAAGGAACTGCTGGCTCGCAACGAGGTGAAGTGGGAGATGTATGTCAAGACTGTACAGATAGAGGCTCGCGTACTTGGCGACCTGGCCATGAACCATATTATCCCTGTTTCCACACACTATCAGAGTCAACTCATCAAGAACGTACAGGGCATGAAGGATGTCTTCAGCCAGGAAAAGGCAGAACGATTGTCGGCTCGTAACATGAAACTGATTGAGGAAATTGCAGAGCGAACGGAGAAGATAGAACGTCTGGCAGAGGAACTGACTGACGCACGGCGTGTGGCCAACCGCATAGAGTCCATTCATCAGCGAGCCATAGCATACCACGACACCGTTTGTCCCAAGATGGAAGCTATACGTTACGAGATTGACAAGCTGGAACTCATCGTCGAGGACGGCCTATGGACGCTGCCTAAATACCGTGAACTACTGTTCATCCGTTAATAGCACCGATTATCTCTTGTACTGAGTGGCATCCATGCTGGTCAAGCCAATCATTAATTCCGTCACGTACCTTAATGGTAACCTGAGGGTCTATGAAGTTGGCGGTACCTATCTCTATTGCTGTGGCACCAGCCATGAGGAACTCAATGGCATCACGCGCAGTCATTATTCCTCCCAAACCGACAACAGGTATGCGAACTGCCTGCGCCACCTGCCAAACCATGCGTAAAGCAACAGGCTTGACTGCAGGTCCTGAAAGGCCACCAGTTTTAATGCTCAACACAGGACGACGCTTCTCAATATCAATGGCCATGCCCATGAGCGTATTGATCAGCGAAACACTGTCTGCTCCCTCAGCCTCACACGAACGGGCAATGTCTGCAATATTCGTCACATTGGGTGACAGCTTGACTATCAGCGTCTTATGATATACCTTACGAACGGCGCTAACCACGCTCTCTGCTCCTGCGCAGGTAACACCGAATGCCATGCCACCATCCTTCACGTTGGGACACGAGATGTTCAGTTCAATAGCAGGAATACAGTCGAGTTCATCAATGCGTGCAGCACATTCAGCATAATCCTCAGGTGAAGAACCGCTGACATTGACAATCATATTCGTATCAATGTCCTTTATTTGCGGATAAATATGTTTGCAGAAGTAATCAACACCCTTGTTCTGCAATCCCACACAATTTAGCATGCCTTGAGGAGTTTCTGCCATGCGAGGATAGTCGTTACCCTCACGAGGATGAAGCGTTGTACCCTTTACGATGATGCCACCTAAACCGTCTAAAGGAATGAAATCCTGAAACTCCAAACCATAACCAAACGTGCCGGAAGCTGTCATAACAGGATTCTTCAGACACATGTCACCTATTTTTACACTTAAAGCTGCCATAATAATTTGTCAATGTTAAATACCGGGCCTTCCTTACATACACACAAATGACCTTCAACGGTCTTCTCTACACAGCATAAGCACGCCCCTACTCCACATGCCATCATATTCTCTAATGAAACCTCGCAGTCAATACCTGACTTACGAGCATAGCGACCTACTGCCATCATCATTGGCTTGGGACCACAAGTGGCAATACGGTCGAAAGACTCCTGAACTAACAAAGAGTGCTGAGTAACAAAACCACGCTCACCCGACGTACCATCTTCTGTCGTGACAAATACACGTCCATACTTGCGAAACTCGCTGAGCATTAATAGGTCTGAGGCACTACGAGCGCCTAACAGGAACGTTGGCTCACAGCCTTGGGCTTGCATCTCTGCTCCCATATAGAGCATAGGAGCCACACCAACACCACCTCCCACCAGCAATAGGCGTTCTGAAGGCGACGAGGGCATAGTGAAACCACGACCTAATGGCAGGACACAATTCAGAGAATCACCTGAATGCAATGCTGCCAAAGAGCGGGTACCGTCACCCACTGCTGCCACCAAGAGCCACAGCTCATTATTAGCTCTGTCAACAAAGTTGATAGAGATAGGCCGACGAAGAAAGGTTGTTGGCGTATGATCAACACGTACTTCCACAAACTGCCCGGGAACCATTGCTGGTAAAGGGTCAGCGGCCGTCAGCTTTAACAGCACATAACGCTCGTGTATATGTTCTGCAGAACGAACAGTTAAGTCAAGAATCTGTTTTTTCATATTGTTACTTCAGTCCTTTTCTGTATTATTTTCGGCAAAGGTACAAATAATCTTTCATTTTTCATCTTTAATTATTAATTTTTATTGTACCTTTGCAACATGAAGACAAAACACATACAATACGAAACAAAAGGCACATGTTCAAAACTCATTGACGTGACTGCCGACGAGAACAATATCATCCAACAAGTATTCTTCTTAGGAGGATGTAACGGGAACCTGCAGGGTATCAGCCAGTTAGTACGAGGCCAGCACATCGACGACGTCATCCACAAGATTGACGGTGTACGTTGTGGTTCAAAGAACACATCATGTCCTGACCAGCTTTGCCGCGCCCTGGAACTGCTGAAGAATGCACCGTTAGAGGATTAAAAACAACACGAAATAATAACAATGAGAAAAACCGTATTGATAACAGGTGCTACAAGTGGCATCGGATTAGGTTGTGCTCGCAAATTTGCAGACAACGGTGACCGACTGATTTTAACTGGTAGAAACACAGCGAAGCTGGAGACCATACGACAGGAACTCTGCGCAAAAGGAGTGGATGTCATCACACTGACATTCGACATCAGGAACCGACAAGCCGCAACCGAAGCCATCAACAGCCTGCCAGAAGACTGGAGTACCATTGATGTGCTCGTCAATAATGCAGGTCTGGCATTAGGTTTAGAACCTGAATATGAGGGAAATCTGGACGATTGGGAAACAATGATTGATACCAACGTTAAAGGACTGCTCTGCATGACACGACTGATTGTCCCGGGAATGATAGAGAGAAATCGTGGCCACATTATTAATATAGGTTCTGTTGCCGGCGATGCTGCATATGCCGGAGGAAATGTTTATTGTGCTACAAAAGCAGCAGTCAAGGCACTTTCTGACGGATTGCGCATCGATGTAGCACATACGGCAGTCCGTGTGACCAACCTGAAACCAGGCTTGGTAGAAACCAACTTCAGCAACATCCGTTTCCATGGAGATACGGAACGCGCAGCCAGCCTTTACAAGGGAATAGAGCCGCTGACAGGAGACGACATTGCCGATGTGGCTGTCTATGCCGCTAATGCTCCTGCCCATGTGCAAATAGCAGAAGTACTGATTCTGGCTACTCACCAAGCAAGCGGAAGCGTTATTGTCAAGTCATAGCAAATGACTGAAAAACAGTAGGAACTCATGTTCAAAATTAGGCGTGAGAACATGTTTTCCTACTGATTCTTTTATCTCATTCATCGTCCAGAAACGTCCTCCGTCCAACTCGTCTGCCGAAGGAGAGAGCGCTTCATCGTATATGGTGCTATTCACATATACCAACTCACGCTCGCGTAAGCTGTCAAAAACATATTTTCCCAAGAATTGAGGTACAAAGTCCTCTATACCCAACTCTTCACGTACCTCGCGACGAAGAGCCTCATCCATTGTTTCACCGGCATCGAAATGACCACCTACCGCCGTGTCCCACTTCCCTGGCTGAATGTCCTTCCACATGGGACGTTTCTGCAAATAAACTTCACCTCGCGAGTTGAAGACATGCAGATGAACCACAGGATGCAGCAGACGCGACCCCGAATGGCACTCACCACGAGAGGCTGAACCAATAACATTCCCGTCCTCGTCAACCAGTGGGAACATTTCTTCCTGATTATCGTGATTCATAACATCAACACAATATTACTTGGACTTAGATGGTGAGAAACTTTCCCAGGTCTGATCATCATAATACACCCGAATCTCAGTAACTTTTCTTTGAGGCTTTTCTTGCATCACAGAAAAAACATCAGCAGTTTTGTTTTGAACAACTTTTGAACCTGAATAAGAATGAGCTTGTTGAGCAGCTGCATACTGTGGGGTAGGAGATGAGAAACCATCAAAAGGCAACGATGGATTGATAACTTCTGTAGGTGTCTCTCC
>Ga0247610_10003488_pt1 | contig 17242 bp, 16 predicted proteins | sample 174DNAGHGhighgp2_FD_193483 | JGI IMG/M metagenome (GOLD analysis project Ga0247610, IMG submission 193483) | Sheep rumen microbial communities from Palmerston North, Manawatu-Wanganui, New Zealand - 1742 DNA GHGhigh gp2 | ecosystem: Host-associated > Mammals > Digestive system > Stomach > Rumen... | reverse complement strand
TAAAAAAAAATAAAAAAAAAAGAAATAATGCCGAAGCATTATTTCTTCTTTAATTTAAAGTTAACTTTTTCTTTAAATTTCTTTGAATCATTTCAGTCCAAAGTTTACGCCAGATTTCACTGTCGGATGCTTCTAGATTGCATCCGACTCTGGAAAACCATTGTCCTTTAACGACCCATCCGTTATTTGTTGGATAAAACTCAGTTAGCTCAATGTTTAGAGTTTCACCGTCCTCTGTAGTTCCTCCAATCAAGCAGCGGTCAACCAATGTAGCATTGGTTAATTTAATCACCATAAGCAATTCCTCCTTTTCTATTTTTTATTTTTTGCTAATTAGCGAATATACTTGACTATTTGATAACCATTATGGGTCATCTCTGAAATCGCATCAATTTCAGTTTCAAAACATAATTGTTTAGTTTGTTCATTAATTAAAATAACTACCATATTATTTCATCTCCTTCATTTTTATAATATATTCTTATAAATCTCTTCAGTTCAGAAATTACAAGAACAATCTATTATATGACAAAGGAGGTTATTGAAATGAGAGTTACACGTCAAGACCTTTCTAAGGATATCTTAGATAAATTAGACCAATTAGACAAATTAAAAGTAGATTTCAATCCTAATGTTGATGGATATATTTCTTATTCAAAAGAAAGAGGTTTCTTCATTAAGAAAGCTCCTGAGGCAACAACTACTACTGTAATTCAAAAAGTAGAAGCAGCACCTGTCACTGTGGTTAATAAAGAACCAAAGAAAATATATACACACTCAGAAATTGAGAATCTTTTAAAGGAATTACATGATTGCAAAAATCCTAAAGGAGGTTGCAATACTAATTGTGGTGACTTTAGAGTCAATCCAAATAAAATACTTAATGATGTTTTTTATAATGGAAAACGTTATGTAAAGCTTTCCGAAGTTGTAAATTCAGAAAATGAAATTCTGTTTACAAAATTTATTGGTAATGATTTATATACGATAAACATAGACGGACTTCTTAAGAAGTACACTATGGGGATTTTGAGTTTTTCATTTGATATAACAAAAACATTAAAAACATTGTTTAGTTATGATATTAATTTTAAGGCAAATTATATTGATTTAGATGTAAAAAATGATAATATTTTTGTATCAATTTCTAATCAAGGAATATATAAAATATCTCAAGAAAAGAACACAATTGAAATGTTTGCATCTGAGTTAAATATCAAATTTATTAAAATATTATATAATAAATTGTTTGCAGTTACAAGAGATTCTGCTATTTTTTATTCTCTTGAAAGTGGTAAAAAGACTGATGTTTCTTATATTTTTAAGAATCTAAATCAAGCACCAAGTTTAATTGAATCAAATGATAATTATATCATTGTATCAGCAGACCCTTTCTCATTTGCTAATACAGACCAAACAATTCATATTTGGAAGAAGAATCCAGATGGAGAAACTTATAAATTAATAGATGATAGAGTATCTATTAGATTTATAAATACTTCTTTTAAACAATCTAAGATTAGTGACATCAAAATTTTTGGTGACAGATTATATGTTTGTGGTATTGAAAGAAATTATAATAATGCAGATAAGATATTTATAAAGATAACTTCATTAAAAGATATTGAAACTAGAGCTGCTGCAATTGAAACTATATCATTCAGTTCTGGTGACCATATTAGACTTTTTAATGGAATAATACCTTTAGCAAATAACCAATTCTTAATATCAGGTTCAGAAAAAGAAATTTTTACAATAAATAAAAATGGAAAAATTTTAGATACTATGATATTAGATAAAAATATTAATAAGTTATTTTCTATTGATGGAAAAATTTACATTCAAGATTCAACATCATTAAATGAACTAGTTATCCCTTCAAAGAAAAAAGAAGCTGCTATTGAAGAATTTGAAATTTTCAACGGAGAACCTTGTAATAATATTGATATATTAGTAGAAGGGGCAACTAAATTTGAAAAAATAACTTTATATGATGAATTAGGTGCTGAAATTAGGCCATCATACTATGCAATTATTGATGGTTCAGCTATTATAAAATTATTAAATTCTACAACAAGAAGAATTAGATTAAAAATAGAAGTAAGTAGTACTTCTTCAATAAAAGGAATCTATTGTAAACCAGATAAAATATATTACGCATAAAGGAGGATAAACTATGGCTGCTATTAAAAAAATAGTAAGAAGACTTTATCAGTTTAATCTTTCTAAGACAGAACTCTTAGATGGTTCAGAAATCATGTCTAATGGTAGAACCAACGAATTTGTAAATAACTTCAAATTAAGAGACATAGATAATGGTATTATAGTTACTCCTGCTGCATATAAAAGAGGATTTATATACAAATCAACTAATGGCGGAGAAATATACAATAATCCACGTTGGGAACCAGATATCATAACATTTAGTTATGGTATCTATGGACTTAAGAAAGATGCTTTTTATAGAATCACTGTAAAAGGTAGAAATGTTAGCGATTATAACCCATTATTTGATATTACAGATGATAGAACTATTGAAGTAACAAATGAAGATGGAGAAATTTTAATTTCTCATGACTTTGCTCACGAATATTCAAACACAGAAGTTCAATGTATCTTTAGAGCAACTAGTAAAGAACAAAACATTTTCTTTAGAGTTGGAAAGATATACATCAATAATATTATATTTGATGAAGTTGAATTAGTTGAAGAAGATGAGTATAAAAAAGAGGAAACAGTTGATGATGAAATTGTTTCTGAAGGAAAAATCGATTTAGTTGCTTATGGAATATTTGACCCTAAAAGGGAAAATACTGCTTCAAGATATACTGAATTACTTAGTCTTAATTCAAAAGGTTTATCTTTATTCTTTGATAGTAAAGAATGTAAATATATACTTGAAAGAACTAAAGACAATGATTTCTTAAAAGAACCATTTACAAATATTAATTACATTGTAGATATTAATACAAATAAAATGGTTAATAAAGGTAACTTTGATAAATTAGTTATTACAAAAATTTCAAATGATATATCACCTGTAAACTTAAAACAAGGATATATGGAATTTGAATTAGAATTAAATGGAAAAGCAGTTGAATATACTGCAGAGCTAGGAAGAATAATATTTTTAATTAGAAAATTATACTAGGAGGTGACAGCTATGCCTAAAACAATAAATCTTACTGGTAAAGAAAATAAAACTTATGACTTAGAAGAGTTAGACCAAAAGGAAACGAGAAGTAATAGTAATCAAGGTTTAGTTGTTCAAGTTTGGAAATGGAATCCAGAATTTGCTGGTGACCATAGTAAACCAAATCCACCAAACCTTGTTCTTGGTCAAATTTGGCTATCTAAATTTATTTCATCAGAAGACCCAGATTTCTCTAAATTAAAGAAAGAGTTTGCCTCTGGAGGTAACTAATCATGGGAACTTTTAATATAACTTTTGTTGATGGAAAGACATATGATTTAGAAGGAATAATTTTCAAAAGAAAAAGAATGAATCCAGATTCACCACTAGTTATGGAAGTTAAAAAGGATTCAGAGATTTGTCAAGAAGTTTATGAAGATTTAAAAAATAGTATTAAATCAACATTACTTGCAGATGAAGTTAAAGCTGAAATAAATACTATTATCCGCAATGCTATGGCTAGTTATGGATTTAAAGAATCTGTTTATCCATACATTAAGGATAATGTTACTAAATACTTAGAAAAATTGTTAAGAACTACAAGAATCAATTTCACAATAGAAATAGAAGGAAACTCTGTTAATATTAATTATGATTTTTTCTCTGAAGAAACAATGTTAGAAGAATTAAAAGACTACTACAAGAAATTCAGAAGAAAATATATTGATAAGATTAATAATGTTAAACAAGGTGGACTTGCAATCTTAGATAGAAGTAGTGAAACTAAAGTGAAAGTAACTAAAGACGACTATATGAAATATCTATTTAAAGATTCTTATAGAGATAAACAAAGATACAAATATAAGAATACAGAAACATGTGATACTATGGAATCTGATATATTCTTAAATCTTATAGAGGAGGTAATCAACAATGGCAAATAATTTAAACGACCACATTACCGTGCAAGAAGCCAGAGACGCCATCAATATTCTTAAACAATATGTTGATGAAAAATTGGGAGTAGTTAATACCAGTATTGCTGATTTCCCAAGATTAGTTACTGAATTATCTCCAAAGAAAATAAGTGTATTTGAAAATGATTCATTATATACAAATACAACTTCAGGTATTGCAGAAATATATGGAACAAAGATTCCAGATTACGTTTTTACAAATCAAAACGTATTATCTAGAACTGATGCTGTATTTACAAAGAGTTTATATGCTAAACTTCTTAATATTAACTATACAGACTCACAACTAGAAAGTTTAAAACAAGAAATTCAAAATAAAACCGATGCTGATTTAGGTGAAGAGTTATCAAATAATATTGTTGCTCTTACATACAAGGATGCTGAAACATCAGCAATTCTTTATGCACTTTTATCATCAGACGTAAGATATGAATTAGCAACTTCATACGATTCAGAAATGAAATATTATGTTCTAAATGAAGAAACTGGTGAATATGAAGATGCAACAAAAACTACTACTCCAGATAATGTTACAACTCGTTATATCAAAACTACAAATTCTATTAGAGATATTGCTACAGAAGAAGCACAAAAAATTGTTGATGGAGCTTCTAGTGCATTTGATACTTTACAAGAAATTGAAACTTGGATTAACGAAAATCAAGGAACACTAAATGAATTTAAAGATAAGTTAAATAGAGTTGAATTAACTGATGAAGAAGGTTCTCTTAATATTTATGTTAAAACTGGTACAATTCAAGGTTTATTAACTACAAGAGATATTGTTCCAGCTGCAAGAGCAACTTATTCAATAGGTTCAGACGAAAACAGTTATGCAAATGCATATGTTGCTATGACTGATACAATAAGTAATAAATCAGTTGTTAATAAGGGATATATTGACGAAAGATTTGGTAATATTGTTGAAGAGGTTAAAGAACTTAATACTGGTTCTAAATTCTCAGATGGAAAAAATGAAACTGAAATAACAGAATTATTCTCAACTCATTTTGCTTATATTACAGCTGCAAATACTATCTACGAATTAAATGAAGAATTTGTAGCTATAAATAATAATATAAATGAATCAAATGAAACTATAATGACAGAACTACTTGGAGAAAAAGTTACTGGAACTACAGATTACAATATCTTAAGATTAGATACTAGTGACAACTACTCATTAGAGCAATTAAAACGTGATTATAGTATTGAAGAATTAACTGACAGCAAAGATAAAGCAATTGCTCTTGCTGAAAAAATTATAGAATTGGTAGGTGAATAATATGGCTGAAAAAATAAATAGAAATTTTAAAGACCTAAACGCATCATTAGAAAGAGCATTAGAATATAAGAGTGATATCAAAGAAGCTATCAAATCGAGAGGTGTTGAAGTTTCTAATAAATTATCTGAATTTTCAGATGCAATTAGAAGTATTGATGCAGTTGTTGATGTTGAAACACTTCCTACACCTTCTGAAAGTATATTAAATACTTTATTTAGAAAAGATGGTTATATTTATCAATGTGTTAAAAATAATTATATTTCTGAGGATAGAGAAATTGGAGACAAATTAGTTTTTGACACATCTATGAATGTTGACGAAGAAATAAAGAAAGAAATAATCTTAAAGGTAAGAGAACGTGGTCTTGATGGTTCTGATGAAGAAATGTTCAATTACTTTCTAAATGCATTCAACCAAAGTAATAATGGTGAAATAGCACCTGCAAATACGCTTAATTTATCAAGTACACGTACTGTAACAAATAGTGCAAGTGTTCAGCCTGGAACTTATTCTTTCATACTTCCTTTAGTATCATTTAGTAAAGCTAGTCTTGAAGACCATCTTAACGGTATATTGTATTATACATTTGCTAGAGAAGTTGATGATGAATTAAATATTTATGAAATAAGTAATATTATTCTTAATGGTTATAATGGAAAAAATATGATTAACTATTGTATTTATGGAAACTATTCTGATAATATAACAGTAGAAGATTTAGATAACTTTGGTTATAGATGCGTAAATGGAAAGCAATATGTAAAAGGATGGGCAATATATCTTAAAAATGGAAACCCTGTAGATTATATTGCAACTTCTTTATCTACTGATGATAATTTCCCTGATAGTTTAAAATTTGATTTAGAAGGTGGAAGAATATCTTATTTCTCTTATGGAAATCCATATGAAGAAGTTTTTGAAAAATGTGCTGCGTTTGGATTAAATAACATTCTAAAAACAAAGAAACTTTCTAAACTTATTTCTTCTGGTCCAGAAAGTTATAAGTATATTAGATGGGCTATTCCTGAACCATCATCAGAAAGATTTGACGTTGAAGAAAATATTAATATAACTCTTCCAGCAACTTTATCTTTCAATAAGCTTAAGTTTGCTGAAAAAGTTTATAATATGGACTTCTATAATCTTGATGCTAACTTCAGTTTCTTTGAAAGAGTAATTCCTGAAAAAACTGAAGAAATTGTTGAAGAAGGTGACAGCGAAGTTATAAATGTTTATGGTGGTATATTAAAATTATATGAACTTGAACTAATAACTGACGGAACTCAAGAAGAAGAAATTCCATCAAATTTAATATTTGGTATTAGATTCTTCCCTTCTTATGGAAGCAGCTCTTTAGAGATGGCTACAGAATATCATGGAAATCTATACATGGCTATGTATCCTGTTGTTGGTTATATAGATGATGGAAAATTCTATGGAATTGGAGGTGGTGACTCATTTGATAATGGTTGGAACTATTATTATAATGAGAGTGAAGATGATAGAATACTTGATACGTTATTCAATAATTCCGATAATAATGAAAATACTCAAAGTTATTCAACATTATATGGATATACTGCACTTGAAATTGAAAGATATATGAAAACATTTAATAAATCTGTTGTATTATCATCTGAAGAAATTCGTGATTCTTTATATCCTAGTATAAAATTACCTGAATATGTAACTAGCCTTAATATTGTAGATGACAATATTTATACTATAAAATTACATGCTGATGATGTTGTAGAAGAAAAATTATTATGTAAAAATACATTTAGAGAATTATCTTCTCGTGTTGCTCCTGTTGAAGAAGGATACGAAGAATATCCAACAGAATAGTGAGGTTATAATATGAAGAATAAAAAAAGAAATCATTTCAAAAATATTAAAGTAATTAATAGATTAATTATGAATGAAAATTTATTATCACAAACTAAAAACAGTGATATTAAAGTAATCATCGAAGAAAATATTGAAGATGATAAAGCAATATTAGGTTTACCAATAAATTCGTCAAACAATACTGAAAAATAAAATAGCTTTTGCTATTTTATTTTTCTTACATTTTTAGTTTATTCTTGAACAATTTATTATATGAAACAAAAGGAGGTACCCTCAATGTCAAAAAATATTGATGAACAAACTTTACTTTATTATGAAGTATCTGGTAAAAAGTTATATGCATATAATGCTTTCAGAGCATTAAATGACTTTGATGGTAACAAAATCTCTGATACTTATCTTACTAAAGCTGATTTTAATGATACTTTTAGTAACACATTAAGAGACTATATAACAAAAAATGCAGTAAATGAAATCATTTCAAATTACAATACTGAAAATAAAGAATATTTTGATTCTAATTTTAATAAATTAAATGATACTGTAGGAACAATAGGACAAAAAACTAATGATTTAGAGAACAGTAGTTTCTTTGAAAAAGTTGATGTGAAAAATATTAACTACTTTAGCGACAAACACGAATTAAATTTATTTAGTAGCTATAGCTTATCGTTTCCAAACTCTGGTTCTGGATATTCTAGTAATTATACAATTATGCTTAGTGGACTTCAAAACGAGATAAGCAAAAAAATATCAGAACTTTCTGGTAGTAATATTAGTTATCCTGAAGGCCAACCTTATTATGCATTTTCTTTGGGACTACCTTATAATAATAAAAGTAATTATTATATTTTTACTGATAGAGCAAATTGTAGAGACATCGTTACAAATAATTTTACTATTGGAGAACTTCAAACTCACAGTATTTATGAAAATATTGATATTAATAGTTTTTCAAAAGATTTCTTTAATTCTAATAGACGTGTAAGTTCAAACTTTATAAATCCAACAAATCCATCTATTTCTGGAATTAATTATCGTAATCTTTGGTATATATACAAAAGATTATCTTCTACTAGCTGTTATTTAATAACTACTGGTATACCAGACTATATTTATGCATCTCAAAACACATGGAATTCACCTTTAGAGCTTGATATAAGCAATCCAGCTCAAAATTATCATGATGAAGAAAATTATTATGAAACATTTAACCCAATTTCTGTTGAAGTTAAAAAAGTTCTTTGTAAAGATAGTTCAACAAGTTCTGGTTTTAGAACTGTTTACACTGTAAAATTCTTTATAAAAACATCTTTTGAAAATGGAACAATCATCAAATTAAAAGATGATAATATGTTTTTAGATGCTTCAAATGCATTTATAGATGATAATGGAAATAATACCCTTCTAACAGATTATCTTTATGATAAATTTTATGCAATAGATTCAAAACTTAAAGTAACTAATTCTAATGTTACAATTGGATATTTTAACCAACATCATAATAATACGCAACTTGACTCTGGTAATACAAATATTATTGGTGGCGACAATGTTATGAATATAGCAAGATATTCTAATATTCTTGGTTATAATAATACTTTAGGAAGAGTTTATAATAGTAATATTTTATCTTCTTTCTTTAATAGTGCTTATGATGTTCTTAACTCAATTTTAGTTACTACTAATAATGAAGCATATTTAGCTAAATTAAGTAATTCTATTGCACTAGGAAAGATTCCTACTAAGACAACATTAACAGATTCTATTTTACTTGATATTGACACTGATTTTAATAATACAGCTAGCAGCTACAAAGAAGTTAAAAATAGTATCTCTATCGGTCATGCAAATAAACCTCTAGGAGAAAATTCTGTTCTTTTAGGTAGACATATTATTACTAACGATTCTGATAATATCGTTTTAAGTTCAAGTTCATATGATATCAATGTAAATGGAACTAATAATATTGTAATTGATACTTCTGATAGCGAAAATATGGAAGAACCTGTAGCTATGAGAGTAGTATCTGGTGATAATAATGTTCTTATTGGAACAGATGTTAACATAAACGGAGAAAGCAACTCAATCTTAATTGGTACTGGTGCTTCTTCAATCCAAAATAATACTAAGAGTAATAACGGAAATGAAAACGTAATTGCTATTGGTAAAAATGCTAAGGCTACAAATAACTCTGTTGCTTTAGGTAACGATATTCTAGCACCAATAGAAAACTCTGTTTCTATGGTTGGTTCTAGTTATGATTCTAGTAAAACTTTATACTTATTTGATGAAACTAAGTTAATGTTTACTAATAATGGAATTAATGCTTCAAATCTTCAAGCTATTGATTTAAGTGAAATGACAAAATTACTTGTTGAAAGAAACTTTGAAGATGAACTTAAATTCTTAAATAAATTAAAATTAAATTATGATTTACAATTAACTCTTGATGGCGATGAAGAAGTTGATATTGACAACAATTCAGAATTAAATAATAGTCTTGAAGCACTTATCGGCACAAGAGGCGGGGAGGTACGTTAATGAGAACATTAGAACAAAATGTTAAATTAGCTATTGCTGATTTTAATGATATAAAAGCAGCTATTGAAGAAAAAATATCTATTCTTGAAGAAGAATTTGGAGAAGAAGCTAGTTATTTAAGACCTCAATTAAAAGGAACTAATACTTATGCTAATATTATAAGAAACTTTAGTGTAGGTAGATTAGAGTCACATATAATTAATGATGTCACTTTTAACTTAACTAATATATCTGATGAAAGACTTCAAAATGTTATGCATAATGAAGATAGACTTCTTATTAAAGATGGAGCTTTACAGTCTTCTGAATATTCTGGTGAAGCTGATTACTCTTTATGGTTTACATATAGCGGTAGTTCTGCATATTTAAATGTTGAAGGTGGAACACTTAATGACAAAGCTTTTGTTAGTAGAGATGTAGAAGTTATTCTTCCAACTTCTGAATTAAGACCAGAAGAAACTAGTACTGAAAGTTTATACTCTGGCGTAAAAGATGAAGATTTACCATTACTATTAAAAGCTATGGCTTCAGGAAATGAATTAACTAGTAATGGAGATATTGTATCTTCTAGTTATGCTCCTGAAGATTATCATATGTATAATACAAAAGATAATAAATATTATTCAGAAGACCTTACTGAGACATTTGATAAAGTTCTTAGAGGAGCATATCCATCTATAGTAAGAAGAAATGAAATAACAAACAATCTTGAAACAATAAATAAGATTGATAGTGACGAGGCTTTCTATGCAAATATAAGTGGCTGGGGTTCATTCAATAATGACTATGAATTCACAAATGAAAATCCAGAAATCTTATATTTTGGTCCTTATTTTTCTGAAGATAAAAACGAATATAAATTACCAGATGACAATAGAGTTTATGCTGTTACAACTGATGCTGTAAAAGATTTAGGTAAACCAACAATTGATGATTCTATATGTTCTGATGATGAAGAAGTAAGAGAAGCATTAATACATGGCAACCACCCTCTTTATGACGTAAGTAAAAATGCTTATTATTATATAACAGGTAATGATGCATATAATGATGGTTATGATAAGGGTAAAGAAGATGGTCACAGAAATGGTCTTGAAGAAGGTTACTACTCAGGTATAGCTGCTGGAAAACCAGTACATCAACAAATAGAAGCTAATAATTATTTAAGTAGTTATTATGGCTCATATTCTGGTGCTGAATCAGATATGTATAAAGATTTATATATTTGGACAGCTCCTACTGGTGAAGAAGGTTCTCCTGTTGGTGGAATCGTTCAAGATAATGTTACTGTTAAGGACGTTAAAGACTATTTTGCTGTAAAGAATGTTGATAATTCAACTTATTTAGACTCTCAAATGAGTGGTTTTACTCTATATGATGCTGAAACAAATACAAATTATCAAAATATTGCGGCTTCAGATTTAGTTCCATATCCTTATTCTGATTCTTATCAAGGTAGTTATTCAAGCGAAGATTATTGTTTATTTAATATAAATGCTAATAGATACTATGCAACTGTTACTGCTAAAACTTGTTATTATTCTGGTTATGAAGCTGCAACACCAATTGTAAGTGATAATTCAGTATGTAGCGATGATTATTATGATTTACATCCATACGACCCTGAAACTAATACTTATTATGCAAATACAACTTTATATGATATTTATTCTGCAGGTTATGAAGCAGGAACACCTGTTTATACTGGTGCAGAACCAGATTCTAATGATTTATATAAATATAATTTATATGATGTTTCTACTAACACATATTTTGAAAAAACTGCAAATGAAGTATATGAAGACGGAAGACAATATGGTTATCATTCAGGTTATGACGATGGACAACCAGATTACGATGATAGCACTATAGATAATAGCAATTCTGATTTAAATAACTATAACCTTTATAATGCTTCTACTAACACATACTACTATACAAAAGCAAGTGAAATATATGACGATGCATATCAAGCAGGTAGAGAAAAAGGATATTACTCTGGATATGCTGATGCAAAACCAATTGAAAAAACAAATCCAGCAGAATATGCAGACAAACTATCAGGATGTCTTCTTTATGAATCTACATCACGTTATTTGTATACAAATATAAGTGCTGCTGATGTATATCAAAAAGGTTATGATGCTGCAACACCAAATGAAAATAGTAATGTAATAGAATATTCAGATGGTTTATCAGGATGTCTTCTTTATGATAAAGAATCTAATACTTTATACACAAAAATAGACGCAGAAGATGTTTATTCAAAAGGTTATAATTCAGCTAAACCTACACAAAGTAGTGATACTATATCAGGTAATAATAGTTCATTAGTAATTTATAATGCAAATGATAATGTTTACTATGCACTTACTGGAGCAGATGTTTACAATGCTGGTTATGCCGCTGGTCTTGCTGCCGCACAAGAAGCTAATGCAAATAATGAACCAGAAGGAAATTAAACCTTTAATTATGCACTAACAAATAATTGATATACCTTTTTGGTATATCAATTTTTAATTTAAGGAGAAATTATATATGGAAAAACACAATATACTGACATTTATGTTACCAACAAATAACCCAACTCAGTTTTTCAAAACTTTATTTCCAACATTTAAAAATATAGGCAAATTAAAAGAAATTTCAACATTTGTATTCTTAATTCAAGAGGATGTTTATTCAAAAGAACAAGTTGAAGAAATATCTAAGGAACTAGATTCTCTGGATATAAGATATATTTTTAAGTATAAAGACTATTATTTCAATCCTGGTGATACACCTATTCTTGAAATGCGTCATGATTGTTCTATGATGGTTCCTGATTCTTTATTCTATGCATTTTTAGATGATGATATGACATTTGAAGCTGGAACAAATGAATTTGGTTATTCTATTGACTTACAATATTTAAATGCAATAAATATTATGTTAAATAGTAAAACAAATGTCGCTTTGTTAAAGAAACAACGTCCTAAAGAAACTCATTATTTAGATGAATTTATTACATATATGAATCTATTTAAAGATAACTTTTGGGTTGAAAATGGTTTAATTCTAAAAGGCGGAATATTTGCAAATCATAAAGGACTTTCACCTCGTCATCTTTTAAGATACTACGGAAGCAATGAAGATATGTTGATGTGCCTTGAAAGATTAAAAGGTGGAGCTAATGCAATTGTATTAGGAAATGCAATGACAAATCACTATGAAAATAGAGATGTTCCAGGATATATTGAATACGGCTGGAAGAAACAACAAGAAAAAAGAGAATCTATTTTAAAATATATTGGAAGAACTTATGGTGATGTTATTAAAATTCAACCAACTAATTTTCTAACATATGAAAAGTTCATAAAGGATGGTACTAAAAATATTAGAAATGAAGAAGATGAATATAATAATAAAATAGAATATAATAAGGATATTGATAATGTTCTTGATGCTGTAATTAAGAGAGCTGAAGAAGTCTATAACGCTTTAACACCTTTTGATTACCATAATATCCTTGGATTCGCAATTCCAACATGTGAACCAGATACAATGGAAAATATTCTATTACCATCTTTAGTAAATATTCTTCCTCTTAAAGATATTTGTACTATTAATCTTAACTTCCAAAAGCCATATAAGAAAGAACAAATAGATTCAATAGTTAGTAGAATCAGAAGAATGGGATTTACTGTTATTCATACATTTAATGAATATCCAGATTGGAAAGAAAATAAATTATCCGTTGCTAAACTAAGAGAAGATGCTGCAAGATTATCTAACTCATTAGTATATTCTCTATTAGATGACGATATGCAATTTGTAGGTGGATACAACAAGTATCTAATGGATATAAACACTCAATATCTTAATATTATAAAGAAAATTCTATCTGATAGGCGTGTATCAGTAGGTCAATTAACAGACCCTAATCCAAAAGAATATTTAAATGGAAGTATGCTTTATAGAAATATCAGATTTGATAGATTATTTACTGGTAGAGGTATGCTTGTAAGAGGTGGATGTTACTATGGTTTTAATGGAGTATTACCTGATGAAATAACAAAATTAAGTGGTGGAGATTCTGATATTACATCAGCATCTTATAGAATTCAATTTGGAGAAAATGTTGTTGAGATTCCTTTTGGTATGTGTAATCATATACAAAATAGTCCACGAGGAGCTGAAGGAGCTTGGCAATACGGCTGGGATAAGAACAACGAAACAAAGAATTCTGTTAGATACTACAGAATAACACATTGGACTCCTCATTACGTACATGGAAAGAATATGGAAAACTTCTCTGAAGAAATTGCTAATAAAATCTATGAAAAGGGTGCGTTAAATATTGCTAATGATGATATTAAATCAACTACAAAAATGAGTATTGATTTAGATTTTGATGATTTATTAATTGAAGTTAAATCATTAGCATTTGAAAACTATAAGGCTCTAAAGGAAAAAAAGAATGGTTAAATTCTTTGTTAGAACTACTGGTGAAAGAGAATTAGATAGTTCATACTCACAAATTGAGTATGAACTTCTTATAGATAAAGACCATCAACCACTAGAATCATTTTTAAAACAATATGAGTATATTAAACAATTTGATTCTGTTGTTCTAGAAGATGATTTGGTACTTTGTAAAAACTTTAAAGAAAGAATTATGAAGATAATAAATGAGCACCCGGATGATTATATCAATTTCTTTTGTTACCCAGTAAATTATTTTCAATCTAGATACAGTAGTGTCTTTACATGGCAACAATGTGTTTATAGACCAAAATCTAAAGCATCACTAGTTTTAGAAAAAATGAAAACTCTTAATAATGGAAACATTCCAACAGATGATTTAGAAGGTATGGCATTATTTTCTCTTAGAATGGAGAACTATCAACCAAGACCTTGTATAGTTCAACATATAGATAATAATACACTAATTCAAACTAGAACTATATTAAAAAGAAGAATAACACCTTATTTTATAGATTGGTTTGAAAAGAATAATATTACATATGAATTTATGAATAGTAAAAAATTAAATATCTTACTTAAAGAAGTGGAGGTGTTTGAAAATGAACATAGATGATATTAGATTCTTTGTAAGAACTACTGGAGAAAGAGAACTAGATGAATCATATTCACAAATTGAATATGAACTTCTTATAGATAGAGAACATCAACCTATTAAGTCATTTGTAAACCAATTAGTTTATATTTCAGAATGGAATTCTGTTTTATTAGAAGACGATTTAGTTTTGTGTCAAAACTTCAAAGAAGAAATTATGAAAGTTATAAATACATATCCAGATGAAATTGTTAATTTCTTTTCGAATCCTAATATGTATACTAGAGTTAGAAAAACATCTAATTTTTTATATAATCAATGTACATATTATCCAATTTCAAAAAATAAAGAACTTTCAAAATGTATGAAAGAAATGTATATAACTAAAGATATTATTCCTCCTTATGATTTATTAGAATCTGAGGCTTTAAAAAAATTAGGGTTCCAGAATATAGTTTATAGGCCTTGTATAGTTCAACATTTAGACGATGGAAGTCTTATAGCTAAATATGAATCAAGGAGAAGAATAACACCATTCTTTATTGATTGGTTAAAGAAATATAACTTTGACTACAATCATTTATCTAAGGAAGATATTGAAGTTCTTAATAAAGAAGTAGAGAGGTTTAAAAGTGAGCACAAATACATCGAAAGAGAAATTCATAAGGAAAATAGAAATAAACGTAATTAATAAGTGCGGAATGAAATGTCAAGGTTGTTCCCATTTCGCTAGTCTTGAAAAAGAAGAAGAAATATATAGTCTAGATAGTCTTGAAAGCGATTTAATTCAATTAAAAACACTTGGTATAAAAATAAAACAAGAGTTTAAACTAATTGGTGGTGAACCTCTTTTAATAGGTGACAAACTTATAGATTTTATTAATTTAATAAGAAAATATTATAATGAGCAACGAATAGTTATTCATACAAACGGTCTTCTTGTTGAAAAGATGTCAGATGAATTAATAGATTGTATGGATAAAAATAATGTTCATTTATACATTTCCAAGATGAATGGATATAATATTGATAAAAATAAGATAAATGCTCGTTTTAATAAAACTAGAATATGTTGCTTATATATGGATGATAAAGAAACTTTTTCTAAGATATTTTTACCATCTGGAAAGACAAAAAATAAATTATTACAATACTCAATTTGTACAAGAAAATGTTGTCATACATTGAGAAACGGAAAGTTATTTGTATGTTCCGTTGCTGCATTTGTGTATCGTTTAAACAGAGATTTTGGCACTAAGTACCCAGAAAACTGTTTTATTGATATCTATAAAAATTCTGCTGAAGATATCATAGAATTTCTAAGAAATCCAACAGAATTATGCTCTCATTGTGATGGACAAAGAAAATATGAACAAAATCAGGTAAAAAATATTGAATTATCTGATTGGATGTAAAAAAAGTAGATAGTAACCGTAGGCGTTGGTTACTATCTTTTTAAGGAGAAAAATTAAAAAATGCAATCCGAAAAGAATACTCTCGTCGGATAATATATTGTTAATAAAAAAATAAGAGTTTTTAATTAATTTTTAACTAAACAGAAAAATCTAAAGAAAACTTTCAGCTATAAGAAAACTAATAATTATATATACAGGAGGTGTATATAAATTGAGTAAGAAAAAGAAAATTGATGATGAAGGCATAGATATTTCACAGTATCGAACTAGCAACAGCAATAGCGGAATTGTTCTTAATATTGATTTTAGAAACAACGCCGAACAGAGAGAACTAATTAGATTAATGAACGATAATGTAACTCCTGTCATCTTCTGTTTTGGGAACGCTGGAACTGGTAAAACATTTACTTCTATTGCTGCAGCTATCGACTTAGTGAAAATCAGGAAAAAGTATCGTAAGATATACTATATCCGCGAGCCACTGGAGGTTGGTAAGTCATTAGGTTTTTTACCTGGAGATATTGATGATAAGTACGGTGTATATCTAGACGGTTTAATGGACAATTTAGAGCATATATCAGAAGCAAGTGGTTTAAACATCAATGATATGAAAGCTCAAATTGAATGCATTCCACCACAATACACAAGAGGAAGAAGTATCGATGGAATCATCTTAATTGATGAAGCTCAAAACTTATCTCTTGATACTATTCATACTCTTCTAACAAGATTCGGAAAATTTTCAAAAGTTGTTCTCATGGGTTCTATGAACCAAATAGATATAAAAGGAAAAACAGCAACTAATAACGATTTTTTGAAAGCTTATGAAATTTTAAAAGAATGTGATGGTATATGCGAATCAGTAACATTAGTGAAATCAGAGAGGTCAGAATACTGTAAAATTATAGATGAAGCATTTCTTAATTATAAAATAGATTTAACAAAAACAAAATAAAAAAAAAAAAATAGAAAACAATAAG
>Ga0247610_10003487_pt1 | contig 17243 bp, 5 predicted proteins | sample 174DNAGHGhighgp2_FD_193483 | JGI IMG/M metagenome (GOLD analysis project Ga0247610, IMG submission 193483) | Sheep rumen microbial communities from Palmerston North, Manawatu-Wanganui, New Zealand - 1742 DNA GHGhigh gp2 | ecosystem: Host-associated > Mammals > Digestive system > Stomach > Rumen ... | reverse complement strand
ACGGTTACCACAAACACGGTGAGTGATCTCACTTCCACTACTGCAACCTGCGGCGGAAACGTAACGGCTACCGGCGGTACAACAATAACTGCTCGGGGCGTCTGTTGGAATACTTCTCAGAACCCGACGGTGAACGACAGCCATACCACAAATGGTAGCGGCTTGGGCAGTTTCACGAGCAATATGACTGGCCTGAATCCTAACACCACCTATCATGTGCGTGCGTATGCGACTAACAGTGTGGGCACGTCATACGGGGCGGACAGATTCTTTACAACAGCATGTGATACGGTAAATCTTGTTATTCAGGGTAGCACTACTATAGACTATGGGCAAAGTACTACGCTCAACGCCTCTGGAGCGAGTAGTTATCAATGGAGCAACAATGCCACCACTGCTGCTATTACTGTAAGCCCAACTACCACCACCACCTACACGGTCACAGGAACCAACAGCTATGGGTGTACGGCCACGGTCAACACCACTGTGACGGTCAATTACATTCTACCGAATGTAACCACCGATAATGTGAGTAATGTCACTTCCACCACAGCCACCTGCGGTGGCAACGTGACGGCCACTGGCGGGACAACGGTTACAGCCCGAGGTGTCTGTTGGAGCACTACTCAGAACCCGACGGTGAACGACACCCACACTACAAATGGAAGCGGCTCAGGCAGCTTTACGAGTAATATTACGGGGTTGACAGCTGGAACCACGTACTATGTACGGGCCTACGCGACGAACAGTGTAGGGGTTTCGTATGGAGAACAGAGAACCTTCACTACTTATTCCCTCCCTACAGTTACTACTAATACGGTGGGCAACCTCACTTCCACCACTGCCACCTGCGGCGGCAATGTGACCTCCACTGGTGGAGCAACGGTTACAGCACGGGGTGTCTGTTGGAGCACTTCTCAGAACCCGACGGTGAACGACAGTCACACTACAAATGGCAGCGGATTAGGCTATTTTACGAGCAACATTACAGGGTTGACAGCTGGGACCACGTACTATGTGCGGGCGTACGCGACGAACAGCGTGGGAACTTCGTATGGTGAGCAGCGATCCTTCACCACATACTCCCTCCCTACGGTGACTACCAATACGGTGAGTAATATCACTTCCACTACTGCCACCTGCGGCGGCAATGTGATGTCCACTGGTGGAGCAACGGTTACAACCCGAGGTGTGTGCTGGAGTACTTCGCAAAATCCGACGGTGAACGACAGCCATACCACAAACGGCAGCGGAACAGGCAGCTTCACGAGCAGCATAACAGGGCTGACGGCAGGAACCACGTACTATGTTCGTGCCTATGCGACGAATAGCGTGGGGACTTCGTATGGAGAGCAGAAAATTTTTACTACCCTCACTGTTGAACAAACTCCTCAATTGCAACTCACTGCTACCGAGACCGAAATCTGTGTTGGAGGTACCACCGTTATCACTGCTGTGGCTACCGGTTGGAACAATGCTGATGTGAACTACACATGGAGCAATGGTTTCCAAGGTTCTGCTTACACCTTTAATGCTACTACCGCTGGTACTGAGACCTTTATCGTGACCGCTTCACAGGCTACTTCTGGTTATACGGCTACTGACACCATCACTATTATTGTGAATAACGTTCCTGATGCACCTGAGATCAGTATCACTAACCAGACTGTTTGCAACGGTGGTCAGGTTGCTCTGCAGGTTTCCAATGCTGTCCAAGGTGCTCTTTACACTTGGTACAGAGATGAGGTTGTGATTCCTGGTGCTACACAAACTACTCTCGTTGAGTCTCCGACCACTGTTGGTGGTAATCCAACCGACTATGTCTATACCGCTGTTGCTGCTCTCCCGATATCAGGTTGTATTTCTGAGTCTTCAGACAATGCTATCGTTCACTTGATTCTTGCTCCTATTGCCACTGTCTCTGTTGATGGTAACACCATGTTCTGTCAAGGTGGTAATACAACTCTGAATGTTAACATTACTCCTGCCGCTGCTTACACTTATCAATGGTATAAGGACAATGTGATTGTCGCTAATGCTACCAATGCAGACTTTGTTGTTAACGAAGTCGCTCGCGAAACTGCTTACAACTTCACGGTTGTGGTTACTGCAAATGCCGGTTGTAATGTCACTGCTGCTGCTCCTGCTATCATGGTTGTTTCTGATCCTGTTGTGACGGCTGCCATCAGCAATGCTGTTACCTGCGTTGGCGGTATAACTACTCTCAACGCTGTAGTTGAGGGAGGGATAGATGGGATAAGTTACACCTATCAGTGGTACAGAAATACTCCTAACTCCACAGCTCAGATTGTTGCCACTGGTGCTACCTATACCACCGATGGTACCGAGATTCCTGATAACTATACTTACTGGGTTGTTGCGAACTCTGCTTACGATTGTAATGCTCTTTCTACTCCAGTGCACTTTAGTGTTATTGCTAATCCTCAAGTTTCCATCTCGGTTGCTAATGGTTATGATAACACTGTTTGCGAAGGTGGTTCGACAATGCTCAAGGCTAATGCCATAGGCGGTTACGGTGAGGCTTCTTATCAATGGTACAAGAATGGCACTGTTTTGGCTGGTGAGACTAATCAATATTTGGCTCTAAATAGTCTTGCTTACGGTGTGAACGACACATACACTGTTGAGGTCACTCAAACTGACGTGAGCTGTTCTAACAGCGCATCTGCTGCTATCAATACTCTCGTAACTGTTAATCCTGCCTACACAGTTGATGTCACTGGCTCCGGTAATGTTTGCGAAGGCGGCACCCTTACTCTTACGGCTACGGTCAACAATGTGATTGCTGGTGACGTTCTGAACTATCAGTGGTACATGATTATGAATGGTCAAGTTTATCCGATTGCTGGGGCTAATGGTGTTACCTATTCGACCTCTGACTTCTCATTGGGCAACTCTTACGAATACTTTGTTGTTGTGAACAGTACGATTTCTGGCTGCAACACTGTCTCCTCTACAGTTTCTATAAACGTTGTTGCTTCACCTTCTGTCACTATCCAAGGTGTCAACACGGTTTGTGAGGGCGGTAACCTTACTTTGAACGCCTTCGTGACTGGCGGTGTTGCGGGAACAGATTATATTTATACTTGGAATTGGTCTGGTTCTTCCACTGGCACCGCCACGACGGATGTTCCATCTTTCTCTCCCACTTTGGCTGCCAATGATCCTTCAACTCCCTATTACTTTACCGTTACAATATCTCGTACAGACAACACTGGTTGTACTGCAATCTCTGCTGCTCACGAGGTCAACGTGCTCGCAGTTCCTACGGTTTCTGTGACAGCTGACAACGCTTACGTTTGCCAGAACGGTGATGTCACCCTGACAGCTCACGTTTCTCCTGTTGGTTCTTACAACTACGTTTGGACGATCAACGGTCAGCAACAGGCTGTGAACGCCGCTACGGTTACCACTTCCATGGCTACCACCGGTGCTATCAACGCTTCTGTTGTTGTGTTTGCTGCAGGTGCTAGTGCATCTTGCTCAGGTACATATTCCATTACTGTTCCAGTTGTGTCCACTGTCACTGACATTGATGGCAACACCTATAACACTGTCCAGATTGGTCAGCAGTGCTGGATGCGGGAGAACTTGCGTACTACAAAGTACGCAGACGGCACTTCCATTCCTGTAGGTTCCTCAACAAGTAATATCTCTCCCTACTATTATGATTACAGTACCTCCGGCATTCCGTTAGCGGAGCGAGGCTACTTATACAACTGGCCTGCGGTGATGCACGGGGAATTATATGAAAACAACAATTCAGCTGGTGGACAATATGTGGCACCGCGAACCTCAATCAATAACAACAATGTGATTTTTCTCCCAGATGCGGTCTCTTGCTTACCTTATGGATGTTCATATCAAACTACTCTCACATTCGCCGGATTTCCTGATTCGACAACTATTACTTCGCCTGAAGATATTCGATATGTACGACTCAATATTGAACACTCCTATTTGAAAGACCTTTACATCAGTTTAACCTGTCCCAATGGCCAACGGTCGGTCATTTTAAAAACAGATAATACAACATCCCCATCCACATCCCCATGCTTAAACACAATTCTATCATCGGATCGTGGTTGGCAAGTAGGAAATAACGTGGGGGAAGCATTTCTTGGGTTAGCTTGGGATCAAAATGATTTCCAACATCAATGTGATCCAAATAGTGCTAACAATATACCTGGTACAGGCTGGAACTACTGTTGGTCAAACAATAGTGATTATGAGTACGCTCCTGAAGATGGACTGATTTATCGTTCTTGCAATTCCCATATTCTCACGGTCAATGGGCAAAATAAACAAGTCATAGATTCTTCCAACGTGATCAATGGCATACAGTTTTATCATCCAGACGAATCTTTTGCTAATTTAGTAGGATGTCCCGTCAACGGAAATTGGACGGTGGAGGTAATGGATGGAATTACTGGTGATAATGGTTATCTGTTTTCTTATGAGATATCTTTAGATGATCATCTTCTTCCGCGCACTGTCTCTAACAAACAAGGCGTCTGCCCTATTGGTTGGCATATTCCGAGCGATGCTGAGTGGACACAGCTCACAGACTATGTAAGCAACCAGAGCGAATATGTGTGCGGAGGTGATAGCACCAATATAGCCAAAGCATTGGCTAGTACTTCAGAGTGGTGGAGCTATTCTAACAATTGTGCTGTAGGCAATGACCAAAGTGAAAATAATTCAACAGGTTTCAATGCATTGCCTGCAGGCGTTTACAGCGAGTGGCAATACAATGGTTTTGGCTATGGAGCCACTTTTTGGAGTGCTACTCTACACAGTTCTTCGGAAGCATATAGTCGAGGCCTGACTGCTAACTACTCGACCGTATCTCGTTATAGCAATGACAAACACTGTGGATTTTCCGTCCGTTGCCTCCGCGACAGCGTTTCGGGTGAAACACCTTTTACTACCTCATGCCAAACCGTTAAAATTACGCCCATGGCCTATAACGGAAGTACAGAGCCTTTTTGTCCGACATATGGGATCTTGATTTTGGCTGCTGTGGATTCTGTGACAGGCAATCCCATTCCGAATCTAATGTACACTTGGTCAGGTGATGGTGTTAACACCATGTCGGATTCCGTATGCACATGGCTCACCATCATCCCCGAATGGCAGATTCATCAATATGAAGTGTTACTTGCGGTTACAGATACTTTGACCAGTTGTTCTACTAGCACTTCGCTGACGATTGATGTTCGGGATGTTGTTCCGCCAGTTTTTAATGGAACTTTGCCTGACGGACATGTGTGTGTTTCCGATGACGGAAACTATCATATCCCTGATTATACCATTTATTTTACGAATGAAACAGTTTTTGATAACTGTTATACATTCCCTTTGTTAAATGTTGTACAAAATCCTCCTGCAGGAACCGTGGTTGATGCAAATACTGTGGTGATCATTGCTTTATCCGATCCTTGTGGTAACGAGAGCCTATATGATGTAAATGTTGAGCCGACTTATGCAGATACAAGTATGTGGTGGATATCAGAGTGTGATTCCTATTACTGGCATGATTCTTTATACACAGAATCGGGACTATATGAAATGTTGTTGGAAAATGTTTATGGCTGTGACAGTGTTGCGAAAATTAGTCTTGTTGTGTACAATACGAATTGGGTGGAGACGGATACTGTAGTTTGTGAGAGCGAGTTGCCGATCATTTGGAATGGTGTGACCTTTTCTGAGGCTGGTACACAAACTGTTTTACTGCCGAATATGTACTATTGCGACAGTACGGTGGTAATGAACCTATACGTAGAAAATTGCCTCCTAGCTGATGGTCAGCCATGTTTAGGTACGTCTACGGTCACCGATGTGGATGGTAACGTTTACAATACGGTGAAGCTTGGTGACCAGTGCTGGATGCGGGAGAACTTGCGCACTACGAAGTATGCCGATGGGGCTGGCATTGAGCAGGGGAGTGGAGGCTCTGAAACCATAGGCTATTGGTACTATCCGAACTATGATTCTGTCAACAAACAAACGTATGGACTGCTCTACAATTGGGCTGCCGTGATGCGTGGGATGCCTTCCGTGAACACTAATCCTAGCGGCGTACAAGGTCCCTGTCCCATAGGCTGGCATGTTCCCAGTGATGTGGAATGGATACAGCTGATTAATTATGTGGGTGATCAAAGTATATATGGATGCAATGGTAATGCATGGAGCATTGCCAAGGCAATGTCATCAGTCACAGGATGGAATAACTCATCGGTAATTTGTTCCGCAGGAAATGACCAAAGCACCAACAATGCAACGGGCTTCTCGGTTGTTCCAGCCGGATGTTTCCGCGTTGGCTACGGGAGCCGCTTTGGAGAATCTGCATACTTGTGGAGCACTACGGAATATGATTCCACAGAAACTTATGGTGGTTATATTGATATTGATATTATTTTTATGCCAAGGGTTACCAATCTTTTCAAAGACGCAGGACTCTCGGTTCGCTGTCTTCGCGATGAGTCTGGTGCCGTAATAGACGACAAATCCTGCCCCAATACCCCCACGGTCACCGACCACGAAGGCAATGTCTATGCCACCGTGCAGATCGGCGACCAGTGCTGGATGCGCGACAACTTGCGGACCACCACATCGCCGTGTACGGGAACGTATCTCATCCCGTCACCCAGTACTGGCTACACCTATACAGGCAAGCAAGCCCGCTGGTACAACAATGACTCTGCCACGTATGCGCCGATGAACTATGGGCTGTTGTACAACTGGAACGCGGCGGTGGATACATTCAATACAGCATACGGGGAAACGAGTGTGAACAGCAGCAGCAGTAATGCGGTGTCCGTGACATTCACGGGTCACCGCAGGGGCATCTGCCCAGCAGGTTGGCACTTGCCGAGCAATGCGGAGTGGACGCAGTTGACCAACTACGTGGAAAGTCAGAACGAATATGTGTGCGGAACCAATTCTATTGCCAAAGCATTGGCGGATAGTGTGGGATGGAATTCATACAGTGGAACGTGTTGCGTGGGCAACAACCAGAGTACAAACAATGCCACGGGTTTCAGTGCTGTGCCTGCGGGCTACCACTACGGCAGTAGTTTCCGCCGTTCCGGCAGCAACGCCAACTTCTGGAGTTCTACGGAGTACAGTAGTTCAAACGCGTACGACCGCTACCTCGGCTACAATAACGCCAGCGTGACCAGCTACGGCCTCAACAAGAGCTACGGCTATTCCGTCCGCTGCCTCCGCGATTAAAAAAAACAGATACAAGCAGAAATCTCTTAAGCCCGATAAGGCAAAAGAGATTTCTGCTTACCTTGTGAAGCCCGCAAGCGCGATAGCGCAAGCGGGCGGCGAAATGGAAAAAACAATGAAATAATCTGTCGGATTATGAGAAAAATATATAAAATAGGAATTTTCGTGTTGCTGATGCTGGGTGCATTGTCACCTCTTGCCGCCCAGCAGCAGAGTTTTCCTTATACGGTCGTCATCAACACCGTGACGGGTGACTGTTTCAACAACTGTCAGGCCGTTGTCACCTTGTATGACGCACAGGGAAATCTCATCCAGACGGATGATTCGTTGCAGCAACCGGTCAATACTGCTGCATATCCGATTACCAACTTGCAATATCATTACAAGAACCAATTGTACAACAGCGTCTTCTATAGCAACAGCCATGTCCTGACGGTGGATATGGGAACGTATGATATTGGAGTATCTGGTCAGGTGATGGTTCAATCTGGTTCCGGACAAGTACTGGTGTTAGTAGATACCACGTTTTATGGAATCACGCTCACAAGCACATATACCCCTTTCTCGGCTTCAGTGCTGGCAGGCATCGCAGATAACGACTACATCTCAAATGGCGTAAGAAGGGAACGTTGCGGCAACCGTTATGCGTTGCCCTGTGGAGATAGGGGGCGCGTGCAGATGAAGCTTACCTCCGGCAATTTCCCCTATACGGTGATTTTCTTTGATGAGCAGGATGATACGGTACGTAATGTGGTGTTCAATCATACTCAGCATAGTGGGACGGATTCCCTCTTCGCTGATTACAAGGATTATTATACGATTGACAGTCTGCCTGCAGGAACATATCGGATTGTGGCATACGATGCTTGTTCCTATTCTTCAGTGTTCCATCATACCGTTGAATTGAATGATGTACAGATTAGCTATCTCAATTTCAAAGTCAGTCCACCGAATACCTCTGATTCCAATATCGTACGTTTTGCACCACAGTTTTATCGTCCTAAAAGTGTTCATAACTACGACTATGACTTTTTTGAATCTATTTTCCAATATCGCTTTATTCATTCTACTGATTCTAACCAAATTGATACATCGTCGTGGCGTCCTATTGACGGATCGTCAGTATCAAGCATGTATAATGGTATTTACTGTGATACATTGGATTTTGCCAGCCGGTATTGCGACTTGTATGGGCATACTGTGCAATTTGAGGTACGAGACCTCTGTCACCAAGATACCGTATCGCTTTCCTTGACGTTGAGAGCGCCTGACACGACTTGCTATGTGACGGACAGAATGGATGATGGTTATATTATCGGCCCGGTAACCTTTGACACCTGTTCGCAAGTGATTGATGCTGCCGTGAGCTATACGCTCATGTATCGGATTTGGTACGACTGCGGTCACAGCAGCGGTTATTCTTCAAGCATTTATTCCTCGCTATATTATTACACCTATCCGTTGTATTGGGTTTATACGGACATGTCAACGGGTCAGGTGATAAAAACGGAAGAAGTCAGTGAAATGACGTCTATATCCACATTGACAAATGTTGATGTGGAGAGTGTATATGGCACCTACACCTATCTTCCATTGCCGATTACCCGCCAACTTGTTGATGCGCATGGTTGCGTACTCAAAAGCCGTTTTGACACGCTGTTGTTCGTGCGAGATACTGTGTCAGGAGAGTCGCCCTATCAATGGGATATTACAGCTAATTTCAACCGTTACAACTATTCGTCTTGTTTCAGTGGTCAGCGAACCATTACGGTGTACGAGACTCCAACTCCTTTTCCGCTGTACCGAGATTCTACTGTCGTAAGGCTAATACAAAGCCCGCTTTATAACAAGTATAATTTCACTGCCACATACGCCCAAGGGGCGTGGACAATTGTGAAGGATGATACGGTGAATAACGATGCGGATATCATAGCAAATGGCATGAACGTCAGCATTCGAAATAGCCGGCTGTCGGGAGGACTTTATGTCTTCGTGTGCGAGACAATATGCGGTTCAGACACGGTGCGGATTGATATTGACGGAATCTATTATGACATGTGGGAATGGATTGAAGAGCCAGCTTATGAGGCTGAACAGGAATGCAACGACTTGCTTGTCACGCCAGTGGCTGGAAAATACCGACGTTACACATACCATATTGATTCTCAAATCAGCAACGACGAGCCTGTTGTTACTTTTTATGACTATTACCCAAATATATATTTGCAATCCGGGGTGGTTGGTGGTTATTCGTATTCATCAACCTCCATGAACGTTCCGTTCAGATTTACCATTCCCGGTGAGTATGTCGTAAAAATGTCTTTTTGGGGGTGTTCTGAGGAATATGTCCAAATAGATACTATCGACTTCGTGCGTGTCAGAGTGGATTTTGAAAAGGCGTATGCGGTGATGTGCGACTCCACATCGAATACAGGAACGGTCATCGCGCGAGCTTTTAACGGCTCTACTCCATATACCTACAAGCTATATAGCCAGCCTGACATACACGGTAGTCTGTTGGGAAACAATCAAAGCGGTGTTTTTAATAATGTCCCCATGAATATAGGACAGGAATTGTCTGTTCAGGTGACAGATTCCTGTGAAAATAGTTTCTCAATTAACCTTGTTGCCATGTCTTTAAGTCAAAGCCAGCTATTGTGGTTTGAGGGAGGAACACCCGTGCCGGGTGCATGCGTGGGAGATACAGTCACGCTGGAAGCACTTCCGATAAACAGTTCAATCACCTATTCTTGGAATGGACCAGGCAATTTCGTCGCGATAGGAGAACAGATTAGTTATTACGTAGCTGACACATCTTACAAAGGATGGTTAGTGGTCAATCTGCTGAATACAGGATGCCCATCAACAGTCAAAGACAGTATTTATTTGAATGTTCTTTATCCACCGCAAGTGTTTGTAAGTGCTGTGGATACAGCTTGTGCGGGTGATACGATACAAGTGAACTTTACTGCACTTGGAACGGAAATGGTCTATTTCGACATGCATCGCTTCTTTGCAGGTGAGCATTCGTCACAGTCCCTATCTGTTATGTCACAAGATACCCTTTCGCTCCTTTATCCGATTGAATCGGACAATTTCTTTTGGGTCAGCCAAGCCTCTGATATGTATTGTCCCGGTCATCAGAATCCAGATACTGTTCAAGTGTCGATTTATCCTAACGTAATAACAGAGGACACCGTTCATATTTCTGCTGAAGATTTGTTGGTTTGTTATGGAAGTGATGCAGAGTTGTCCGTTACATCGGACTTGAATTCCCCATGTATCTTGAATTGGTATGATTATGCCATGCAAAGTGCAATATTACAGCAAGACACCTTATTTTCTGCAGGGGCAATATCCACATACACAATACCCCAGCTTATTGTAGATACTACGTTGTATGCGATTGTTTGGTATCAGGACAATTGTCCTGCCCATATTGGGAGATCAGACCTATGGAAAAAAATGCAAAATGGCACAACGATTATTCAGTCGGGACAGGGGGTGCGTTTTTATGATTCAGGAGGTGACGAAAACCCATACCAGAATAACGAAACGCTTAGCCATACATTTCAGTCGCCTAACAGTGAATTCTTCTTGTTACGCTTCCATAGCCTTGAATTATCAGAAGGAGATACGCTGTTTGTGTATTCGCAAGGAGGTTCCCTGATAGGCTCTTATACAGGAACACAATTGCCAGCAAATATTCCTGTTGCGGGTTCGTCGTTTACTTTCAATTTCGTTTCTGACCAATCTGATACGGCAGCCGGATGGAGCGTTGACGTTCTGACTCCTGCTGCTTTGACAGCGGTCAGTGCCAGCGTGGTTCGTTTTTTTGACACGCTTGCGCTCACGGTCTGCCAGACTGACGAGCCGTTTTCTTTCCCTCCTTTTTCACAAATCAATATTGCAGATACTGGCGTTTTTCAGTTGGATACGACATTGGCCTCCGTTATGGGATGTGATAGCTCGGTTTCTCTAACAATATATGTATTGCCGGTTAAGAGTAGTACATTGGACACGGTGATCTGTGAGGGACACGAACTTGTGATAGGCAGTCACTCATATACACAGGAAGGTACGTACCTATGCAATCTTACGGCAGACAATGGATGTGACAGCGTGGTGACGCTCCAATTGGATGTCATAGAAAGTAGTACAGAAGTTGTCTCCTCGGAAGATGACTTTTGCGAACATTACACGACAATCTTGTCTCTGTCAGAAATCGGGGAGGATTACATTTGGAATACGGGGGAACAATCGCCATACATAGAGGTTTTCACTCCCGGAACATATACTGTAACGACCCATTACCAAGGGTGTGAGGTAACAGCCAGCTATGTCATCAAGCCTTGTCAATGGGAATTGTATCTTCCGAATGCCATCACGCCAGGCAAACCCGAAGGATTGAACGATGTTTTTTGTCTTGCCGAAGACCAGAAAAATTGGATAGAGGAGTTCGAATTGTATATCTTTAACAGATGGGGCGAGCTAGTTTATTCGGCTATGGATAAGAATTTCAAATGGGATGGTTCGGTTAAAGGTCAGCTTTTCCCTAATGCCGTTTACTCTTATGTTATCTATCTGACAGATAGAAATGGACGTAGATTGTTTTACAAGGGTAGCATTATAACATTAGGATAATTTTGAGCCACTTAATATGACGACATAAATCATAGAAATACGAAACAATAGACAAATGAATGAAGATAAATATAGAATGAAACGGAGAAACATTTTCATCATCCTATTGATGCTTGCGGCGTTTGCACTACCTGCTCAGCGCGAGCTTACGCGCACGGTGACGGCCATGGGTAGCTATGTGGCCAACCAGAACGAGACACCTGCTTACGGATGGGCTCAGGCACTGTTCGATGCCAAGAAACAGGCTCTGCGCGAGGCTGGCGTTGTAGAGGATATTTCGTCCACCACCATCATGGTGATGGGCGGAACGGAGAACGACTTTCGTGAAATATCTTCCGAACTAGGGCGCATCGAAATCGAGGGCCGCGTGCGTGTGAAAGAGCAGACCGATGCTGCACCGGTGTTTATGGACAATAACCTTGTGAAATACAGTACCACCATTCGGGCAGAAGTTGTGTTGGAGCAAACAGCGGAGGATCTCCTTTTCCAATTCAAGACGGAAGGGCTTCGGAGCACCTATCGCGATGGAGAGAAGATGACATTTACCATCACACCAACAGCAGATTGCTATGTCCGTGTCTTCTTCTTCTCTGAAAATCCTGCTAACAGTGCACAAATTTATCCTGTAGAGAATGTTTTCAGAGATATTCCGATTATGGAAGGCACAACAGTCGCTTTCCCGCCTAACGACCGGCAGTTCCTCTACGACCGGCCGCAGGAATACGAGGCAAGTTTGGATTACGAAAAAGATGATTTTGAAAAAGGGGTACTTTTGATAGTTGCCCTTAAAAAGCCTTATCCATATATTGCAAAAGTGACATACGAGAACGTTATTTCCTGGCTCGCCCGCATCAAACGGAACGAAAAGCGGGTGCAATGGCATGGGGTGAATATTGTTAATTAATGAATGTATAATATTGTAGATCAAGAATATAATGAATTATTTCAAAAAAAACGAAGACGATGGATAGATTATCCCGCCACCAATCCTATATAGGAATGTAAAAACGATTGAACATGGTTTATCAAATTTAGTAATAATCAAAAAATTCAAAGCAATGAAAAACACGATCAAATTATTCAGCATGATGGTTCTCGCCGCAGGTCTTCTGATGGCACAACCCGCAGCCGCCCAAACAGACAAGCAGAAAAAACAAGGGAAAAAGGAGCAACAACAGCAGCAAAGTGAAGTACGCAAGGCTGTATTCTCGAAGGCTCCGAAAGATGTACAAAAGCAAGCCAAGAAACTGGAAAAGGAAGGTTGGAAAACTTTGGGATTACCTATTGCCAAACAGTTGGAGGAAACTTATGTGAGATGGGGTGAACGTGAATCCAATGGCTACCCTCGCTATATCTTTGCTGATGTAGAGGCTACAGGCAATACTTTTGCAGCGGCGCAGTCCATGACAGACAATGTGGCCAAACTCCGTATTGCATCACAAATAAGCAGTAGTGTGGCTGCACTGACGGATGTGGCTTTAGCAAACCAGCAAATCAGTGCAAAAGAAGCTGCTTCTATCACCAAAACGGTGGAGAACGCTAAAGTTATTGTATCCCAAAGACTGGGTCGCACTTTCAAAACTTTGGAAATCTACCAGCTGTTGAGCAATGATAATTATCGTGTGCGTACCATCATGTTCTATGATATGAAAGCCGCAGCCACCATCGCCCGCGAAGTTATGTTGGAGGAATTGAAAAAAGCCTCCGATATCAACAAAGAGCAACTCGAAAAATTGCTTGAAATGGACAAACTTCTGGATCAAGTTTCCAAGGACATGCCGGAGTACGACGAAATAGCACAATAATCAAAACCTTTTCCAAGAGGGCTGCAAGTCCGACACCTATCAGCCCAGGGTGAGTACAGCGAACCCTGGGCTTTTTAAATCGATGAATGAAACGATGAAAAAACAATGGATCATTAGCGCGTTGTTGTGTGGTTTGGCCGTATTGGGTTACGCGCAGAATTTCAAGGACGAATTCAATGCGTTTGCCAGCCAGAACCGGTGGGCGTTTAACCGTTTCGCAGACAGTGTCAACCGGCAGTTTGCGGAAGCGATGGCGGCGAATATGAAGTCATATGTAGGGGCTTTGCCTAAGGTGCGCGATTCGAGGCCGAAGCCGAAAACGCTGCCTGAGGTCAAGAAGGATGACAAACCTATAGTTCTCGTCGAGAAACCGCATTGGCCTTCTTCCGCTGTCGTTGGGGCACTATATGAAAATATCCCCATACCATTGTCGGATCAAAAGGCGTTTCTGTATTTCAATCTTTTTGGTAAAAATGTTCATCTTCCCAAACAGCCATTTCCAGATAAACTAGCAGGGATCACGCCAAAGCATGTATCTGATTTTTGGATCCAGTTGTCGGAATGCGATTGCCAGGGAATGTTGCAGGCTTGCAGAGATGCGCGTGAAAATTCGGCATTCAACGATTGGGCTGTATATCAGATGGTGTTGGAAATGGCACGATATACATACCCAGACCAGTACAATGAACAGGCCGTGCTGGTGGTGTTTTTGCTCAATCAACTTGGTCTTGAGGCCAAGGTGGGTTTTGATGACCAACATCTATTCTGCCTAATCGCAGTTGAACAGCAAGTGTATGGAATATCCTACGCGGACATTTCTGGCCATCGGTACTATACTTTTGAGACTGACCCGAGCTATTTGGCGCAGGGAGTAAGACCTTTCCGCACGTACGACATGCCTTTCCCAAAACAAACTCATGGTTTGGACATGCATATCCGTCGTCCTTTTAGCCCCATTTCCAATACAGAGCAGCATATTCCCGATACGGTCGTCAAGGTTAACAGGAATATGATTGAATTTTACAGCACCTATCCGCAAGTCGATATAGAGGTGTATGCCAACGCCCAGCCCAGTAAGGAGTTTGTCCAGTCTATTGACAAGATTTTCCGTCCGTATCTCTCCACCCTGTCTGCATACGATGCGCTATCATACTTGCTCACCTATCTGCAATATGGCTTCGAATACGCTCTTGATACAGACCAGTTTGGTTACGAGAAGCCCTTTTTCTGCGAGGAGAACTTCTACTATCCAAAGAATGATTGCGAGGACCGTGCAGTGTTGTTTTCTTTTCTGGTGCGCCATCTTCTGCACTTGGACGTAGTGCTAATCGACTACCCTGGCCACATCGCAACAGCAGTGCATTTTCCCACGGAAGTAAAGGGCGAGTCGGTAATCTATAACGGCAAACGTTACGTCATCTGCGACCCGACCTGTCTCGGTGCATCTATCGGGGTGGAGATGTCGGATTATACGGCGGCAGATCGGACGGTGGTGCCGTTGTAAAGACGTTTTATGAAACGTCTCTACAATCTGCCGGTTTTGTGACGATTTTTGAATAATTACGATTAATTAAACATAATCCTTTTATGCAATGAAACACTGTCTCAATTATCATAATCTTTGTCCCGTGATAGGAAAAGGTATCTCTGCTTTTTTGTTTTTTGCTATAGTCTTGTGTGCCTCTACTCATCTATTTGCCCAACCCTCAACCCAATCCCCACCCCAAGTCACCCTCGAAGGCACTCTCACCATGTACATGGTCACGAGATACGGTGACAGCCTGCAAGAAATCGACCGTTACCGTAAGACTACCAAAGAGGGTGAGTATGTCGCTTTTATCCTGAAAACGGATGAGAAATTGGATATGGCCCAATATCTTAAAGGAGATGAGTTGACACCACTCGTAGAATATGGCGAAACGATTCAGTCCGAGTTTTTGATGGTTCAGGATTTCGAATCTGATAAGCCTTTCTCGGGAAAAGATTTTGCTGCTCAGTATGCAAATAAGCGAGTTCGCGTCACAGGCACTCTCTTTTTCCCGATGGCGGGTTGGCACTATGTGACACCCGTGGCGATGGAGTATAGCAGGGTGGAAGTGGTAGAACCTAAAATGCCCAAGTCTAAACAGAAGTTCCCTCGAAAGAACATTCAGGTTAACGATTCCGTTGAGCTCTCCTTCTCCTCTATGGAGGAGGCGGAATGGAAGCTGTTGCATCAGGCTCCGTACGAGGCGTTCTATGACGCTTTTGTGGAAGTGCTTCTGTCGGACCCCTCGTCGATGGATTATCCGTTTGATTCGCTCACCTATTTTGATCCGTCCCGATGCGCCCCTATGCTGACTTCAGTCGTTTGGTCGGAGGATCGCAACATGCGCTGTATTGGCTTGAGGTATTACACCCCGTCGTTACTTGTTCAGTATAGGGCTGATGGCGAAGTGCGGCTGGCGGAAGCCAATCTGGACGACGAAAGCTACTGGTGCCAATGTCCGGATACCGTTTATACTCTCCCAACCGACCATTCCACGCTGTATTTGGTTCGGGGATTCGACGGATCTACGGGCGGCGAGCGAAATTATTGCTTGCAGGCCTACGAGTTGGACGAAACGGGCTTCCATCCGGCATTCGTTTTTGAAGAGAGCAACTCCCCGAACCCAAACGGCACTATACAAAACATCTACATGACAATTTGTGACAATGAGGAAATGACCCATGCGGTCTTTAACAACGGCCTCAGCTCCTTGGTCTATTTTGACGGGAAGGAGCGCGCGGTCTATGTCCAGATCTTCAAGGAAAAAGAGCCGGACTCGGACGGCTGCACGCTTGAGATGACGAACCGCTACCGGAAATACGTATGGGATGGTGCGAGGTTTGTGCAGAGACGGTAGAGACGTTTCATTTCATACACCCAACCCGCCATTTCATACAATAGCCCCTCTGTGCGTGCGAAACGTGAGGAGGGGTTTTCAGACAATCTCTCCGCTTATTGTAGCCCTGAACCGCCGTCACTCTATTTGGAAGGCGGCTGGTCAGACAATTTTTTCTTTGAACTGACGGGAAAGGATTTCTATATGCCACAATTTGCCAATCTGAGGGGACCGGTTGGGGGAGAGTTCATGACGGACTTTTACCACCGCTTTACATGGGACGGCTACAAGTTCCGCATGTTTCGGCTCCGTTAAGGCAGTTGTATGACGATTTGCAACTGTTAACTGCTAACTATCAGTCGGTTTTGTCAGAAACGATTTTTTTGTATCTTTGCGCCGTTAAAACCCGTACTGATGGAACCCGATCGCAAATACCCCGTTGGCATACAGACCTTCTCCCGCCTCCGCGAAGAAGGCTATCTTTATATTGACAAGACAGACTTGATTTGGAAGATGACCAAGGAGAGTCCCTTTGTCTTCCTCAGCCGTCCGCGCAGGTTCGGAAAATCGCTGCTGACCACCACCTTGGACGCATACTTCAAAGGACAGAAAGAACTTTTTGAGGGGTTGAAAATCATGGATTTGGAAACGCAGTGGGAACAACATCCTGTTA
>Ga0247610_10003486_pt1 | contig 17249 bp, 11 predicted proteins | sample 174DNAGHGhighgp2_FD_193483 | JGI IMG/M metagenome (GOLD analysis project Ga0247610, IMG submission 193483) | Sheep rumen microbial communities from Palmerston North, Manawatu-Wanganui, New Zealand - 1742 DNA GHGhigh gp2 | ecosystem: Host-associated > Mammals > Digestive system > Stomach > Rumen... | reverse complement strand
CCGGGAAGTTACGAACGCAAGGGCGACACGCTCTATACCGGTGACATCAAGATTGAGATGAACCTGGAATACAGGGGGACGCTGTACCGTTCTTTCAAGTATGGCCTCTTTTTGGATGTCGGGAACATCTGGTTGGCACGCAAAAACCAGGATATGCCCGGGGCGGAATTCTCATTCAAGCGTTTCTACAGGGAACTTGCCGCCGATGTAGGGGTCGGCATCCGGCTGGATTTGAATTTTTTCGTGATTCGGGTGGATTACGCGTTGCCTGTCTATGACCCGAACCGTAGCGAGGAACAGGGCAAGGTCATCAACAAGGAATGGTTTCGGTCTCCCCATCCCATGCGTCTGCTTGACGGGCTGAAAGTGGCGATAGGTTATGCGTTTTAGCCGCCGATGAAAGTGATTTGTTCCAGCATCTGCCAGAGGAGGCGGGTGGGAAGTCCCATCACATTGTAAAAAGAGCCGTGGATTTCGCGGATGCCGACATAACCGATCCATTCCTGGACCCCGTAGGAACCGGCCTTGTCAAAGGGCTTGTACCTATTAATGTAATATTGTATCATGTCGTCGGTCAGCATTTCAAACACGACATCGGTGGCGCGGTAGTCGGTGAGCGATGTCGCGGGCGTGGCCACGGTAAGTCCGCTGTAGACCGTGTGGGTGTGGCAGGAGAGGGCATTCAGCATTCGAGCCGCCTCTTCTGCGTCTTTCGGTTTCCCGATTACTTTCCCGTCCACCACCACGATGGTGTCGCAGGCGATGAAGATTGTCTTCGGGTCGTATTGCGCCATGTCGATGGAAGAGAGTTTCAGACGTGAGAGATGCATGACGATTTCCTCGGGTGTCCACGACGGGTCGTAAGTCTCTTCCACATCCGTCTTCATCACTTCGAAATCCACACCCATGCCCGCCAGCAGCTCCCGCCGTCTCGGAGATTGCGAAACGAGGTAGATTCTGTGTCTTTGTAATTCGGTTAATAGCATCGTTTCTGATTAAGACGTAGTAGAGACGCGAACGCTTGCATCTCTACTACAATATTCATTGTCTGATAGGGTCATTAACTTTCGAGCTGGATTTTCACGTCGTTCAACACGTTCATGTAGTTGATGAAGGCTTGGTAGGGGGAGGAATAGACCTCGAAGTTGCGCTTGACGAAGCGGTGGCCGAACCATCTTGAGCTCATGAAGTTGAAATGGTCGGCGGCTTGCAGGCGCAGCCAGCTGAGCTTGGCTTCCGGGTTTTCGGACTTCTGGTAGAGAGGCTCGAGTTTGAACAGCTGGTTAAAGGCTTCCTGCTGGAGTTCGTTGCCGATCCATTCGTTGGTGTCCTTCTCCTCTCCGGAGCAGGAGATGGGCCAGGGAGCGTGCATGGTAGCGGGGCTGAGGTCCAAGTCCAGGACCTCTTTCGGGGAGATGAAGGAGTAGCTTTCGTGGTTTAGTAAGTTGTTCACCAAGGCCTTGAAGAAATCGAAAATGCCCGTTTCGGCGGTGTAATGCTCGCCGATGGTCTCATAGTCCCAGAAAAGGTTGATGAGCGGGGTGTCGCTTTCGGTGTTGATGTTGTTGAGGAAGCGCATGTACTTGTCAGCGGTCAGCGGGTACTGGTCCCAGCCCTGGTCGGCGAAGCGCAGGGTGATGTCGTCACAGAGCTGGTAAGAGCGGAGCAGGAGCCGGACATCAGTCTGGTAGGGGTTGCAGTAGAGGTAGGTGGGGCTTTTCCAGCCGAGGATGTGGCGCGCGCCTTCGGTGAGGATGACGCGGTAGCCGGCATTGCCGAGCCATTCGCCGATATCGTCGGAGTAGATGATCTCGGTGTTGCAGAAAGAGATGGGTTTCACGCCGAAGGTCTCCATCAGGAGCTCTTCCTGAAGGCGTACCTGTTCGAGAAACGCACTTTCGCCGTGGAGCGATGCCAGGCTGTGGGTGTAGGTGCTGCCGGTGATTTCCACGCAACCGGTTGCAACAAGCTCCCTGAAACTGTCGATGACTTCAGGACAGTAGTTCTTGAACAGCACGATGGAACTCCCCGAGATGCTGAAGCTGCAGCGGAACTTGTCGGGGTTCTGCCGGATAATGTCCAAAAGCATCCTGTTGGCGGGCAGATAGCAACGTTCCGCCAGCCGTTTTGTCAAATACTGGTTCTGGTAGTCATCGAAGTAGTGATGGTCCTGGTTGATGTCGAAAAAGCGGTACGTGCGAAGACGGTACGGCTGACTAATCTGAAAATGGAAACATATCTTATTCATACTGAAGCGTTTTTTCGTAAATTTTGACTAATTTCCGGGCCACGTGTTCCCATTTGAGGTTGTTGACCTCGGCGGCACCCTCTTCGGCGAACAGTTTGGATAGGGCGGGGTAATGGAGCAGGCCGTAGATGGCGTCTGCGGTGGCGTCAATGTCCCAGAAATCGACTTTGATGGCATGGGTGAGCACTTCGGAGACCCCCGATTGTTTGGAGATGACGACGGGCACCTTGGCTCGCATGGCCTCCAACGGGGAGATGCCGAAGGGTTCCGAGATGGAGGGCATCACATAGACGTCGCTCATGCCGAACATCTTGTTGATGTCGTCGCCCCGCAGGAAGCCGGTGAAGTGGAACCGGTCGGAGATGCCCAATTCGGCTACCCGCTGGATGATGTGGGGCATCATGTCGCCGTCGCCGGCCAGCACGAAGCGCACGTCCGGGTCTTTGTCTAACACCCGCTTGGCGGTTTCCACGAAATAGTCGGGGCCTTTCTGGAAGGTGACGCGTCCGAGGAAAGTGACGATTTTCTCGGAGACGAACTTCCGGCGCTCCACAACTTTGTCGTTGGGCTCGACGGCGTTGTGGAGGGTGAAGACCTTTTCGGCGGGGATGCCGTATTTGTTGATGACGATGTTGCGGGTGAGGTCGCTGACGGCGCACACGGCGTCGGCGGCCATCATTCCTTCCTTTTCCATGCCATAGACGATGTCGTTGTAGTTTTCGCCGCTACGGTCGAACTCGGTGGCGTGGATGTGCACCACGAGGGGCTTCCCGGAGACGCGCTTGGCCTCGATGCCGGCGCGGTAGGTCAGCCAGTCGTGTGCGTGGATGAGGTCGAAATCCTCGTTCTTGGCGATCTCGGCTGCGATGACGGCATAATGGTTCACCTCTTCCATCAGGTTGGGGCCGTATTTGCCGGAGAAGACATACTTGCGCTTCTCTCCCGTATCGTCCTTCGTGAAAACCCCGCTCTCAATCTGGTTTACGACGTTGTAATAGTCGTCCAACCCCACGTAGGGCACAAGCTTGCTGTTCACCTGGATGTAGGAGGTCTGTCCGGAACGGAGGAAAAAGTCGGAGGAGTGGGGGTCGATTTCCACGCCACTGCCGTTCACAATCTTGACATACGACTCGTCCTCGTCGCCCGAAGCGTTGGGCATGACGAAAGTCACGTCCACGCCGTTGAGTGCGAGTCCCTTGGTAAGGCCGTAGCAGGCAGTTCCTAATCCGCCGGAGATATGGGGAGGGAACTCCCAACCGAACATTAATACTTTGATAGCCATAACCTTGTTTGCTAATCGTCTATTTTTTTACTTGTTCAATTTTCCATTTCATGTAGAGCAGTGCGGCGACGCTCCAGGCCTGCGAGATGCAGCCGTTGGGCTTGTATGGCGGGTCGCCGTTGGTGATTTCGGCGATGGTTGAGATGCCGTAGGAGGTCATGCAGCCGTCGAAGTGGTAGAGAATCTTGTGGAGTACTTCCGGGGCGCTCTCCGGGTGCACCATCATCAGGCAGTCGGTGAACGGGAAGAGCAGCCACGGCCAGACGGTGCCCTGGTGGTAGGCGGCGTCGCGCTGCGCTTGTGTGCCCGCGTAATGCCCTTTGTATTCGGGGTCTTTGGGCGACAGGGTGCGGATGCCCTTCTCCACGAGCAGCTCTTCGGTGACGCGCTTCAGCACTAACTGCCGGATTTTCTCGCTGATGGGGGCGAAAGGCAGGGATGCCGCAATCAGCATGTTGGGTCGCACTTGGAAGTTCTTGTAGTCGCCGTTGACGTAGTCGGCCAGATAACCCATCTCTTTTGACCAGAAGGTCTCTTTGAAGACGGTGGGGAAACTCATGGCCAAGGGCTCCCAGTCGATGAGGAAGTCCTGGTCGTTGTTGACCCTTGCGAGGTCGAGGCCGAACTTGACGGCATTATACCAGAGGGCGTTAATTTCCACCTGACAGCCGGTGCGCGGGGTCACAGGGCGTCCGTCAACAACGGCGTCCATCCAGGTGAGCGCGAGCCCGTCGCCGCCGGCGTGGATAAGCCCGTTGTCGAGCATGCGGATGTTGTTCATCGTGCCGTCTCGGTAGGCGCATAGGATTTTCTTGATGATGTCGCCGTACTTCGCCCAGACCTTCTTCGGCTTGTTGAGGTAATCACAATAGATTTGGAGACTGCGGATGCACCATAGCGGGGCGTCTACGGAGTTGTAGGCGGCCGACTCGCCGGAGCCGATGTTGGGGAACAGCCCGTCCTTGAGGTCGGCAATCATCGTGTCGGTGATTTCCTCGAACAGGTCGAACTTGCCGAGTGGCAAGGTGAGGCCGGGCAGCGCGATGAAGGTGTCGCGGCCCCAGCGTCCGAACCAGGGATAGCCCGCAATGACGTCGGTGCGGCCGTTACGCTTCACGATGAACTGCTCCGCAGCGTTCTGCAGGCAGCTGACGAAGTTGTAGCGGGGCGTCCGCCGTTGCGCCTCCGCCGCGTACAGCTCGGCAATCCTCCCCGGTTCGACTGGCTCCGTGCCGATGCAGAGGTATAGCTCCCGTCCGGTCACTTTCACCGTGAACGTGCCCGGCCGCCACAAGTCCTCGTGCCCGTCGTATCCGCGCTTCAGCTCCTCCTCATATTCTATGTTGTAGAACCAGTCCGGATGGTGCTCGTAGTGTGCCGCTTCCGAAAACTGGAAACAGACCGGCGTGTAGCGGTCGTACATGCAGAAGCTCGCCCCGTTCGCTATCGTCTCGTAGCCGGTGCGGCACTCCCCGTTCGCGTGCGTCAACTGGTGGATGCTGCGGAAAGCCAGCATTGGCTCCACCTGCAGCGCCACCTCCTCCACTTCGTCCAAAAAAGTGTACTTGATGAACAGACGGTCTGCGTCGTGCTGGAAGAGCATGGACTTCTGGAAGTTGAACCTCCCTACGCGGTAGTCGTACACAGGCACGCTGTCGGCCGAGAAACGCTGCAAGTACTTGTTGCCCTTCGGGTCGATAACCCCGCCCTTGTATTGGCGGATGCCAAGGTGGAAGTCCATGTCGTTCACCACGATGTTCTCGTTGAGACAGGACACCAACACGTGCCGCTCCCCGTCAAGGCGGTCCTGCGGCACGATGAAAAGCCCGTGGTATTTGCGCGTGTTGAGCCCGCACAGCGTGGTGGTGGCGAAAGCCCCGCTTCGGCTGCAACGCAGGATCTCACGCTCTTTCGCGTAATTGATGTTCACCAGTTTTTCCTTGTCAAAAGCGATATAACTCATCTTCTATACTCCTTTTACGTTTGTACTGCCCTTGACCGGGTCGATGCTTTTCGTCTCATTGGACCAAGGACACCTTATAAAATATCCTGCAAAGATATATTTTTTTGAAAATACGTTCCGCAATTAGTTTTCATTTTTTTTTAACCGTGAAACTGAAAAAGCATATGTTTGTGTGTATCCGTATTTTATGTACTTTTGCCCCCTTTTGTAGGAATCCCTTAAGATGACTTTGACGCACCCTCTGCTTTATGATGGCCCCCTGCCTGAAACGATGAACAACCCGTTCGACTACTTGCCGCATCCCGTGTGCGAGGCTGCAGTGCGTGACATTCTCCCCCGTGTTCAGGAACTGATGCGCAACAGCCCGGAAGGCAAGATGTTTGGCGTGCTTGTGGTGGGGAAACGTGTTGAAAATAAAATGGATACAAATGCCTATGCCCGTCGTCGGCCGCTATATTACCTCGCCGCTTTCTCCGGACAGTTGGACGGGCGGTATCAGCAGCCGGGTTTCGTACCCCCTGTCTTCGATTTCCTCGACCCCAAAGGCTATTTCAAGAGGAAAGAAACGGAAATTACAGCCATCAACCATGAAATCAGCCGTTTACAAGCCGATAAGGATTATCTCCTGTCAATCCGGAACCTTCAGCGATGCATCGGGGACGCGGATCATGAAATCGAAAAGGCAAAAGCCAATATGCAGGAAGCCAAGCAGAAACGCGATTTCGTGCGTGCAAAAGGCATGATTTCCAGTGAGATGGAAGCCGCTTTCGTGCGGGAGAGCCAGTTCCTGAAGGCGGAGCTGAAACGGGTGAAACGAAGTTGGGCAGAACGTCTTGCCGAAGCCCAGGCAGCGGTGGATGAATACACGGTCCAGTTGGAAACCCTTGGCAATCAGCGGAAAATGAAGTCGGAAGCACTCCAGCAATGGCTTTTCGGGCATTTTGAAATGGTGAACTATAGAGGGGAAAAGCGTGATCTGTTACGGATTTTCCAAGATACCGTGCAACAGCGCCCTCCGGCGGGTACTGGCGACTGTTGCGAGCCGAAACTGTTGCAATACGCTTACACACACGGACTTGAACCTGTTCAAATGGCAATGTTCTGGTGGGGGCCGTCACCCGATGGGGAAATCCGTCGCCATCTCCATTATTATCCCGCGTGCTCCGGGAAGTGTAAGCCGGTGCTCTCGTACATGCTGCCGCCGGAGGTGTTTGCCGAATTCCCTGGGTGCGCTTTCTCCGGCCAGTTGGAGATTGTCTATGAGGATGCCGATTTGTGGGTGGTGGACAAGCCGTCCGGGATGTTGAGTGTGCCGGGGAAGTCGCCTCGCGAATCCGTCATCTCCATTCTGAAGGCCCGTTGCACGGACGGCGATGAACCCCTTGTGGTCCACCGTTTGGACATGGACACCTCCGGGCTGTTGTTGGTGGCAAAGAACAAGTCCGCTCAACGGCAATTGCATAAACAGTTTGTTAATAGGGAGATACGCAAGACCTATGTGGCTGTTTTGGACGGTGACCCACTGTCGGTAGGGGATGAGGGCCGTATAGAACTGCCGCTCGCTCCAGACTTGATGCACCGTCCGTTCCAAAAGGTGGACAAAAAGCAAGGGAGACCGTCAGTGACACTTTATCGTGTTGTGGGCGAGCATGTTGTGGAGCTGTATCCGTTAACAGGGCGCACACACCAACTGCGCGTGCACTGTGCACACGCTGACGGGCTGAACCGTTCCATCAAGGGAGACAATCTTTACGGCCGCCGCGCCGACCGTCTCTATCTGCACGCCTCCCGCATCGAGTTCACGCATCCGGGGACGGGGGAGAGGATGGTATTCTCCAGGTGAAGTCCAGGATGTCGATGCCGTCGGGGTAGTCGGTGAGAGTGGGGGTCTGTGCATGGCCGAAAGGTTCGGCGTTGTCGATGTGCGGGTTCTTGCTGACGGTGCACTGCAGCAGTTCACGGTCTTCGGCCAGCTGTTGGTTCACGGAGGCGATGTCGTTGTAGTATTCGTAGTGCAGCATCCCGATGGGGGAGGCGTAAGAGGGGTTCTCCACCAGCAGGAAAGTGCCGGCGTCGAGGTATGTGATTTTGTTCATCAGGTGGATGGCCTTTTGGTATTCGAGGTTGTTGTTGAACTGGTGGTGGAGGGCGATAGGCTGGCTTGTCTGGGTCAAGATCTGCAAAAACGGGTCGAAATCATAGTTTTCCGGAACGAAGAGTTTGGACACGGAGCGACATCCGAGTCCGAAATAGAGATAGATGTCGTTTGCGAGTGCGCGGAGTTCCGATTCGGTTTCAGAGCCGTCGAGTATGGCCACACTGTTGCGGTTTTTGCGCAGGATGTGGGGGTATTTGCCGAAATAGTATTCGAAATAGCGGGCGGAGTTGTTGCTGCCTGTGGCGATGACCGCATCAAAGTCGGCGATTCTTTCGACGAAGGAGATGCGTTGGGCGAATTGCGGCTCAATGCGCTCGAGTTCCTGCGCGAGCGCGGGCAGCAGGAGCTTGTCCTGCGAGGAGAGCTTGCCCTGGTAGTCGTTGCCGCCCACAAGGATGCAGAAGAAGTCGTGGAAGGCGGCCAAAGGGATGTTGCCTGCCGAGATGACGGCGATGCGCCTGCGGGGGGCTTTGTCGGGTGCAATACCCTGATATCGTGCGTAGTAGGCTTCCAATGCGCCGGCGGAGAGCATCTGTCCGATAGCGAAGAGGGCGTGGCGGCAGTGCTCTGGCGTGAACCAGCTGTTCTCGCGGTACTGTCGCGAGATGGTTTCGGCGAATGTCTCCTCCACCCATTGCGGATTGCGCAACAGATCTCCTAATTGCTTGAATGCTTGTATGTTGTTTAAGAACATGTGCGTAAATGGCTGATGTCCGTCTAAGGGTTGTTATAGTGGATTAGCGACGGAACGGACGGCCTCTTCCAGGATGCGTTTCACCTCGGTTTCGGGGAATTGTTCGATGATATGTTGGTTGACAAGCAGGTCCATGATGCGGTGGGTCTCGTCGATGTCCTTTTTAGCCAGTTGATAGACGGTTTCGCGGTCTAAGGGGGTGCGGGCGACGCCCGAGTTGACGGCGCATTCTGCGACGGCGGCGGCAACGGTGGGGAAGAGGTCGGTGTCCATCATGGTGGGCATGATGTGGTCGGGGTGGATGCCCTGGCGTTCGGCGAAGTCGGCGATGGCATGTGCGGCGCAGACGGCCATTTCATCGGTGATCTTGCGGGCGGAGACGAGCAGGGTGCCCTTGAGGATGGAGGGGAAGCAGACGGAGTTGTTGACCTGGTTGGGGAAGTCGCCCCGGCCGGTGGCCACGATGTAGGCGCCGGCCTCCTTGGCGGCGTGCGGGTAGATTTCGGGCACGGGGTTGGCGCAGGCGAACACAATGGATTTTTCCGCCATCAGGGAAATCCATTCCGGCAGGATGGTGTCGGGGCCTGGTTTCGAGAGCGCCACTAAGACGTCGGCGTTTCTGAAAGCTTCCTCTTGTGTTTCAATGCATTGCGGGTTTGTGGTTTGGCAAAGTTGCCATTGTGGGTAGTAGCGCGGGTCGTCACGGTATTTCTCGCGGTTTTTGTGGAGCGCCCCCTTGCTGTCGAAGAGGATGATGTTTTCCGGACGTGCGCCGTCGCTGATCATCAGGCGTGCGATGCTGCAGTTGGCGGCTCCGGAGCCGTAGAGTACAATCTTCACGTTGTCGAGGCGTTTCCCCGCCAGCTTCAGGGCGTTCAGCACACCGGCGAGGGTTACGCAGGCCGTGCCCTGCGCGTCGTCGTGCCATACAGGGATGTCGCATTCCTCACGCAACACGTCAAGGACGCGGAAACAGTTCGGCTGGGAGATGTCCTCCAGGTTGATGGCGCCGAAGCTGGGCTGCACCATCTTCACGAACTCGATGATTCTGTCGGGCTGATGCTCCCCATGCTCGTCGCGGCTGTCGATGCAGAGTGCGGTGGCGTCGATACCTCCTAAGTATTTCATCAGCAAAGCCTTGCCTTCCATCACCCCCAACCCGCCTGGAGGGGTGCAGTCCCCGTCACCCAACACGCGAGTGGAGTCGCTCACCACCGCCACTGTGTTGGCGCGGTTGCTCAGCCGGAACGAACGGTCGTTGTCGTCCCGGATGGTGGTGGAGATCGCGGATACCCCCGGGGTGTACCACGCGTTGAACCAGTTCAGGCTCTCGATGGGCACCTTCGGCAGCGTGATCATCTTGCCGCGATAGTATTCGTGCGCAAAAAGCGAAAGTTTCTTGTAAAACAGGGTCTTTGTCTTCTCTTTCTGCCCTTCCGTGAACTTTTCGGGGAAATATTGGTCCAGATGGTCTATCATATTACTCATAATGCTAACTTGTTTTTGAGCCGCAAAAGTACGAACTTTTTCCGTAAGCTGACCCGAGTTTCTCAAACTTTTGTATTTTTGCGCCATATTTTTTTTGACATTATGAAGAAGTATTGTTTGTTATTGTCGGTCTTGAGCTTGATTGTGAATCTGTTAATCGCTCAGGCCCCCTCTAAATTGCAAGTCAAATTGCTGAACAACCATTTCCAGCAAGTGAAACTGACTGGCGCGTATGGGAATGCCATCCAAACGTATGCCTCTGCCGACATCATCGGGGACAAGTTCAACATGACGGTCTCCTTGCCGAACGACATCTACCGCCTCGACTTCGCCAACGGCTCCTCCATGCTGGTGGTCATTACCCCCGGAGAAACCGTGGAGATGACCCTCGATGCGGAGAACCTGCAGCAGATTGTCTCCGTGACCGGATCGGAAACCATGGGCTATGTACAGAAGATGTCCAAATTGGCCACAAGCCGCAAAGAGTCTGTGGATAGCATCAACCAGGAACTCCAGAAAGACCGGGACAAGGTCTATTGGAGCGAGTTCGCGCAGAAATTCAATCTCTACCGCCAGACCAACGACGATGTGGACGGCTACCTGTTGAATGCCTACGACAACATGGATACGCTCTGCCGGGCCCTGGCCGCCTCCGTCGCCAACGGCAAGGTGAAGGGCAATATGGTGGAGCAGTGCGCCGATGTCGCCAACAGAATGATGAAGAAGGTGCAAATCAACTATAACCCGTTCGAGAACTATCAGGACAACGTGAGCCGTTACTATGACTTTTCCGGTAAGCGAGTGGAGGGCGAGAATGAGTTTTACCGTGTATTCGACCAGTACCAGTCTGACTTGACGAAAAGGCATCAGATTGCGCAGAATTCCCTCGGCAAAGTGATGCCCAAGGTGAAGGAGCTGCTGGCGGAGCGCGACGACATGGCCTACAACAATCTGTGGGACAAGAAGGGCAACCAGGCAAAGTGGGTCGCCCGCGTGGTGACGGAACTCTATCCGCTCCTCCCCGACGTGGTGAAGCAGAAGGAGGCTTATGGGCAGCAGATGCGGAACGACAAGCAAGCAGCCGACTACCTGGTCGCCCAATCGCAGGCGAACGTGAGCGAGGTTGTGGCCAAGTACCAGAAGGCCTACAATGAGATAGACGCCTATATCACTTCACGGCTCAGGGACGAAATTAAAAGCCATAAGGACAACATAGCGGTGCTGATGTTCCTCGACATGTTCCCGCGCGAGCAGAACGCGGTGCTGCATGCCGAGGTGATTACGGCGTTGCACGACAAGTTCCCGGACCATGCGATTGTCAAAGACCGTTGGAACTACATGAACTCCCCCGCCTCGAAAGTGGCCGTCGGGGCCATTGCGCCGGAGTTGGAGTTCCCCGACCCCGACGGCAAGATGCGCAAGCTCTCCGACCTTCGCGGCAAGGTTGTCCTGGTCGACTTCTGGGCCTCCTGGTGCGGCCCCTGCCGCCGCGAAAACCCCAACGTGACCCGTATCTACAACCTGTATCACGACAAGGGCTTCGAGATCTTCAGTGTCTCCCTCGACCGTGATGCCGCCTCATGGAAACGCGCAATCGAGGCCGACAAGCTGGTGTGGCCCAACCATGTCAGCGACCTCAAGCAGTGGCAGTCGAAGGCGGCGGCCATCTATGGCGTGAGCTCGATTCCGTCCACTTTCCTGCTTGACAAGGAGGGGCGCATCGTGCAGCGCAATCTTCGCGGAGCTGACCTTGAACGCGCCGTCAAACAGCTGGTGGAGCAATAGAGGTCTCAGTACAGACCAATCGGTACAAGGTGGCTTCGGCCACCTTTTTTTGAAAACATTCCCATGTACACAAAAAAAAGCGGCGAGAAAAATTCTCGCCGCTTTTCCAATCAATCATCTAAATGTTATGAAAAAAATAAGTATGGAGCGGAAAACGGGACTCGAACCCGCCACCTACAGCTTGGAAGGCTGTCGCTCTACCGGATGAGCTACTTCCGCAAAAAACAAAACAAGTGGGAGAGGAAGGATTCGAACCTCCGAAGGCTTAGCCAGCAGATTTACAGTCTGTCCCATTTGACCGCTCTGGAACTCTCCCATCGTTGTTTATCGTTTATGCCTTGGAGCCGATAGTCGGACTTGAACCAACGACCGGCTGATTACAAATCAGCTGCTCTACCAACTGAGCTATATCGGCATATTTTCAATGAACGTCCCGTTGTTTTTGCGGTGGCAAAGATAGTATTTTTTTGATATGGGCGCATGATTTTTTTGAAAAAAAATCTTATTGAATTCAAATCGTTGTCAGACAATATGATAGAATATCAAAAAAGTTGCTTTTGGGGGTCTGATGTGCCACGTGAGTCTCTGTGAGAAGGTTGTTGCCTTCTCTTTTTTGGAAGATTTTGGAGAAGAAAGTGAGAAAAACGACGTATAGGGAGTGGCGGCCGCGAGGGTCGGGAGAGGTGCTCGGCTCAGTGTTTTTTCATGAATTTCGTGGCCAATTGGTAACACTTGTCGAATTTCAGTTTGTCCAGCTGATACACGTACAGGTACTTGAAATAGAAAGCGTGGGGTTCTTCGTCCAGGATATGGAGCTCGAACGGGCAGGAGCCCAGTTTTTGAAGCCGTTCGGCCATGACTTGCGAGCCGTAGACATAAGGCAGCCGGGACAAGGAGAAGGCGTATCCGGAATCGGCGGGCAGGATTTTGTCTTTGCCTCCGTGGATGAAGCATACGGGCGTGGTTTCGTCGGGGTCGATCATTTCGGGGTCGAAGATGCAGCCCCATAGGAGCACCGCGCCTGCAACGCTGAATGGCTGCGCCATGGTTTCGGCATCGCCCTGCGAGTGGAGCGGCGGCAACACGGGAGGCTCGAGAGTCATTTTCGGCCGCTCGTCCTCGTCCATGTAGAGGGCATGGATGATGGCCACGGCACCCGCCGACTGTCCGAGAAGGTAGATCCGGTTCGTGTCGATGCCATATTTTCCGCTGTTGGCCTTGAAGAAGCGGACGGCCGCGCTCACGTCCTGTGCCGCCATATAGCCGGCACGAACGAGTCCCTTGTAGGAGGACTTTGTCGCAGGCATCAGCCTGTAGTCGATGCTGGCGGCGGCATAGCCGTCCTTGGCAAGCCTGTTGCACCACGCCGCCATGTCCTCATAGCTGCGGGATCCCAGCACGAAACCGCCTCCGAAAACCGTGATGACCAGCGGCCGCAGGGTGTCGCCGCGGCCCTCAGGTTCGTAAAAGTCAAAGCAGAGTTTCTCCATCTTGTCCTGGCCGGGAAACTGCGCCGTGCAATAAGTAATCCCTTTCCGGACGGTCACCTGAGAGGTCTGGGCCTGGCTCCCGACCATCATAACCATCGCCAATAACCACAGCCACAGACGTTTATTCTTTGTATATATTTCCATATCGCCAAAATTCGACCGTTAGTAACGTAGAGAACGACTATTTTATTTTTCATGACATAAAAAAAAGAGTACCCTCATTGGATACTCTTCTTAAAATGAAATACGTCGAATAATCAAAACTTCACCCTCACGCCGCCGAGGAAGTTGATGCCGGCCTGCGGGAAATAGTAGGGGTCATAGGAGATTGCGCCGCCGTAGTAACCCGTGTACATCGCCGCATTGGTCTCGTACTTGGTGTTGAAGAGGTTGTTGACGTTCAGGAACAGCTCCAGATCCTTCAGCACCTTGAAGTGGAACGTGTAGGAGAGGCGCAGGTTGGTGTAGGTGTAAGGTTTCAGGATGTAGGTCTCGTCGCCGGAATTGTCGAGGTACTGCTTGCTGACGAATTTGGTGAGAAGGCTGATGTTGAAGTCCTTCAGCGGGGTGAAGGTGAAGTCGTTGCCTAACACCACATTCGGGGAATAGGCCAACGGAGTGTTGCCGAGTTCCTTAGCCACATAGCCGCCGTTCTCCCAATCCTCGATGTAGTGCGTGTAGTCGATGACACGGTTCATGCTGAAGTTGCCGTTGATGTGCCATGTGAAGAAGCGCACGGGACGGTAGGCGAAGGCGAGCTCTATGCCGGCGCGGTAGCTTTTGTCCACGTTCACCATGAGCGGATCGCCGGTCTGGTCGAGTTCGCCGGAGCGCACCAGCTGGTTCTTGTAGTACATGCCGTACAGCGTGGTGTTGAAGTAGAACTTGTCAGCATAGTTCGTGTAGCTGAATTCCAAATCGTAGAGGGTCTCCGGCACCGGCTTGCGGTCGTCGGGGGCGCCCACAAGGTCGTTGCGGGTAGGCTCGCGGTTGGCCGTGGCGAAGGAGAGGTCGAAGCTGTGTTTCAGCTTGTCGCCCTGCAGGAAGTAGTGCAGCGTGATTTTCGGGTTCAGGAAGGTCCAGTCGTATTTCTGCGGAATCGGGGTCAGCTCGTCGTTGACGCCGGCAATTTCGTAGTTCACCCAGCGGTATTGCAGTTCGCCGGTCACACTGAAGTTCTTGTACCAATAGCGCAGGTTACCGAAAATCTTGGTCTGCAGCTTATTGCCGGTGCCGCGATACCATTCGTACATGGGCGGGCATTCCACCACGCGGTCGGGCTGCACCCACACAATGTCGCCGTAGTGCTTGCCGTTGTAGTTGTTGTAGTCCATGCCGGCCACCCAGCGCAAGCCCTGCTCCTGGTGGTTCTTGAACACCTGGCTGCCGACAGTCTGCGCCAAAACGCCATAATAGTAGTTGTCCAAGTATTTCTGGGTGACGAGGTCGGTGCGGTTGAATTCCTCGTGAAGCGGCGTCAGCCCGTATTTGTTGATTTTCTTGTCGTCCTTATACTGCTCATAGTAGCCGTAGCCCCGGGTGAGATAAGGCATCACCTGCAAGGAGTGGCGCTGCAGGCCGTTGTCGCGCACCCAGTCTTTGACATACTCCAGCTGATAGAAGGTCTGGGTGTAATGATCATAGGAGTTCTCGTAGTAATGGCGCACGCCGTTCGCGTCGTAGTACTCGCCGCAGGAGTTGTAGGTGCGGTTGGTGGCAAGACTGTCGTAGGGCACGCCGTTCCAGGCCAACCCTGAGTTTTCCTTGCCGAAGAGCAGGTGGAAGCGCAACTTGCCGTTGTCCTTGTTTTTCTTGAAGTTGTAGAGACTGAGTTCGGCCGTGAGAAATCCCGAGTTGAGGCGCACGTCGGAGTGGTCGATGAAACCGTCGCTGCGGATGTCGGAGAAGGAGGCGAGCATGGAGAAACGCTTGCCGATGAGGCCGGTTCCGGCACTCACCATGTTGTGGAAAGTGTTGAAAGAACCGTATGCGGTCCGGGCTTCCGCGAAAGGCTTGGTGGGAATCTTACGGGTCACGAAATCGACACGGGCACCGTAGGAGGTGCTGCCGTCGGAGGTGTTGGCGCCGCTCTGCAGACTCACATTCTCGATGTAAGCGCCCATGTCAGGCAGGTTCACTAACCAGGACCCCTGCGACTCGGCATTGTTGATGGTGACACCGTTCAGGGTGGTGTTGATACGGGTCTGGTCGATGCCGCGGATGAACAACCCCGTGGAGCCCAGGCCCATGCCCGATTCGGAGGTCACCACCACCGAGGGCATCAGCTCTAACAGGTTGTTGACACTCCCGTTGCCCTGCTGGGCGCGGATCTGCGGCAACGACATGGTGGTCACGTTCGCCGCCTTCTGCACCGTGGGTTTGGTGAACTCGATGGTCACCTCCTGCACCGTGCCCTGCTGCAGCGTGTCCGGCTGTTGCGCGTACAACGCGGTTACAAAAAACAACATCAGGAAAGACAAAACCGCATTCCTAATTCCTAATTCATAATCCCTAATTTTAAACATAACTCTAACAGTTTGGTTATTAATAAATTAAACATACTGAAAGAGGGATGAGAGAACGTTGTGAAACTCCCTACGGCGGCATTATCCGCATCAGGTTCAACGGGTCTGATCTCAGCCTTCCGGCACCCCTTTCAAAACGGCGGCAAAGATACAATTTTTTCGGGACACTGGAAATTAAGGGAAAAACTTAAGATGGTCCGGGCCGCTTTAGTCATTAGCGGCCGACGGTCACCTTGCGGACGATGGAGCGTCCGTCCGTGTCGGTCACGGTCAGGAAATAGATTCCCTGCGGGATTCCCTCGACACTGATCACGGCCGTTTCCCCTGCCGTCACCGATGTCTGCACCACACGCCCAAACAGGTCGTGCAGGACTACGCGGGCGATTCCAGCCCCGGGGAGTTCCACCCGGAGATGGTCGTGTGCGGGGGTGGGATAGATGGTAATACGTGGTTCCTCCCGTACTGGAACGGCTGTGGGTGAGGATGTCATGCGTTGGTACAGGAAGGCCTTTGTTATGTTGAAGCAGGCATTGAACTTGCTCTCCACCAATGTGTTGATTCCTGATATGTAGAAACAGTGGCCTTCGCCTTCGAACGGATGCAGCTCATAATCCTGGATGCCGAGGGTGTCGAGATGGTGTGCGATGCTGTGCGAGCCGTACATGAAAGGCATCATGATGGAGGTGATGGAGGAGAAACAGTATCCGGAGTCGTAATGGACGATGTTGTCGTTGGTGCCGTGAATCATGCATAGCGGGACGTAATCCTCCGGGTCGATGATATGGAGGTCTATGACCCCGCCCCAGTGCAGGATGGCGGCGTTAACTTTCGGGGAATAGGGGAAGTGGCTGGGGGATCCTGACTGGTGAAGCGGCCCGAGGTTTGGGGACTCGAACGTCTCGGGCGGCCGCTCGTCTTCTGTCAGGAACATCTCATGCAGGATGGCGATGGAGCCTGCGGAGTTGCCGAGGAGGAAGATGCGGGAGGTGTCGATACCGTAGATGGAGCTGTTGGCCTTGAAGAAGCGTACGGCGGCACTGACATCCTGCGAGGCCATGTAGGCTTCGCGGATGAAGGCTTTCCGGCTCAGGGAGAACAGGGGCAGGAGGCGGTAGTCGATGGCGGCGGCGGTGTAGCCATGGTGTGCCAGCCGTTCGCAGTAGGCCACCATGTCGGAGGCATCGCGGCTGCCGGTCACGAAGCCGCCGCCGAACACGGTGATGACTAACGGGCGGGCGGCGAGGGTGTCCCCGGCAGGTTCGTAGAAGTCGAGGAAGAGGCTCGACGGAGAGGTGGCCCCCGTGGCTGTGGCGCTGCTGAAGGCAATCCCGTGTGTGGTTTCTATCGACTGGAACACGGGACTGAGATACCGGCCGCCGTCAGGGCTTTGGGCTTTCCCGGATTGCGGGGCACAGGAACAGCATACAAGCGAAACGATGGTGCATAAGTGCTGCCAGAACAATCCTTTTTTGTGCCGTTTCTTTTCCATTTTGTTGTCCGATTTCTTGCGCGGCAAATATACTCAATTTCCAAAAGCAAGCGTTCGTTGTTCGTGATTTTGCTGGGAACAGGGTTGTTCGTCATTGTTTTTGGCATCGGAAGCCAGTGACGCGAGG
>Ga0247610_10003484_pt1 | contig 17253 bp, 11 predicted proteins | sample 174DNAGHGhighgp2_FD_193483 | JGI IMG/M metagenome (GOLD analysis project Ga0247610, IMG submission 193483) | Sheep rumen microbial communities from Palmerston North, Manawatu-Wanganui, New Zealand - 1742 DNA GHGhigh gp2 | ecosystem: Host-associated > Mammals > Digestive system > Stomach > Rumen... | reverse complement strand
TTTCTTGAGCAATTTCGCCATATGAAGTTGATCCATCACCTGTAACTAAATCAATTGCGGTACCATTATACATTTCAACTTCTCTTCCAAGAGAAGTAACTTCTGGAAAATAAAATACAACTTCAACACTAGGAACTGGAAGTAAATCTGTTCCTAAACTTTCGATATCATTGTAAATATACCCCAACAATTGAGGAATTGAACGAATATCAATAATTGTTTCTCTTTTTACAATTGCAGAATTGTAGTTTATATTGAAGTCTGCAACTGATTGCTTTTTAATTAGATTTCCGGTCGCATCAGTATAATTTAGTTTGTTACCAATCTTAAGATATATACCACTTAATTTTTCAACAAAACGATATTTATATCTTCCGTTAATGTTGTTTTCAATTGAGTTATATAACATGCCCTCAAAGTCTTTACGATTTTTAACAACACTAAATTTATATCTAAGTGGTTCAATATATTCTACACTCTCTTGTGTGTTTTTTCTAATAAAATCAATTGGTAAAACTAATAATTCTTTATTTAATTTTTTAATAACACCCGTTATGTATTGTTTTGAAACTTGATAACCAGCCTCATTAGAAAATCTCATACATAGTTTATCTATTTCTTTTCTAAGTTCTGGATCTTCTCTAGCTTCCATAGCTTCTCTATACGTAAGCTTATTAAAGTTTTCACTTGCTGTGTAGATTGCAAGCTCTTCTTGTCTAGCATCATTAACATGCCATACATATGTTGGCTTGGTAAGCGGGAAATCTGCAATATTATTTACTTCACTTAAAAGTAAATAAGGATCGTTAGAAATGTGTCCTTTTTTAACTCCCATACCAAGATATTTTATATTTATTTGTTTCTCAACAAATTCAATTCTATTTATACGTCTATTAATATATTTATAATTATAATCAGTGATTACTTCTGCATATTTGGTTGCATTATCATATAGTTTGATTTTGGGACTTGAGTTATTGATAAAGCACATATCAATAACATATTCAGACATAAGCGTGTACAATATATCTTTTGCTTTTAGACTTGGTACTCTTCCACTTGCTGTAAGCGCTTCTAGATAAGCAGCAGCCTCTTCTTCTCTTTCTTCTGAAAAAATATCTTCATAAGTTTTTCCAGCATATCTTGATGAAGTTTCATTTGAAGGGGCATATGAAAGTATGTAAAATCTAGCATCTTTTGTAACACCTATGATGCATATTTTTTCTGATATAGTAAAGTCGCAGATGTTTATCTGACTTCCAACCATTGAGAATTTTGCAAATGTATCTATCTTGCCATCAAAAACAAATTTATCAACAAAGTCGTATGAAATATTTAAATAAAATCTTTGAATGGCAGGAACAGGTTTGTCAAAAAACAAAATTTCAACTCTACTATCCAAATCTGCTTCTGTATATTTACTAGTATCAACGGATACGGAGAAATCTCTCATCTTGCTTTCGACAAATCCAGCACCATATCCGAAGTGATACTAATTTATTCTTTAGTACACGTCTAATCATTATCTCACCTCATATAATAAGTCACCCTATATTATACTAATAATGTATTTTTTCTTCAACTTTTTTTAAGGTCAAAAGGTAATTGTTACATAAATGTAATATTTGACTTTTTATGCTATTTGAACGATAATTAATGATGGAATATTATAGTTTTACTAAGGAGGAAATTTTGATGTACGTTTTCGGAAAAATAAATGTAAAACCTCAACTACCAAAAAGGATTGAAGGTCTTTACGATTTAGCAAATAACTTATGGTGGTCTTGGAATTCTTATGCTCTAAGACTTTATGATTATATCGGTTCAGATTTATTTTCTAAAGTTAATAAAAATCCAATTAAATTTTTATCTGAAGTCAATCAAAAAAGACTTGTGGAAGTTGCAGAAGATGAAGAATTTCTAAAAGAATATGATCTTGTTATGGAAAACTTCAACGGATATTTAAATGCAACTGACACTTATTTTTCTAAAACTTATCCTTCATTTAAAGATACGAAAATTGCATATTTTAGCGCCGAATACGGACTAGATGAAACTCTTCCTATTTACGCAGGTGGACTAGGTATTTTATCAGGTGATCATTGTAAATCTGCATCTGATTTAGGAATACCTTTTTATCCTATTGGACTTTTATATAAAGACGGTTATTTTAATCAATTAATTAACAAAGACGGAAGTGAAACTTTTGAGTATTCAACTGTAAACATGGATGATCTTCCTATTCTTCCAGTTAAGAATGATGACGGAACAAATCTAATTATTTCAGTAGATTTACCAGGTAGAGTATTGTACTTAAAAGTTTGGAAAATTAATATAGGTCGTATAGTTTTATATTTACTAGATAGTGATATTGATACAAACTCTGAGATTGATAGAAGTTTAACTTTAAAACTATATGGCGGTAATCAAGAAACAAGAATTTCTCAAGAAATAATTTTAGGAATTGGTGGAATGAAAGTGCTTCAAGCACTTGGAATTAATCCTACAATTTATCACATGAATGAAGGCCATTCATCTTTTGTTGTTTTCGAAGTAATTAAGAAAATAATGAAAGAGAAAAATGTATCTTTTAAGATTGCAAAAGAAATGGCATCAGCATGCACAATATTTACAACTCATACCCCAGTTCCAGCAGGAAATGATATATTCCCATTAGATTTAATGGATAGATTTTTTGCAGCTTATTCTGCAGAGCTTGGAATTTCAAGAACAGACTTTTTAATCATGGGTTCTCGTGATAATACAATTCCAGTTAATGGATTTGATATGGCAGTTCTTGCATTAAAAGTTGCTGGAAAAAGAAATGGTGTATCAAAACTTCACGGTGATGTTTCAAAGAGATTATTCTCTACTTTATGGCCAAACACAACACTAGAAGAAGTTCCAATAGATTACGTTACAAATGGTGTTCATACATGTACATGGCTTGCACCAAATCTAAAAGAATTATATAACGCATACATGCGTCCATTCTGGCAAGAGAGAGTTCACGAAAAAGAAACATGGGCAGATATAGATAACATTCCTGATGAAGAACTATGGAGAGTTCACCAAGAACAAAAAGCAAAATTAATTAAACTTGTTCGTCAAAATGTTAAAGCACAAAAAATCAGAAACGGTGAAACAATTGATGAAATAAATGAAACAGATAATTTGTTAGATCCAAAAGCATTAACAATTGGATTTGCAAGAAGATTTGCAACATACAAGAGAGCAGATTTAATATTTAGAGATATTGAAAAAATTACTCAACTATTAAACAATCCTCAAAAACCAGTTCAAATTATTTTCGCTGGAAAGCCACACCCAGCAGATGTACAAGGCCAAGAATTAGTAAAAGAAATATATGAATTTTCAAAGATGCCACAATTTAAGAATAAAATTGTAATTCTAGAAAACTATAACATGTATATTTCAAGATATTTAGTAAGTGGTGTTGATGTATGGCTTAACAATCCACGTCGTCCATTAGAAGCATCCGGAACATCAGGCGAAAAAGCCGGATTAAATGGTGTTATTAACTTCAGTATTCTTGATGGCTGGTGGTATGAAGGATACGAAAAGAACAAAAACGGTTGGGCAATTGGTGATGACACTGAATATACAAACTATGAACTTCAAGATAACGCTGATAGCAAGAGCATTTATTCTTGCTTAGAAAATGAAATCTTGCCTCTTTACTACACTAAAGATCCAAAAGGTGTAAATAAAGAATGGATTAGAATGATGAAGAATTCTATTAAGTCTGTTGGTGGAGTTTATAATACAAGCAGAATGCTTTGTGATTACTTAGAAAAATTATATATTCCTCAAATAGAGTTAATTACATCATCTTATTCAGATAATGAAAAAGTTGAAGATTTCTGCAATTGGAAAGCATCTATTCAAAGTGAATGGGGTAAAGTTTCAATTACTTCTTCAACAATAAATGATGAAGTATCAATAAAAGCAGGAGATGAACTAGAACTTGCTTGTAAGGTAAGTCTTGGAAATATTGATCCTTCTTCAATCGCTTGCGAAGTATTCTATGGTAAATTTACCAATGGAGAAAAATTAACAAACAGTACATTTAAAGAAATGGAATTATGTAATGATTTAGGTAATGGAAATTACGAATATAAAACATCAATTGATATTGATAATGGTGGTAATTACGGTTACACATTTAGAATAGTTCCAAAGCATGACATGATGATAAATAAACAAGATATTTCTCTTGTTAAGTGGATTGAAAACTAAAGAAAGAGAGGCGTAACTTAAATGCGCAAAACAAAAATTGTTTGTACTTTAGGTCCTGCAGTTGATGATTATCAAAGTCTAGTTGCACTTTGCAAAGCAGGAATGAATGTTGCCAGAATAAACTTTTCACATGGCGACTATGAAGAACAATCAAAAAGAATTGATTTGTTTAAAAGAGTACGTGATGATTTAGGACTTCCAATTCCTCTTATGCTCGATACAAAAGGACCAGAAATAAGAATTGGAAAATTTAAGAATGACGAAATTTTTCTAAATGAAAACGATGAATTCACTTTAATGCATGAGGAATGCTTGGGTGATGAAACTAAAGTATATGTCAATTATTCTGATCTTTATAAAGATGTTACATTAGGAAGCAGAATTCTAGTTAATGATGGATTAATCGAGCTAGAAGTACTTGAAATTAAAGATAAAAATATTAAATGTCTTATTAAAAATGGTGGAAAATTATCAAACAGAAAATCAATTAATGTTCCTGGATTATCGTTAAATCTTCCTCTACTTTCAGACAAAGACAAAAAAGATATTATATTTGGAATTCAAAATGGTTTTGATATTATTGCAGTTTCTTTTGTAAGAAAGCCAGATGATATCATAGCAATAAGAGATGTTTTAAGAGAATATCACGCAGAAGACACAAAAATTATTTCAAAAATTGAAAATATCGAAGGCGTAAATAACTTTGATAAAATCCTTGAAGTATCCGATGGAATTATGGTTGCACGCGGAGATTTAAGTGTTGAAATCCCAATGCAAGAAGTTCCAATGCTTCAAAAACAATTTATCAAAAAATGTTTAGATCAAGCAAAACAAGTTATAGTAGCAACACAAATGTTAGAGAGTATGATTAATAACCCTCGTCCTACAAGAGCTGAAGTTAGTGACGTTGCAAATGCAGTATTAGATGGAACTTCTGCAATAATGCTATCTGGCGAATCCGCTTCTGGAAAATATCCAACAGAATGTGTAGAGACTATGGGAAAAATAGCAGAAACTATCGAAGAAAAGATGGAACATTGGAGAATTTTAAACAGAAAAACAAGAAGTGGCGACTTACAAAATGTTTCTTCAGACTTAGTTATAGGCCACTGTTTATGCGAAATCGCCATGCAAGTTGATGCTAAAGCAATCGTTTCACTTTCAGCTCACGGAAATACTCCAAAAGCAATTTCAACATTTAGACCAAATTGTGATATTATTGCTTTAACGCCAAACCCAAAAACAGCTAGACAAATGAATCTAATTTGGGGGGTTACGCCTATATACGTAGATAAAGGCTATGCAGACCAAATGATTGCTTCTGGAATCGGCATTTCTAAAGACTTAGGATATGTTAAAACCGGTGATACAGCTGTAATTGGCGGCTCTGACACCTATGATTACCACAATAAATCTGCATTTAATTCGTATAAAACAATTGGTGGAATCTGTACGATATAATTTTTTCAAAAGCGTTGACAAGTGACGCTAAAAGTTGTATCATGTAATGCGTCACTTATTTATGGGTCTGTAGCTCAGCTGGATAGAGCAACGCCCTTCTAAGGCGTGGGTCGGGGGTTCGAATCCCTCCAGGCTCACCATATATAAGTATAAAAAAAGAAGCTATTTTATAGCTTCTTTTTTGTTGTTTTTCTTTTTGTCTTTGGTTTTTCTTCTTTTTTATCTTCTTCATCCTCTTTACCAGGATTTAGTCTATAAATAATACTGTCTTTAAATAGTTTCTCCTTAATAAACTTAAACTCTTCATCAACATCTACATGTTCTTTAAGCATATTAATATAAGTTTCTGGAACAGCCGCAAGTATTATAAAACCAATTAGCATTTCTCTTGTAACTTGTGTAGATATAGTATTTTTAGCTTCTTTTTCTATTTCATTTAGCTTATTTAATTGCTCTATTTCCTCTTTGTATTTTTGATATTCTTCCCCACTTCCTAATTTTTCCATATTGGAAGCAAGAAATTTTTGATAATCTTGTTGGATTTCTGTATCTAATCCAACATTAGATGATCCATTATCTGTAAAGAAGAATGTAATAACGAATACCGCACATACAGCTACTCCAACAATTGCGCCTTTTCTACCAGCTCTAGAAATAATACATGTAATAAGTGAAACCAGAAGTATTAAAATACTTAAACTAAGTGTTATTTCTTTGCAAATTCCTATCGCAACAACAGAAATCAAAGCGCACACTATTGCTCTAACAACCTTGTTTTTCCATGAATATAGCATAATAACTATAATGCAAATTAAGTGCCATAAATTAATTCCTAAGAAATTAAAATGTGAAAAACATGATGTTAGACAAATCATCATTACAACCATTGCTAAAGTATTTAGTGCAATAATTGGTTCTTCTTTATCTTTACCAATTGAATCAATATATTTAAGCGCTCTATCAAATATAATCGAGAAAGCAATTACCATAACAGCATTTAGTAATACATGTGGAATTTCTCCGATAGGTGTTACTCTAAATAACAGTAATGCTATTTCAGATATTGCAATTGATATTCCAAGACATTTTACATGCTTTAATATTTTTGTTTTTTCATCATCAATTGTTTTCTTTTGCATTGACGTGAAAAATGCAAAAATAATCGAAAGTAGCAAATATCTAATTAAAGCTACGTTACCAAAAACTGCTCCCTGAATTATTGATGTCACCAAAAAAGTAACTAGTACAGGGATTTTATTCTTAACCAGACTTGCAAATAAAGAGCTCGAAAATGTCGAGTAACTGGTAGCAAAATTGCAGAAGCCACTTAGAATACTCATTATATAAATAAAAATATATTTTTTATTCTTAAATAATCTTTCTAACACTTACTTAAAACTTACCTTTCAAATAATACTACTTTGCTTCACTCATGTTGTAAGAAATAATATTGGTGATACCATGCTCTTGCATTGTTGCACCATACATGATATCTGCTGATTCCATACTTCCTTTTCTGTGTGTAATCAATAAGAATTGTGTTTCTTGTGAAAACTTCTTTAGATAATCTGCAAAGCGATATACGTTAACGTCATCTAATGCAGCTTCAATCTCATCTAATACACAGAATGGAGATGGAGATAATTTAAGTATTGCAAATAGTAGTGCAATCGCTGTAAATGCTCTTTCTCCTCCTGATAGAAGCATCATGTTTTGAAGCTTCTTTCCAGGTGGTTGAGCAACTATCTCAATACCACTTTCTAGAATGTTTTCTGTATCTGCCAAAATTAATTCAGCTCTACCGCCACCAAATAATTCAACAAATACTTCACCAAAGTTCTTGTTAATTGTTTCAAAGTTTTGTGAGAATTGAATCTTCATAAGCTCAACCATGTCAGAAATAATCTTTTCTAGCGATGCTTTTGATTCTTCTAAATCTTCTTTTTGCGTACGTAAGAATTCATATCTATCGCCAACAGCCTTGTATTCCTCGATTGCATTAACATTTATTGGTCCTAGTGCTTTGATTGAAGACTTAATCTTTTCTACTTCTTTACCAGTTTGTGGTGTAACTTCAGCATAGTTTTGTGCTGTGTTTGGAGTAGTCTCATATTCTTCCCACATTTTGTTTTGAATATCTTCTATATCTTGTTCTGCTTTGTTTTGTCTTACTTCAAGTTTTGTTGCTTGATCATGTAAAATATCTAAAGTGCGGAATTCATTTTCAACATCTTTATCAATTTCAACGACTTTAGTGTTTTTAGAATCTCTCTCATCCTTTAAGTCTGTAAGGTTTTGAGATAGTTCTTCTATCTTTTGTTTTGTCTCTTCTATAGAAGCATTGTGTTCTTCTATACTCTTCTTTAGTTCTTCATCTTCAACTAACATTTTCTCGATGTCAGCTTGTTTCTTGCTAACATTTTCTTGGTTTGTGTTAATATCTTGATTTATTCTATCTAATATTTCTTCAATAGAATTTGAACTCTCATCAAATGAAGACACTGAAATTTTTAAATCCATGATGTCTGAATTTAAATCATCAAATGTCTTTTGTTGATCCATATTCTTTTTAGCAAACTCATCAACTTCTTGTTGAGCTTCTTCATTTTCTTTATCTAAGTTTGCCATCATTTCAGTAAGATTTGATATATCTTTTGTTACATCTTCTATTTGTTTAGCTAAGTTTTCTTTTTCGTTTTCTAATAGTTCAATCTTCTTATTTGCCTTCTCGATATTTGCGTCAATAGCCGCCATTTTCTGACTTTCTGTAGCAAATACAATTTGAACTTCTTGATATTTTTGTGTAACCTCTTCGCTATCTTTTAATATTTCTTCTGCAGATTTTTTGTATTCATCAAATTCTTTTTGAATTTTTGCTCCTTCTTTTGTAAGGTCTGCAACTTGCTTTTTAAGTTCATCTATTTCTCTGCTACGTGAAAGAATTGATGTAGTCTTTTTAGCAACACTACCACCACTCATTTGACCAGTAGTATTTATAATATCTCCTTCTTGTGTAACAATTCTAAACGAATTCTTGTGCTTCTTAGATAGATTAATTGCATTGTCTATATTATCAGTAATTACAACTTTACCAAGAATAGATTGCATTACGCCATCATATTTTGAATCATAAGAAATAAGATCCGATGCGATACCTAAAAATCCACTTTCTCCTTTTAGGTTATCTCTTAGTTTTTCACCTTTTACAGAAGAAATAGGATAGAAAGATGCTCTACCTAAATTGTTTTGTTTTAAATACTCAATAGCTATTTTTGCATCTTGTTCTGTGTCTGTAACAATATTTTGAAGTGTTCCACCTAAAAGTTGTTCTATTGCAACTTCGTATTCTGTAGGAACTTTGATAAGTGTAGCAATTGTGCCATGGATTCCTTTTCCAAAGCCTTTATCTTTTTGAGCTCGTTGCATAACTTGCTTAACACTATTTACATATCCCTCAAATTCACTTTCTGTTTCTTGTAAAAATTTAAGTCTTGATTCTTTGTTGTTTAATTCATTTAAGTTTTCTCTAATTCTATTTTCGAAAGATAAAACTGTGCTTTCGTTTTCATCGTTAATTTTCTTAACTTGTGCAAGTCTTTCTTCTAATGCATTTTTGCTCTTTGTTGCCTCTAGCAATGATTTGTTTTGCTCTGCTTTTAGCATATTTTCTTTATCTATTGCAAGTTTGTTATCAAAAATTTCAGCATCAATTTGTTTTACCCTACTATTCCAAGTATCGTGATTTGAAGAAACTCCTTTTAAAACTTCCATCTTCTCAAATTTAATATCAATATTAGACATTATCTTTGCTTTAAGTTCTTCAACTCTCTTAGCATCATCACTTAAATCTTGAGAAAGTTTTGCAAGTTCTTCTTCTTTTTCTTTTAATTCATCCTCGAATTTTTGTTTATCTTTTGCTAAACGTTCTTGTCTTAATTTTCTATCTTCAATTTCTTTTTTAAGATCTTCAGTTTTTTGATTTAAAGTCTCAATATCTTCTTTATAAGCAGTTCTATTAAATTCGTTATGCTCGATTTTTGTGTTGCTTACAGCAATTTCAGAGTTTAATTTTTCAATGTTATTTTGCTCGTCAAAAATCTTTGATTGTAGATTTTCAATGTTTGCAGTCATTTCTTCAACTTGTTTTCTAACTTCTTCTTTTTGTTCTTGAAGAGTTTGAAGTTTTTGATTTTCATCCTCAAGTTGAACATTAACGCCTTCTAATTGCTCTTTAACTTCTGTAAGTTTAGTTTTATTTTTGTTAATGTTATTAATAAACAAACCAACTTCAAGATATTTTAATTTATCTCTAAACTCTAAATAGCTTTTTGCCTTTTCTGATTGTTCTCTTAAAGGCTCCAATTGAGATTCTAATTCTTGAACAATATCATTGATACGAAGTAAGTTTTGGTTTGTGTTTTCTAATTTCTTTTCTGCATCTTCTTTACGTGTTCTATATTTAACAATACCTGCGGCATCTTCAAATATATGACGTCTCTCTTCAGATTTAGTAGATAAGATTTCATCTATTCTACCTTGTCCAATTATAGAATAACCATCACGTCCAATACCTGTATCCATAAATAATTCAACTATGTCTTTAAGACGACATTGATTTTTATTGATATAGAATTCACTATCACCGCTTCTATAAACTCTTCTTGTAACTGTAACTTCTGTATAATCTACTGGTAATTTATGATCTTCGTTATCCAATGTAATTGATACTTCTGCAAAAGAAACTGGTTTTCTAGCTTGAGTACCAGCAAAAATAACATCTTCTAATTTTGATCCTCTAAGTGTCTTAACACTTTGCTCTCCTAAAACCCATCTAATAGCATCTGATATATTTGATTTACCAGAACCATTAGGTCCAATTACTGCTGTAATACCTGGTTTAAATTCAAGAACTGTTTTATCTGCGAATGATTTAAATCCTTGTAATTCTAATTTTTTTAAGTACATTAAATTTCACCTTTTGTAATTTTATTTTTGTTAAATCTATAGATAAATTTTTAAATAAACAAATACTCGTTCCAGCTTAAAAATTTAGTCACAAATATCTTATACCAACAAATTCTACATATCAAGAAATGACGCAAAAAATATTGTTATTTTGCTATATATAATGCTATAATTTTCTAGAAAAAGATTACATAAAATATGAGGTAAAATTATGGAAAAAATTAAATTGATTCTTGCATCAAATTCAAAATGGAGAAAAGAAATAATAAATATGGCTGGATTTTCATGTGAGCAAGTTCCAAGTAGTGGTGATCCAAACATAGAGTTCATGAATCCAGATGATTATGTGGAGAAATTATCATACTTTAAAGCATCTGAAGTAGCTTCAAAAGTTAATAAAGGTATCATAATCGGTGCTGACACTATAGGATATTTAGACGGAAAAGTATTTGAAAAGCCTAAAAATAGAGAAGAAGCTTTTGGTAACATAAAAGAACTTTCTGGAAAAGCAAATTATGCAGTTACTGGCTGCACAATTATAGATAAAAATACTGGAAAAGAAGTTACTTTTTGTGAAAAAGTAAAAGTATATTTTAATGAAATGACAGATGAAGAAATAAACTGGTACATAGACCATGAAGCCAATATTTATACTAGTGCTGGTTATTCTCTAGAAACTTGTGCATCACTATTTACACCTAAAATAGAAGGCGATTATAAAGCTATCATTGGCCTTCCAATATGTCGAATTTATGAAGAATTAAAGAAATTTGGCTATAAAATCACGGATTTTGAGACATTATCATAAAGTATTGTATATTTTAAAAATTTTGTTATTATATATGTGTAAATTTTATTTTAAAGGAGGATAAAACATGGACAAAAAGTATGAAATACCAAAAGAATATCTTTCTGGTAAAAGGGAACATTATTCTTCATGGGATGAAAATTTTATGCTCCATGCAGTAGTTGCATCAGCCAGAAGCAAGGATCCTTCAAGTCAGGTTGGAGCTGCTTTGGTAGGAAAAAACAACCGAATCCTATCCCTTGGTTATAACGGTGCTCCAAACAACTGGCCTGATGATAAATTTCCTTGGCAAAGAGAAGCAGATTCACCTGTACACACAAAGTATCCTTATGTTATACATGCTGAAATGAATGCTTTACTTAATTACAAGGGCGATTCAAAAGACTTAGATGGTGCAACAATTTATACAACACTTTATCCTTGCCAAAATTGTGCAAAATTTTTAACACAAGCTGGAATTAAAAGAGTAGTATATTTGTCTAATAAATATGATGGCTCTGAAGACAATGTATGCGCTCGCACATGTTTTGAATACTGCGGTGTAACATACGAAGAATTCCCAAAAGAACTTCAAAGAGATATGCTTGTTTCTTTAAGACCTGATAAAGGAATTTCTGAAGTAAAAGAATAAACAAGACAGCCAAGATTTTTCTTGGCTGTTTTGTTTTAGAATTTAAAACTATATGGTAAAAGATCATCTATTGAATACTCGTTAATATTACCATTATCATACATTCCAAAAATAAAATCTTTATCCACAAATTCACTAATAAATTGTCTACAATATCCACATGGCATGCACTCATTTGTTGGTTCTTCTCCATTTGGAGCTCCACAAATAATAATGCTCTCGAAATCTCTTTCACCTTCTGAAAGAGCCTTAGCAAAAGCAGTTCTTTCACCGCAAAGTCCTTGAATTCCATGATTTTCTATATTACATCCAGTATAAACTTTACCATTTTTACACCTTAAAGCAACACCTACTTTAAAATTGCTATATGGCGAATATGCGTTATTTCTAGCGTTTTTAGCTAATTCTATATCTTCTACGTGAATCATAATACTCCTCCTATAATTAACCTATTTCCAATTTACCATAAAATTGGAATAAATAAAAGAAAAGTATTGCAAAAAATATAAAAATGAGTTATTATAAATAAGCGTTTTGAAGTTTACGGGGTGTGGCTCAGTTGGTAGAGCGCGTGGTTTGGGACCATGAGGTCGCACGTTCGAACCGTGTCACCCCGACCATCTTTCAAAACGCATTTTTCTTACAGTAGCAAGGCTTTTCAGACTTGCTATTTTTCATTCTATTCAAAAAAACCGCAGAAAAACCGCAGAAAGTTTTTTATATAGTTTTAACATAAATAAAGTGATATTCTTAAACAGGGGGGAATTATGTGAATAAAGAAAATAAATTTCTTTTAGTATTACAAATAATTGTTACTATTGTAATATCAATATTACTTATAATTGAACCAGAAAATCAAAACTTGATTAACTCAACTACTGGCGAAAGTGTAGATGTATTCACAGGTATTATATTTTTTGTGTTTATTCTTTGGCTTTTTGGTGCTATATGGGGTGCTGGACTGTTTGTCGCAGTAATTGAAGGCTATACATTATTAAAAGCTTTATTCTATTTCATAACAAAAAAAGAGAAAAAAGTTGAAAACGAAATGGATGATTATTTTGGAAAACAAATGTTATTTTCTATAATATTAGGTTATGTTTCTTCATTTATCGTATTACTTACAAAAACAATAAGACAACTAGCTTTTTAGTTGTCTTTTTTTTCATTCTATAACAATAAATAAGGTAGCTTCCCCAGGAAACTTAAAGAGTCGCCCATTAACGGAAACCACCTTATCTAAAAGTAATATACCACAAAACCAAAACAATATCAAACACTTACTTCTTACCTTTGATTATCAGCTTGTGTTTTTTGATTGTTTGATACTGTAGAAGCTATATTTTTTAAATTCATTTCATCTTTATTCATTCTTTTTCTTCTACATTTTTCTACTTCTTCTGTAATGTCAATTATCTCTGGGGTATCAAGTTCCATAATGCCTTCTTCTGTTCCAATATAATCTTGACCACAACACAACCTATAATCTCCATCTTTTTTTATAAATAATTCTTTATATGTAATTCTTTTTGATCTATCTTGGTTAGAAACTAACATATATTCATCTAAAAAACTAAAATTATCATTCTTATTTTTTTCTATATGATACAAATCTAACAGTTCTGGAAACTTTAATAAAACAGCTGCCAGAACTACTCCACTTTTAAATTTAAAGCCTGGAAACAGACTTTTCATTCTTTCAATTCTATTTTCTCCACCTTTAGCATTTCTACTAATTAATGCGTCACTTTCATCATCATATTCAATATAATTATCACTATTACTACCTAGAATATTCAAATATTCTATTTTCTTTAGAGGTTTCTTAGAAAAATCAATTTTCTCAGGTGCCAAAGCACATTTTCTTAACAAATCTTTTTTATCTTCAAAAACAATAAAATCTTCGAAATCTTCTTCAGAAAATCCATTGTATTCACCAAATCTTTTACCATATATACATCTTCTTGGTATTAGCTTTTCTTTATCATATTCTGTTGTTCTAAATTCATTTGCAAGAGAATATGTATATATAGAATATGCTTCTGTCATTTCTATATCATCAGTTGTTTCAAATTCCACGAGAATATCAGAAGCATCCAAAAAAGTATTGTAATTCATAGTTGAGTTAAGCATATAAATTGCTGTGTGTTTTTGTGTCTCATTTGAATGTTTTAACTTTTCAATTAATGGATTTAACAAATCCATCCTATAGTGATTATTTTCATCGGTATAATAATCTGTTCTATCAAAGAATTTAAATGATTTATATACTCCAATTGATTCCAAATCTTGTTTACCAATATAATAACTTGATACTTCTTCGCCAAAAAAGAAAAATCCCTCTCCGGCAGGAAATACCGTGTGATTTTCTAGTTTTTCACCATTTTGTAATTTCATATATTCTTCTGCACCCATTGCTCTATATAGTTTCATCAAATATACCTCCATTTTTATCAAATATAGCAAGCCATCTATGGCTTGCTATATATTTATCATGTTGTTGCATGAGAATATGTTGTACCTTCTTTACCTATCGAAACATCAAACGTCTGACCAAAATCTTCATTAATAACTACTGGTTTTTTACTCCACTCTATTAGTTTTATACTCCATTTGTCTTCTTGTAATTCTAATGTTACTTCACCATCTATATCAAATTCCATAGTTGTTGGCATACTCATATTCATTTTTGTAATATGACACTTTATTGTATTACCGTCTATTTTGTAAGTGCCTTCTAATTTGTAGTTAGTATTCTTTGGTCCTCCATATGAACCATATAAATCAACCGGTTTAGTATAATCATCAAGTGCAATATAAACATCTTTGCTATTAAAGAAATAGAAATACTCTGTGTAGCTACCTTTGGCATCTTGTTTATCATAGTTATAATAAGTTCCATTATCACCATAAACAAATCCATTGCTCTTTGTAAATATTAGTTTTAATTCATTCTCTTTGTTTTCATTTTCAACATATATTACTTTATTGATTTCATTGTTTTCGTCTAATTCATAATAAAAGAATGAGCTAGCATCCCCTATTTCTTCTTCAGATGCAATATCACCTTCTTTATTGGCTATAGAAAACCATATTTTCTTTTCTTTTGTATCAACCGAATACATCAATGAATTGGCCTCACTAACCATTAAGTTATCATTATTAGGAAACTTGAAATCATATATCCAACCCGATGCAAAGAAAGTGTAATAATCTTCTATACCATATTCTTGTTTATTTTTATATGCACTACTTAATTGCCAATTACCTACAAATGAATCTTGAATTTTCTTTTTTAATATTTCATCTTCTGTTTGAGCTCTAAGTGTTACATATATTGGACCATCTTCTAGATACTCTCCTGATTCTATATAACTTACCTCAGTTATTTTATTGTTTTCTAATTTGTATGTTCCTTCTAAAATCATTCCATTAGCAAATCGATAAATAATCTTATTGTTATACATATCTATAATATATGTACCTGATCTATCTAAGGTATCAGCCCATATTCCTACCGAATAAAAGAAGGTATCATTATCAAAAAATTCTATTCCGCCTCCATATCTATAACTAGTTCCCCAATATTTGAAATAGTCATTGTCTGTATTTGAGTCATGTGCAGCACTCAATACAAATCGTCCAGAATTTACTAACGATTGTTTTATATTTTTAAGCCTGTTTTGTAAATCATTTATATATTCAGTAGAATGCTCGCCACCTTTTGATATATCAATTTCATTTATACCAGCATTTTTTGTTAATAATGCCGTATTAGATTTATTATCATAATCTACCTCTAATCCTGATAATTGTGCAACATTTCTTAAAGGTAGATAAGTTCTACTATTATAAGTAATAGGATATTGTTTTTCACCTGTTGTTTCATCTTTAAATTCTTGAATTTCACCATTTAAGCTGATTTTAATTCCCGTATTTTGCAAAGCTTGTATAGTTTGATTTGCTATAACTACTGTCATTCCACCAATTAATACACCTGCTATTGTTCCTAAAATTACTTTTAAGTTGTTATTCATGATTTATCCCCCTTCTATTGCACTTTCATTATAGTATAAACATAAGCTTTATATCGTATTTTAATATTTTTTTAATAATATCATTGCATATTGTTTTAGTTTTTCATACTTCTTTGGTTGACATAACCGATACCACGTGATATTATCTTCTCGTAATATAAATCTTTATCGACCTTACAATAAAGAAGGAGATGAGAAAAGTGGCAAAGTGGCGAATTTGTTATAAGCGGAGTATGCATGATAAATCGGATAGAGGTTATAAAAACCGCGATGCATTTGCTTTTTTTAAGGATTCATTATTAGAACCCGACTATGCTGCATTTATAGGTTATAAAGAAGATGACGATCCGCAGTGGTATATTTTTGCTAGAATAATAAGAAAGAACCATGTGCCAGAATATATCTTGATTGATTCAGAAGGAAATAATATTGTTGACTTTCCAAACCATGCTTTAGGTGAAAGATTTTTTACTATGTATTTGAAAGACAATAATCCTTCCCCTTATGAATTTTGTTGTATGATTAATGCTCGCAAAGATTTGCTAGAGATTTATAAAAAGCTTCAAAGAAAATAAAAGGAGGTCTAAAAGCATATGAATAAGATAGTTTTTGTTACTCATAACAAAGGAAAAGCAAAAGCTGCTGAAAAATACTTTGAGAACATTGAATTTACTACTTTCAATTATGATCTTGATGAACCTCGTAGTGATGATTTAAAAGAAATTGTTACTGCTAAAGTTAAACAGGCTTATGAAATTGTTAAGACTCCTTGTATCGCACTTGACACCGGATTTTTCATCGAAGAACTAAATGGATTTCCTCGTGCATTTGTTAATTTTGCATTAGATACTATTGGTATCGAAGGAATTCTAAAACTCATGGAAGGTGTAGAGAATCGTTCTTGCAAATTTGATGAATGCTTAGCTTTCCACGATGGAAAAGAAATCCATTATTTTTATGGTACTTCTCCCGGACATCTTGCAACAAAGATTAAAGGAAAAGACCGTGAAGAAAAATGGTCTGATTTGTGGTACATTTTTGAGCCAAATCATTTTGATAAAACTCTTGCTGAGATGAACGAACAGGAAAGA
>Ga0247610_10003481_pt1 | contig 17281 bp, 12 predicted proteins | sample 174DNAGHGhighgp2_FD_193483 | JGI IMG/M metagenome (GOLD analysis project Ga0247610, IMG submission 193483) | Sheep rumen microbial communities from Palmerston North, Manawatu-Wanganui, New Zealand - 1742 DNA GHGhigh gp2 | ecosystem: Host-associated > Mammals > Digestive system > Stomach > Rumen... | reverse complement strand
TCGTTGCCAGCCCCGAAGGAATGAACCGGTACGACTCGAAGAGAAAGACACTGCTGGCGGCGAACAGACAGCCGAGGACGACCAGCAGGCGCATTTCCCGCCCGTTGACGCGGAAAGACTCATGCCGGAACGCCATCCAGAGGCCTAAGATCACCGCCGAGATGGCATAACGGAAGAACAAGAGCGACAACACCGATACGCCGCCGTCCAAGAGCGGTTTGCCGAACAGCGGATTCAGTCCGTACGAGACACCCGCCGCCACTCCGGCTGCAAAGCCGAGGATTGTTTTCTGTTTCAGAGTCATATCAATGGTTGCGCAATATTGTCAAATTCATCAATCGGAATAGGTTTGAATTCCATTTTGATAAGTCGTGCTTATTGAGGGCTGCAAGACAATCTCGGCGACTCCTTCCAAAGCGGGTGCAAAATTACTGCTTTTTTTGCATATATGCAAGTTTTGGGGCAAAAAAAAGCGACTCACATCGCTGTGAGCCGCTCATACGGGATTATTCATGGTTATGCCCGCATAAGAAATCCGTATTTACCACGCTTTCTTTTCGGAGGCGGGATGATGACCCTGTTTCTTGCGCTCCTCGACCATCTGACCGAACCACTCCACGATAGCCGGATCCTAGTGGGAGAAGAATGCCGAACGGCCTTTGTCCAACGCAGCTATCTGAGCCATTTCCCGTCCGTCAGTTCAAAATCAAAGAGGTGGAGATTGTCCGCCATGTGCGCCTTGTTGCGGCTCATGGGGAAGATAGCTATGCCTCGCTGAATATGCCACCGGAGTACAATCTGATGCAGGCTCTTGCCGTGGTTGGCGGCTATGGCTTTTAAGGTCTCGTCCTCAAACAAGCCCTCGCGTCCCTCGCCCAGCGGCACCCATGCCGTCGGGCTGGATGTCGTACTTGCGCATCCATTTCAGCAAGGTGTTCTGCTGGTGATACAGGTGTATCTCCACTTGGTTGACCATCGGGCGCACGCCTTGTATCAAGTCGCCGTCGGCATTGACAAAATCGTTGCAAGCGAACCGGCAGAACTCCACCATCCGGTCTGCATAGAAATTCGAAATGCCGATGGCTTTTAGTTTGCCCTCCTGATATAGTTCCTCCAGCGCGCGCCATGCGCCGTATGCATCGCCGAAAGGCTGATGGAGCAGCATGAAGTCGATGTAGTCCGTTTGCAGTTTGTCGAGCGACTCCAGTACACTCTCGATGGTCTGCTCATAGCCGAAATGCTCAATCCAGACCTTGGAGGTGATAAAGAGTTCGTTGCGTGGGATACCGCTCTTGCGGATGGCGTTGCCTACCTCTCGTTCGTTGAAATACGACTGCGCCGTGTCAATATGGCGGAAGCCGGTAGCGAGTGCGTCCTGCACGCATTGTTCGGTTTCTTCGGGGCTCACGCGGTACACACCGTAGCCCAAAATTGGCATCTGAATGCCGTTGCGTAATGTTAGTGTTTGCATATTATTCGTTTTTATAGATTATTTGACGGTGCAAAATTACTGCTTTTTTGCGAAATACCCGTTACACTTTTCGCGGGAAAAGTTGCACTTTCTAAAGAAAAGGCACTTTCCCGTTGTTATACCCTCCTTTAGTACCCCTCCTCTTGACCGAGCGATGACCGTGAAGCGGAACAGGCGCACCGCAGAGTGTCCAGTGGACATTCAAGGAGTAAGTGCGCCGCGCGAGTTCGCAGGGCGAACATAGAAATAATCGTTTGAGCCATGCGAAATAAGAACTCCTTAAAGCCGAGACAAGCGGCACAAGAAAGAGCCGAAAAAAGATACGATTATTAAGATGATGGTCCTGAGGGAATGAATTTTAGGAACATTTTTGATAATTTTGGACTAAAAAGGAAAGAATAAATGTTTTTTTTCTAAAAACACCACCCGAAAATCTGTTTCATCCGTGTAATCTGTGGACGGCAAACAGACATCGTAAAGGTAACGCAAGGGTATAGCAAAGGTAGAGCAACCTTATACAAAATACGATTATTAAGAATTGCTCCTATATTGCAAAACCGACAAAAACGCCCTAAACGGGCTAAAAAACTTACATTCTAAAACGAATTTTGCAAATTTATTTGCATAAGTCGAAAAAAATGTGTACCTTTGCAGCCGAATATAAAAAGGAGGTAATATGAACACAGATGTTTTTATCCGGTACAATACTCCCGAACAATATGCTGAGGCATTTCAACAGATGATTGATGCCCGCGAAAAATGGCGTGAACAAATACGCCAACAAGAAGCACAAATGACGCTATGATTCTTTCTGCGGACAAACTTAATCAACACTCACCATATCATTTGACACAAATCAATGATATGGCGTTTGGCTTTGTGACAGACCAGCAAATCCGCTATAATGTTGGTTTCTATCCGGACAAATTCTTTATGGGCGAAGGAGCCTACCATTTCTTCATTGACAATAGTGAGCATGAGCATGGAACTTATGATCCTAAAATTCTGGATGTTGTTACTATTATTTTAGAGGAGTTTTTTAGTCAAGAGCCTACGGTTATGCTGTATATCTGTGATCCGACGGACAAACGACAGGCGGCGCGTGACCGTTTATACCATCTTTGGTTCTACGACTATGCACGCAATCACGAGATGACTTTATTTAGCGACTCCGTCACCTTCAAAGAAATAAAGTACTATACGGGAATTCTTATGCGCCATGACCATCCGATGCATGATATTATCCTCACTTCTTACCAAGAATTCTTGAAGCATGTGCCGGAAAGGTTTACTATTCGCGAGAAATAACCTATCCTCCCATGCCCCCCAGCAAATGACCGTGCTGGAGAATGTGGAGAGTAAACATATCTTGAAAGGATAAAATAAATCGTCCCTCTCCAAGCGGTGCTTCCGAGCACTCCGGGAAAGGAGAAAAACAAATATAGAAACAAAATCCCGCCTATAGCAGACAAAATAGTTAATATTTCGGAAATTGTGCAGATGCCGTCTGCACAAATGGAATTCACTCCGTTACCATTGGAGAATGTGGAAAGCAAACATATTTTGAAAGGATAGAATAATCGTCTCCTCTCCAAGACGTTAAACAGGAGAAAGACAAGCGCAAAGCGTTGCGCAATAACATATTAAAATAATAAGCATTACTATTATTTCGCGTTTACCGAAAAGCCCGTCAATCTTTAAGGAAATAAACTGCAAATAATTAGTAAAGGTTTCCGTATATAGGATGCCTTAATCCAACTAATATAGATGCTTCACACTTCTGTGTGAGTTTCTTAAGTTGGATGAGGTTTCCTTGACGGGCTGCCTTGGTACGCGATAAGAAACTCGCACTTTTCTTATCGCCACGATTGATAGTATGCACAAAACAACTATCAATCTATATGGCACAAAGCGATTTACAAGCAGCCAAAATTGCAAAACAAGATGAGTTCTATACACAATTAGACGATATAGCCAAGGAACTCAAATATTATAAACAACACTTTAAGGGAAAGGTAGTGTTGTGTAATTGCGACGACCCGTACGAGAGTAATTTCTTCAAGTATTTTGCCCTTAATTTCAACCAATTAGGTCTCAAGAAATTGATAGCGACCTGCTATAACGGTTCTCCCATAGCCGGGGATGAACTGCCGTTGTTGTTTGAGATAGAAGAAAGCGAGCCAAAGAAGATAGCCTACAAAGTAGAGATTACGGAAGTACAGGACTACAATAACGATGGAGCGGTAAATTTAGCCGATGTGCAATACTTAATTCAAAATGATAAAAATGTACTTTCTTTACTCAAAGGGAATGGAGATTTTCGCTCACAGGAATGTATTGAATTGCTCAAAGAAGCAGATATAGTGGTCACCAATCCGCCTTTCTCGCTTTTCCGCGAATATGTGGCTCAATTAGTGAAATATGACAAAAAATTCTTGATAATTGGAAATCAGAATGCATTAACATACAAAGAATGCTTCAAGTTAGTAAAAGAGAATAATATGTGGCTTGGGGTGAGTATACATAGCGGGGATCGAGAATTTATGATTCCTCCCACTTATGAAGTAAGGTCTAAATCCTTGCGAGTTGATGAAAAAGGAAATAGATATATTAGAGTTGTTGGAGTTCGATGGTTTACAAACTTAGACTATCCTCAACGACATGAAGATTTAGATTTATACAAGCAATATACTCCTGATGAATACCCTACTTATGAAAATTACGACGCAATAAATGTGAATAAAACTGGTGAAATCCCTATTGATTTTGAAGGAATAATGGGAGTCCCGATTACTTTTATGGATAAATACAATCCAGATCAATTTGAGATTATGGGCATGTGTGAAAATGAAGACCTCTATGCTCTAAAAACCAAAGTATATACAACGGCAGAATGTAAACAGGCTTACTTCGCAAAATTTGGGAAAAATGGTACTTATGATTTGAATGCTAGTGGTGTTATACTAAAAGATGGCATTCAAGAAAAAGTGTATCAACGCATTTTAATTCGCAATAAAAAAACAAAAAAGCCATGAAAATAGAATTGCATGAAATCCGCGTGCGGGAGTTGTGCGCCGATTACAATGATTTGAGTATTCAGGAAGAAGGTATCGTCGGCTACGGCGGACGACTGAATATACGCCCGAAATACCAGCGGGAGTTTGTCTATGACGAGAAACAGCGCAATGCAGTCATGGATACCGTTTGGCAGAATTTTCCGCTGAATGTCATGTATTGGGTTAAGACGGATGGCACAGACGGCATCGAGTATGAAGTGCTGGACGGGCAGCAACGTACTATCTCTATTTGCTCGTTTATAGCAGGCGAGTATATGATGAACTTTGATGGTAACTTGCTCGGTTTCAACAACATGACCATTGAGCAGCAAAACCGCATATTGGATTACAAACTGCAAATCTATATCTGCGAAGGTACTGACGAAGAGAAACTGAAATGGTTCCAGCGTATCAACATTGCCGGCGAGAAACTCAAAGAGCAAGAGATCCGTAACGCCATCTATTCCGGTTCGTGGGTGACACAAGCCAAACGCCGTTTCTCCAAGACAGGCTGCGTGGCATACAAAATCGGTTCGGACTTCATGAACGGTTCGCCTATCCGCCAAGACTATTTTGAGACCGCACTCAGCTGGATAGCCGACAAACAAGGCATAACGATTGAGCAATACATGGCGCGTCATCAGCACGACACGGACGCCGACGAACTATGGCAGTATTTCCAAGATGTCATCCATTGGATAGAAAAACTCTTCGGGCGCAAGTACAAGAAAGAGATGAAAGGCGTGGAATGGGGCTTGCTCTATAACAAACACAAAGACACCCCTTTAACCGCCACGGCTATCAGCGAGCAGATGGCTAAACTGATGGCGGACTCCGATGTGCAGAAGAAATCCGGTATATTTGCCTATATCCTTGACCATGACATCCACCATTTGGGTATCCGTACTTTTGATGCCAACACGCGCCGTGAGGTCTATGAACGGCAAGGCGGCAAGTGCGCTATCTGTGGCAAACCATTTGATATTGAGGCCATGGAAGCCGACCATATCACCCCATGGGTGGAAGGCGGAAGGACGGTTGCTTCCAACTGCCAGATGCTCTGCCGCGATTGTAACAGACGAAAAAGCAGCAAATAGCAGATTTTTTGTGATTTTTCGTCAATGTATTTGCTTATATCGGATTTTATTTGTAATTTCGCGGAAAATTTACAACTATGGAGCGAATACGCAGATATTTTCTCGTTATACGGGAACTACACGAGATGGGCTATGAACTTATCCGTGTATGCCCGTGTGTATCTCCGAATGGAATGAATTGGCGGTGTGCTACTACTGTAAAGAAATACACTTTGAAGAACTGCGGCGCGATTTATCGCGGACCGGAGCATACCGCTGCCAATACATCCGGAGGTAATTTTAGTTGGGGTGACTGCGATGGCTTAACGCCGCATGAGATAGCTTTGCAGTTTATTGAGCACTATCCGCATATTGCCCAATGGGGTAAAGGGAAAGATCCTGAATATGTGGAGTGGTTTAAGAAAGCCAATGACCTTGCCCAACGTGGCTATACCTTCTTTGCTTTTGGTGATTGGTGCTCTTGCTTCGGAAATAACCATAGGATGTTACTTGCGCCCGAACCGCCAACAGGTGAGTATTTACCTTTTCCACCTGCCGGCGAGGTGGTATAGTAGTGAGATGCAGGAATAACGTTGAATGAGTGAACGTTGAACGAATGAAATAGAAAAAAGCGGCTTTAGGGTCGCTTTTTTTGTTATTTATTTGCATATATGAAAAAAATGTAGTAATTTTGTACCTTGAAAAGATGCTTATAAGCAAGTTTATGTTCAAAATATATAGGTGAAATCTTAGATATTCTTACATAATGAAACGTAGTTACTCTAAATGGTGGAGCGTGGCATTGATAGCGTTGATCTATGTGATAGCCGGGGTAGCCGGATGGTTGCTGTTCGCGTTCGCTGATTCCCTGATTGTTGATTCTATCGTTCGGCTTTTCGTGGCGGACGTAGTGGCGACGGTGATTGTATGGGCTTTTGGCTTGTTGTACGAGAATGTGTCGGTTTACGATCCGTACTGGAGTGTTTTTCCGCCGGTGGCATTTCTGCTTTGGGCGTTTTACACGGGGGTATGGTCGTATCCGGTGGTGTTATTGTTGGTGGCATCGTGGTATTGGGGTTGGCGTCTGACGCGTAACTGGGCGATCACGTTCAAGGGCATAGCTCATGAGGACTGGCGTTACACGAAGTACCGTTCGCTTCATCCGGTGCTCTTCCAGACCATTAACCTCTTTGGGCTCAATATGATGCCGACGGTTGTGGTCTTTGGTGCCATGTTACCGGGCTTGAAGTTATTCGAAGTGCCGTTCTCGGACTTCGGTCTCGGATCGATGGTTGTTTGCGGCATCGGATGTTTTGTTTGCATTGCTGCGGCTACGATACAATTGATTGCGGACAAGCAGAGCCATGATTTTAGGGCGGCTCACCCGGGGCAGTGTTGTGATGTGGGATTATGGAAGCACGGACGCCATCCGAACTATTTCGGAGAGATCTCGTTTTGGTGGGGTATATGGATCATGTATGCGGCTTTTGAAGGCATGGACTGGTTTGTCTGTGGACCGATTGCCATGACCGCCCTGTTTATGGGGATCAGTATTCCTCTAATGGAGAATCGCCAATTGGCCAACAAACCCGGCTATGCCGAATATCGTCGAAAAACAAGAATCTTGATTTGATATGAAACGTTCACTTATTCACATTTTGATGCTCTGTGGCTTGCTTATGTCTTTGAGCGCGTAAGCCAATGATTATACTACATCCACGGGTCGAGTTATGCCATCTATGGGGTGCAAGGCAAGGACAAAAACGCATCCTCATCCGCAACGGAGTCCGATATGACGTCACCGGCAAGAAACTGTAAAAAAAGAGAGCGTGCCATCGAGGCACGCTCTCTTTCGTTCTATCACTTCTTGCAGTTTCCCTCGCAGGTAATGCACTTATAGCACAAACCTGCTAATGCGGCTCCTACGAGCGGAGCTACGATGAAGAGCCATAATTGCGGCAATGCCAAAGCGTTCTCCGAGTAGATAGCCTGTTAATAGCCTTTGTACTTGGCTTTATTTATTTCCGAAAGCGGATAGCAAGGAACTGATAGCGCCGGCATATTGTGCGGCAGTATTAGCATAACCGGCAGCGGTGGTGGCGGTGCTTTGCGCTTGCGCGGTCGTGGACTGAACGGCTTGGCTGTTCTGTACCATGCTAACAAGACTGTTGGTAACGGTCTGAACATTATTCTGCGTCACCAAACCCAGCGACGAAGCGATAAGACCCTTGCCGAAATCCTTGAGGTACGCGCGATCGTTGTAATTAGTCTTCAAGCCCTCGCAGTTAGACAAGAGCGATACGGTGTTCAGTACATTCTGCATGTTCGAGTAATCGTACCGACCATCGGCTTTGTACTGCGTGTACAACTGTAATAACGCGTTTCCGGCTCCTTGACCAGCGCTCAGTGCGTTGGTCGCATTGTTGGAAACCACACCATTGGACTGCGAAGCATTTCCTGCTCCACTGTTTTTCATCATGCCGCAACCGGTCATCAACATCACCACTACGGCGAAACAAAGAAATTTTTTCATAAGTAATAAAATTTATAATTTTTCAATTTTCCTGCAAAATTACTGCTTTTTTTTGATATATGCAAGAAAAAAGAGCAAAAGATGCGCATTTTTTTTGCATATATGCTAAATTTGTTGTACCTTTGCAGCCGAAATTTAAGAATAATGCATAAATAAATCAATCAATGGAATGCAGTATGAATAGGAGTAAGAATTTTTTTGCAGCAATGGGCGTGGTTATGACGCTCGCCTTGGGGTTTTGTGCCTGTGAGAATAACGCTCAGCCGAACCCATCTGATTCGTTCGTCGGCAAGTATGACTATGTGGTCGCCGGACAGGTGGATCTGTATGCCGGAACGCTTAAATTCGTCTCCGTCCCGATGGATAATCAAGGAGAGTTGTCCATCATCCCCGGGGACGAAGCGAATACCGTTCGCGTGATTGTGGAGAACGATACCACAATCGGACATGTTTCCGGCGATTATCTTTTCTTGGATCCCACTTCCTCGTACGAGATGTACGGCCAATTGGGGATGAATATGACTTTCACGTACTCCAAGGCGACGCTCCGAAACGACAGTCTTACCTTTAAGACCGATGTGGATATCATCGCGACATTCAAGGATTATGACCTCTCCGGAAAAGGACAGGTGGACGTGGTGGCGGTTCGGAAAAGGTAAGACGGAACTTTACATTAGTAAAAAAAGAGTGTGTCGGGTTGACACACTCTTTTTTTTTTCTAAGAGGGAAGATTACTCTTCGGTCTTAGCGGCTTTTTTAGCGGCTTTCTTCGGAGCAGCCTCTGCTTCCATGGAAGCCTTCAACTCTGCGAGAGCGGAGAGATCACCGAGAGTGGTCTTCTCTACTTTCGGCAGATCAAGCTGCGGTTCAGCTGCTTTAGCCTGTTTTTGTGCTTTAGCCGGAGCCTCTTTGCGCTCCTCCCAAGTGCGGAGGTGGCTGACGAGGATACGTTTCGCGTCGCGGTTGAACTCGATCACCTTGAACGGCAGAGTGTCGCCAACAGCAACCGGGCTCTTGTCCTCTTTCTGGAGGTGACGTGTTGTGCAGAATGCCTCAACGCCCTCTTCCAGACAAACAACAGCGCCCTTGTCGGTCAGTTCAACTACTTTACCATCTACGATGGTATCTACGCCGAACTTAGCTTCGAGTTCCTCCCAAGGATTCTCCTCGAGCTGCTTGTGACCAAGGCTCAGACGGCGGTTAGCTACGTCGATGTCGAGTACAACAACCTCGATCTGAGCACCGATCTGGGTGAACTCATTCGGGTGTTTGATCTTCTTGGTCCAGCTGAGGTCAGAGATGTGGATGAGTCCGTCAACGCCCTCTTCGATCTCAACGAAGACACCGAAGTTGGTGAAGTTACGAACCTTAGCCCAGTGACGGGTACCCACAGCGTACTTGGTCTCAACGTTAGCCCAAGGATCGTCTTTGAGTTGCTTGATACCCAAGCTCATCTTACGCTCAGCGCGGTCGAGAGTGAGGATAACAGCATCTACCTCGTCGCCAACCTTCAGGAAGTCGTTAGCGGAACGGAGGTGTTGGCTCCAGCTCATCTCGGAAACGTGAACAAGACCCTCAACGCCCTCTGCGATCTCAACGAATGCTCCGTAGTCAGCCATTACGACTACCTTACCGTGTACCTTGTCGCCAACCTTCAGGTTCGGATCAAGTGCATCCCACGGGTGCGGGCTGAGTTGCTTCAGACCAAGAGCGATGCGTTTCTTATCCTCATCGAAATCAAGGATAACCACGTTGATCTTCTGGTCGAGTTGCAGGAGCTCGTGCGGATCATTTACGCGGCCCCAGCTGAGGTCGGTAATATGAATGAGACCGTCCACACCACCGAGGTCGATGAATACGCCGTAGTTGGTGATGTTCTTAACAGTACCCTCGAGTACCTGACCCTTCTCGAGTTTGCCAACGATCTCAGCCTTTTGAGCCTCGAGTTCAGCCTCGATAAGTGCTTTGTGAGAAACAACGACGTTACGGAACTCGGGGTTCAGTTTAACGATCTTGAACTCCATGGTCTTACCTACGAGAATATCGTAGTCGCGAACCGGCTTCACGTCGATCTGGCTACCCGGCAAGAATGCCTCCATACCGAGAACGTCCACGATCATGCCGCCTTTCGAACGCCATTTGATGTAACCGGTAACGATCTCACCAGCGTTGTAAGCCTCGTTAACGCGGTCCCAAGCGCGAGCCGTACGAGCCTCTTTGTGAGAGAGTACGAGCTGACCCTTCTTGTCCTCCTGGGACTGAATGTACACCTCGACTTTGTCGCCCACTTTGAGCTCAGGGTTGTAACGGAACTCAGCCGCCGGAACGATACCGTCCGACTTGTAACCAACGTTAACAACTACCTCACGTTTGTTGATGGAAATAACGGTACCCTCTACTACCTCATTGTCCTTGATAGCACTCAGGGTGTCGTTGTACTTTTGAATTTCTTCTTCGTTTTGTTTGCCTTGCTTTTGTGCTTCATAGGCATCCCAGTCGAAGTTCTGGAGAGAAAGATTTTCTGCCATGTTGGTAGAATTTTTGTGGGAAATCAGCTTTCAGCATTCAGCATTCAGTTTTCAGACTTATCTGATTTCTGACGCAGGTTTGACCTGACTGACGGCCAATATCCCGTTAAAAAGTTAATATATTTGCCTTTTAGCCGTCACTCTTTGATAGTGGCGCGCAGAAAAAACGTGCAAAGGTACACAAAAAAAATGACATACGCAAGAATGTACGTCATTTTCTTTAATTTTTTTTAATTTTTTAGACCTAAAATCCCCTTTTTGAGGCTTTAACTTCGCTTTTAGAGGACAGAAAACGGAATCTGACCGCTTTTTATATTGCTCCGATCTGTCGAACTCGTTGCTCAAACGTGTCCCGATCACCTAACGCCGCATTTTTCATCTTGACGCGGTAATTAGAGATCGTGTTGGGACTGTAACAAAGCAGTTCGGCAATCTTGGCGGAGGAAGATATACCTAAAAGGATGAGTGCGAAGATCCTCATCTCTACCGTCATGCGTTCCCCGGGTTTGGGAGTGATACGCGCCTCGGGTTTGAGCAAGGCATTGAAATCCTGGACGAACGAACCGTAGAGGGAGAGGAACGTGTCGTCGAAAGAGCGGTAGAAATTCTCCATCTCGCGATCCATAAAAGAGGTCGCATCTTTTTCTCCTGCCTTGCGCGCCATGGTGGTCAGACGGCGGATATAATCGCTATAAACCTCCAAATAGCGGCAGATATACTGCTCTTTGACCTTATCCGCCTCTTTGAGCTGGCGGTTGATGGTGCGTAACTCTTCGTTCATGGCTTTCATGTCTTTATTAAGGGCATGGAGCTTGCGGTTTTGTCTCAGGGAGACGAGTACGGCACCTATGAGGATGATCAGAAAAACCGCTAACGCGATCAAAGCGATAGTCAACCGGACGGACGAGTCGTGAAGCCGTTTTTCGTAACTGTTGGATATCTCATGCCCCAAGGCGTACGTTTGGATGAAACGGGTGGGGGCGTTGAAGAACGAAGCGTTGGTGAGCGAGTAATCGCTGTAAGCAAAAGCGCGTTCCAGATCGCCGTCAGCGTAACACTCTTTGGCAACGAGCCACGAGGAACCGTTGTCGGTGATTCCGCATCGAGCATCCGAGATAGCCGAACGAACGAGCCAGGTCATCTGGTTGCGATGGTCGCCTATTCGTTCATAGAGTGCATAACGGCTGTACGCCTCGATCGCGTAAGGATGCGACCATTCGGGAACACGAGAAAGGATCGTGTCGTTGATGCGCAGGGCTTCGGGGATGTCGTCCGCATCCAGGGCTTGGAGAAACTCATAACGCAGGCGGATGGGGGTGCTATAGGGCGCCTGACGAGCCATCTCATGCAGAAGCGAATCGTAGAATAATCGCTCATTCGCTGCCCAATGATCCTGCATCTGAGGAATACTGCTCGAAGCGAGCGCTTCGCTATGAAGACGCCATAGGGCTTCGATCCAATCCACTCGCAGACTGTCCGGCATCTCATCCGTGACGCAGGAGATGAGCACGATCCCGTCCCCGTATTTGCCGATGGATGAAGAGAGTTGTACCAGACCCGTGTACGCCTGGGTGCGATAGGGCTCTTCCGCATCAATCAAACGCAAGTACCACACGCGTGCGCTATCACTTTGAAAATATTGATATTCGCGCGCGATACGTATCTGCAGCGCTTTGGTCATGGGCTTGATGTTCCGCAACGAATCAATCCGACGTTGGTGGGCACCAATGTACCCTGCGGAATGAGCTACTTCCGCATCATAGATAGAAAGCAAGGAGTCCAATGTGGACATCGCGGAAACGGTCATCGTGAACCAGCCGAGAAAAAGTGTAAAAAATAGTTTTTTCAACATAATGTGTAAAAATTGACGCTGCAAAGGTACTGCTTTTTTTTGAAACCACCAAATTTTTGCGTACTTTTTTTTACTTTTTTGTTTATTTAATACTCACATTATCAGTATTAACCGCTGTACTATAACGTACTTTTGAGTTGTATGTATATATGGAACGCTTGCGTATGTGCGAAAAAAGCAGTAATTTTGCAGCGTTTTTGAAAATAATAACGCCATGAAAAAAATTCTCCTTCTTCTCTTTTTAGCAGCTTCTGTGGCTGTGATGCCGGTGAAGGCAGAGACGATCAAGATCCTGTCGATCAACAACAGTCTCATTGATTACAACAATCAGAACCAGATGTTCAACAACATGGCGTATGCGATGGGGAAGGATGCGGCGTGGACGAAGCATACGAACTTAGGCAAGACTTTGGAGTACCATTATTACAACGATCCGCTGACTCCGAATGCGCAGACGGTGGTGGCGAATACGGCATGGGCGTATATTATTTTGCAGGAGCAATCCTCGCTGCCGCTGAACAACTACGCGCAGTTCCATACGAACGTGGAGACATGGGTGACCTATATCCGTGCCAATTGTCCGAATCCGGATGTGACGATCATCCTTCCAGTGAACTGGCCGTTCAGCAACGATGCCAATTATCAGGCATCCAAATCGACGCTATTGGCGAATTACCGGCTGGTAGCGGAGGAGTTCGGTTTGACGCTTTGTCCGGTAGGTTTGGCGTACGGAAATTATCAGTTGGATCATCCCGGGACGTTTGCGGCGGATCTGTATTCGGACGACCGTCACCCGACCTTAGCGGCCACTTATTTGGCGTGCTGTCTGGAGTATGCCGTTATTTTTGAGGAAGATCCGAGTACGATCACGTTCAAGCCAAGTACGGTGTCTGACGAGATGGCACTACGGCTTCGTACCTACGCACAAGAGGCCTATGAGGGAATAGAGCGCACCGAGCCGATTCCGATGGAAGAGACACCGTTTATCTCGATTGTGGATGAGAATCCGTACGTGGAGACTTTTGATGAGATAGGGGGCGAGGATGTGGATCCCTCCGGTCAGGAGAAAACGGCTTTTGTGCGGGATACCCAATTGCCGGAAGGATGGCGGATTGAGAACAACGTCAGTTCCTGCCGCACGGTGCTGTCGTATTATTCCGCTTCGGAAACGGCGATGTATATCGGCGGACAAAGTTTGGCGAGTAATGCGAAGAACGGTACATGGAATTTCGGTGCCACGGGTTCAACCGACCGTGCCGTAGGCGGTATCACCTCCAGCATCAGCGGCGGTGCCAAAACGATCAGCGTGATGGCGAAACTGCACAACGATGCAGGGGTGGATTTTACGTCTTTGGCTTTGAGTTACGATATCGAGAAATACCGAAACGGCAATAATGCAGCGGGTTTTGTAGTGCAGGTTTATACCTCGACGGATGGCGAGAGTTGGACGAGTGCGGGAGCTGATTTCTGCAACACATATACGGCAGATGCCGCTACGGGTGGTGCGGAGATTGTGCCGATTCTCAGTAATCACGTAGAGGGAACGCTGGATTATCCGTTTTCGGCAGATGAGGATATGTATATTGCATGGAGTATTTCCGTAGTGAGTGGAACGGATTGTGCAGGTTCAATGGCGTTTGGTATAGACAATGTAACGATCACACCGCAACGGGTGATAGAGATTCCGACCTATGCCGTTATACTGACGGACGATAGTGCGATCACGGAGAATTTTGATGTGTTGGGTGGTGCAGATGCGGATCCTTCCACGGACGCAAAGACAGGCGGGAGCAGGGAGAGTACCTTACCCATGGGATGGAAGATTGAGCGTAACCTGAGTGCTCCGCGCACGATCGGTGCATACGGAAATGCTGCAGAAACGACGATGTATATCGGCGGACAGAGTTTGGCGAGCAATGCGTATAACGGCACATGGAACTTCGGCGCAACAGGCAGCGATGACCGTGCGATAGGCGGTTTGACTACCGGTGTGGACAACGGAACACGCGGTTTGACGGTGATGGTGAGACTGTATAACAACAGCGAATGGAACTTCGACAAGATCGCTCTGTCGTACGATATTGAGAAATACCGTAACGGTAGTAACGCTGCGGGTTTTACGGTGCAGTTGTACACCTCGACGAATGGGGTGAACTGGACTTCCGCGGGAGAGACTTTCTGCGCCACCTATACGCCGGATGCCAACAATAACGGTTTTGCAACCGTGCCGGCAGATACCAGAGCGATGAGCGGAGAGTTGGAGGTACGTTTTCCGAAAAACAGCGATTTGTATTTGGGATGGAACATATCGGTCAGCAGCGGAACGAGTTGTAATGCAGCCCCCGGTTTGGCGATTGATAATGTATCCATTACACCGAGCGGACAACCGGCTCTTTCCGGCATAGAGATGACCAATGAGAGCTCGTTGGGAAGCCAAAAAGTGCTGAAGGACGGACAACTGTACATTATCCGCGGCGAGAAGATGTACACGGTGTTTGGAGCGTGTGTACAATAAATCAGGAACTTAAATAGCTATACGATGAAACATATTTTCACAAAATCCATCGCTCTCATTGTAGCGGGAATGATGATGAGCGCAACATCTCTTGCGCAGATTAATATTAATGGTGAGACTTATACCCAGAATTTTAACGATTTGGGTGGTAGTGACGTAGCTGATGCTTTTCAAGGTACTGAACAATCCTCCACTTTACCTGAAGGTTGGAGGATTGAACGCAATCTGAGTGCGCCACGTGAGGTAGGCGCTTATGCAGAGGCATCGACAACAACGATGTACATTGGTGGAAAATCAATGGCTAGTAATGCAAAAAACGGTACCTGGAATTTTGGTATTAATGGAAATACCGATCGTGCGATAGGTGGTCTGACAACAGGTGTGGAAAACGGAACACGAGGTATTAATGTAATGGCACAATTGCATAACGAGACCGGAGCAGCAATAAGATCTATTACTTTGAGTTATGATATTGAGAAATATCGTAAGGGTAGTAATAATGCCGGCTTTACGGTGCAGTTGTATACATCTGCTACAGGAGAAGCCGGTTCTTGGGTGAGAGCAGGAAGCACATTCTGTACGAACTTTGCTAAAGATGACGCAACAGAAGGTGCAACAAGTGTACCTATAGCAGCGCAACACGTAGAAGGATCATTTAATGTTTCTTTTCCCGCAAATGGTGATCTTTACTTGGCATGGAATATTTCTGTAAGTACAGGGGGAACATGTAATAATGCGCAGGGTCTTGGTATCGACAATGTTTCTATCACACCGAGTGCGACCTATGTGCCTTCTACCTATGCGATCTTCATTACGAATAATACCGCAGTATGCGAGAGGTTTGATGGTATGGGAGGAAGTGAGGTAACGCCGACTCCTGATTCTGATGGTAAGACTGCTTATTCAAGTGAATCAACTTTACCTGAAGGATGGAAGATAGAGCGTAATATGAGTGCTCCGCGTGTGTTAGGGGCTTATGTGGAGGCAGCGACAACAACGATGTATATTGGTGGTAGTTCGGTAGCATCTAACGACAAGAACGGTACGTGGAACTTCGGAGCAACAGGTAACCCGGACCGTGCGATAGGCGGATTAACAACTAGTGTGGCTAATGGTACACGTGGCATCAATGTGATGGCACATTTGTACAATAATAGCAGTTCAGACTTTGAGAAGATAAACTTGGCCTACGATATCGAGAAATATCGTAATGGAAATAATACTGCCGGATTCACGGTGCAGTTATATACCTCTCTAAATGGAATAGATTGGACGTCGGCAGGTTCTTCTTTCTGCACGACCTTCAATCCAGATGCCAATAATAATGGTTTTGCAACAGTTCCTGCAAGTACGACTAGAGTGGCTAATTCTCTACCATTTAATTTCCCTGTAGGTGGTGATTTATACCTTGCTTGGAATATTTCTGTAACTTCCGGCAATGATTGTGCAGGTGCGCAAGGACTTGCTATAGACAATGTATCCATTACTCCTGTACTGGCAAGCAATGAATTATTTGCTACGTATCAGAAACAGGGCGATATCTTCTACAAAGGCGATGGCTCTATCAATTATAGTGATCCGGATCCGAGGAATTTGGATATAAACTACTATATCGCTTCATGTGGCCAAACAATGTTGTTCCGAGCAAAGAACCCGGGAGGAGACATCAATTTTGATGGTGCAGGTTGGGCGACGCAATTGCGAGTAAAAGACGCTAATGGTAATAATAACAGAGAGATACAAGCATGTACGGTTGTGGATGCACACCACCATTATACCGGTTCAGGTTGTAATGAGAATAATCAGCTTCTTGCAACTACGGAAGATTTGAAAATCCACTTCTTCCTGAATTCGAATGTAGAAGGTGGTTATCGTATTACTGAGACCTTCAATTACAACCGAGCATCTATCAATAATCCGATCAATGACAACACGGCTCCTACGCTTGACCCGACTAAAGTAACGCAAACGGAAGATGGCGCGGATTTGGTATTTACTTTCGGGGATGGTGCCGTTACGGCATCAGAGGAATTCTTCTACTATGTGGCGGACAAAGACCATAATATCGGAAATATATCTTTGACCAACGAGGTGCGTATAACGAAGCCAACTATTGAAGATGGTACAAAATATACCATCAAATGTTATGCCGTAGATTATAACGGCAACATGTCTGCGTACAAGGAGTTTACGTTGGAGATGCCGTTTGATGAGAACGTGGATTTGGCTCGCAATAAGCCAGCCTCGGCA
>Ga0247610_10003480_pt1 | contig 17282 bp, 15 predicted proteins | sample 174DNAGHGhighgp2_FD_193483 | JGI IMG/M metagenome (GOLD analysis project Ga0247610, IMG submission 193483) | Sheep rumen microbial communities from Palmerston North, Manawatu-Wanganui, New Zealand - 1742 DNA GHGhigh gp2 | ecosystem: Host-associated > Mammals > Digestive system > Stomach > Rumen... | reverse complement strand
AGCAGAAGTATTGGCTTCTGAATATAAAAAAGAATTAAAGAGAGAAGAAACTCAAGATATTTCTAACTTTGAAAGTTATGAAATAGTTGATAAAGAAGAAGATTTAGTAAGTAGACCTCCAGTTATTACAATCATGGGACACGTAGACCATGGTAAAACAACACTTTTAGACTACATTAGAAATTCAAATGTTGCTGAAGGTGAAGCTGGTGGAATTACTCAATCAATTGGTGCATACCAAGTTGAATATGAAGGACATAAATTAACATTTATAGATACTCCAGGACATGCTGCATTTACTGAAATGCGTGCTAGAGGATCTCAAATAACAGATATCGTTATTATTATTGTATCTGCAGAAGATGGAGTTATGCCTCAAACTAAAGAAGCAATTGACCATGCAAAAGCTGCTGGAGTACCAATTGTTGTTGCAATTAATAAAATTGATAAACCAGATGCTAATCCAGATAGAATCATGGCTGAAATGGCTGAAAATGGATTAAACCCAGAAGAATGGGGTGGAGATATTCCATTTGTTAAGATATCTGCTAAAGTTGGAACTGGTGTAGATAAATTATTAGAAACTATTTTAGCTATTGCTGAATTCAATGATTTAAAAGCCAATCCAAATAGATATGCAACTGGTACAGTTATTGAATCAAGAATTGATAAGGCTTTAGGAGGAGTTGCATCTATTTTAATTCAAAATGGTACATTAAGAATTGGTGATCCAATTGTAGTTGGTACAACTCATGGACGTGTTAGAACTATGAAATCAGATTCAGGTAAAGATATCGTATCTGCTGATCCATCAACTCCAGTTGAAATAACTGGTTTATCTGGGAATCCAAATGCTGGTGATAAATTCATGGCATTCGAATCTGAAAAAGAAGCTAGAGATATTGCTGATAAGAGACAAACTGCTGCTAAAGCACAAACTCAAGCTCCTAAAGCAATTTCATTAGATGATTTATTTGCATCTATTCAATCAGGTACTAAAGAAATTAATGTAGTACTTAAATGTGATGTTAAAGGATCAGAAGAAGCTGTTAAGAATAGCTTAGAAAAAATTGATGTTGAAGGTGTTAAAGTTAAAGTAATTAGAAGTGGAATTGGATCAATTACTGAATCAGATATTTCACTTGCTCAAGCATCTAATGCATTAGTATTAGGATTTAATATAGTTCCAAATAATTCAATTAAAGATTATGCTAGAGAAGTTGGAGTTGAAATGAGACTTTATACTATTATCTATAAATTAGTTGAAGAAATGGAACAAGCTATGAAGGGTATGTTAGACCCTGAATATGAAGAAAAAGTTACAGGTAATGCTGAAGTTAGACAATTATTCAAATTCTCTAAGGTTGGTAATATTGCTGGATGCTATGTTACTGATGGAACAATTAAACATAATTCAAGTGTTAGAATTATTAGAGATGGTGTAATTATTTATGATGGTAAACTTGGATCTTTACAAAGAGGAAAAGACTCTGTTAAAGAAGTTAATAAAGGCTTTGAATGTGGTATAACTATTGATGGTTATTCAGATATCAAAGAAGGAGACGTTTTCCAAACATATGAAATGGTTGAGGTAAAAAGAGTATGAGTGTAAAAATTGAACGTATATCTTCTGAAGTAGGAAGAGAAATATCATCAATTTTATTACTTGAAGCAAAGGATGAAACTTTAAAACATATAACTGTCACAGGATGTGAAGTTACTAATGATTTAAGTTATGCTAATATTTACTATACTTATATGGGTGATGAATCATTAGAAGCAGTAAAAGAAAACTTAAAAGTTGCTGCTCCTTACCTAAGAACTGTTCTTGCATCACGTATGAGTGATTTAAGAAAGATACCTGAATTAAGATTCCATTATGACAATTCAAGAGAGTATGGAGAGAATATTGATAAAATATTAGATAGTATTAAAGAAGATTTAGATTAATCTTCTTTTTTTGTTTGTAAATTGACAATTATTTGTTATAATACTTTACGTTTTTGATGGTATACTAAAATTAGATAAATGGGGTGATAATATGGAATTTACCGAAATAAAAGAATTGTTAAATGAAAGAAAATTTACTGAAATAAAAAAAATCTTAGGGGATATGTATGAATATGATATTGCTGAGTTAATCGGTGATTTACCGGAGGATCAACTTATTAAAACTTTTAGATTATTACCTAAAGCTAAAGCAGCTGATGTATTTTCAAATTTAGATGATGATGTACAAAAGAATTTAATCACATCATTAACTAATAAAGAAGCAACAAGTATCATTGAAGATATGTATTCAGATGACTTAGCTGACCTTTTTGATGAGATGCCTGCTATCATGATATCTAAACTATTAACCAATGTTTCTAAAGAAACTAGAAGCCAAATTAATAAATTGTTAAAATATCCAGATAATTCAGCTGGTTCTTTGATGGCTATGGAATATATTCATTTAAAGAAAGGATTAACTATTAAGGAATCTATTGCAAGAATTAGAAAACAAAAAGATGAATTTGTTACATATGATTCTTGTTTTGTAACTGATAATGAAAGACATATATTAGGATATGTAACAGTTAAAGACTTGCTTATAAATGATCCTGATACTTTAATAGATGATGTTATGCATGAATGTACACACGTTATTCCAACTCTAATGGACCAAGAGGAAGTTGCTAGTTATTTCCAAGATTACGATTATTCAACACTTCCTGTTGTTGATATGGAAGATAGATTAGTTGGTGTAATCACAATCGATGATATCTTGGATATCATTGAAGAAGAAACTACTGAGGATATTGAAAAGATGGCGGCCATCACACCAAGTGATAAGTCATATATGAAAACAGGTGTATTTGAAACTTGGAAGAAGAGAATACCTTGGTTATTACTTTTGATGATATCTGCTGCTTTTACAGGAAAAATAATAACAGGTTTTGAAGATGCATTAGCTTCATGTGTTGTTTTAACAGCATTTATACCAATGCTTATGGATACTGGTGGAAATGCTGGTAGTCAAGCAAGTGTTTCTGTCATAAGAAGTTTATCTCTAGATGAAATAGAATATAAAGATACTTTAAAAGTTATATGGAAAGAATTAAGAGTTAGTTTACTATGTGGTATTACACTTGCAATAGCAAATTTTGCTAAACTAATGTTAATTGATCAAGTAGGATTTAAAGTGTCAATTGTTGTATGTAGTACATTAATAATAACTGTATGTGTTGCTAAGTTAATTGGATCATCACTTCCAATTCTTGCTAAGAAACTTGGATTTGACCCAGCTGTAATGGCGAGTCCATTTATTACAACTATAGTTGATGCTTGTTCACTTCTTATTTACTTTAATATTGCATCTACTTTACTTAATATTTAACTTTTTTTTACACTTTTAAAAAATATATTGTATAATTAAGTTAAGAATAGGTGATACTTATGAAAAATAAGAAAACAATATTAATTATTTGTTTGCTAATGGTTTTATTTTTAGGTATGGGTTTCGCTGCTGGTAGAGCAGACTTAAAAATAAATGGTAATGTTAAGATGGATGACATGAAATGGAAAATCCATTTTAAACCAGGAACAATTCATGTAAAGGATGGAAGTGTTGTTGCAACTAGTCCAGCAGAAATTGTTGATGAAAAAGAAACTAGAATTGAATTTGAAGTTGATTTATTAAATCTAGGTGACTTCTATGAATTCGATGTTGATATTGAAAATGCAGGAACAATTGATGCTGTATTAAATTCAATTACTAAAACTGAAATTCCAGATGAATTAAAAAATTATGTTGAATTTGAAGTTTATTATACTGATGAAACTGAAATTACTAAATGTGATGAATTAGATGCAGGTGATAGTGTTCCGGTTCATGTAAAACTTAAAGTTAAAGAAAATGTAAATGCTGAAGATTTACCTACTGATGATGCGCCAACTCACTTTGTAATTGACTTTAACTATGTTCAATCAGGAGAATGTACAAATCCATAAAAAGAATAGAAATCTATTCTTTTTTTTATTATAATACTTTTAGGTGATTTTATGATTTTAGCTGTTGTAGGACCAACTGGTGTTGGTAAGACTAAAATGAGTGTAGCTTTAGCTAAAAAATATGATGCAATCGTTGTTAACTGTGATTCAATGCAAGTATATAAAGGTTTAGATATTGGTACTGCTAAGGTTACTGAAGATGAAAAAGAAGGAGTACCACATTTATTATTTGATATAGTTGAACCAACTGATATGTATACTGTATTTGATTATCAAAAAGATTTAAGAAAAGTATTAGATGAAAATAAAGATAAAAATATAATTATTGTAGGTGGTACAGGTCTATATTTAAAAGCTGGATTATATAACTATGAGTTTAGTGAAGAAGATGAATTTAATCCTTATGATGAATTATCTAATGAAGAATTACTTGAAAAGGTAAAAGAAATTGATCCTGAAACTGATATTCACGTTAACAATAGAAAAAGATTAGTTAGAAGATTAAATCAAAAGACAAGAGGAAATGATAAAGATAATTTATTATATGATTGTAAGTTTATTGGTTTAACAACTGATCGTGATACTTTATACGATAGAATCAATAAAAGAGTAGATATCATGGTTAAAGATGGTTTAATTGATGAAGTTAAACATTTTTATGATTTGGGTATTAGATCTAAATCAATCATGACAGGAATTGGATATAAAGAATTATATGATTATTTTGATGGAACAATTACTTTAGATGAAGCATTAGATTTAATTAAAGCAAGAAGTAGAAAGTATGCTAAAAGACAATATACATGGTTTAATAATCAAATGGATGTTAAATGGTTTGATGTTAACTTTAAAGATTTTAATAAAACAATAGAAGAAGTTATAGAATATATAGGTGATTAATATGTTATTTACTGATGAAGTAGAAACTATGGATGAATTAGTTAGAAAATTGAAAGATAATGAATCATTACATAAGATAAAAGTAGCAGTAGTTTGTTTTCTTATTGAACCAGATGGTAAGTGGACTCTACATAGAAGAGGTGCTGCTGCAAGGGATAATCAAGGAAAACTACAAGCTTTAGGTGGATCTTATAATGTATCTGATGGTACTTTTAAAGACGCTTTAAGACGTGAATTAGTAGAAGAAATTGGTGATAAAGCAGTGGTTGAAAATATTAGATTTTTAGCTGCTCAATTAAATACTCAATTTGATACTCACAAGGGTGAAGAATATGATTGGGTTATTCTTGCATATCTTGGAGATCATGTTTCAGGTGAATATATTAATATGGAACCTGAGAGATGTGCAGGACTAGAATCAGCATTACCACAAGATTTTAAAGATGAAGATTTATCAACTTCACCTAGAAACTTTATAAAGTTTTACTTAGAAAATTATCGATAAACAGTCATGAAAATGACTGTTTTTTATATTTTTGATGCATTTTTTAACATTTATTATTGAATTGATTATTAAAATTTGCTACATTTTACTTGTAGGGTATAATGCCTACTAAAATTAGTTTGACGGGAGGTAAGAATTATGTCAAAAACTGAATTAGTAGAATTCGTAGCTGCTGAAGCAGAAGTTTCAAAAGCTGAAGCTGGTAGAGTTATTGATGCTGTATTAGCTGGTATCACTAAAGGATTAAAGAAAGACGGTAAAGTTGCTTTAGTTGGTTTCGGAACTTTCTCTTCTAAGAAGAGAGCTGCTAGAGAAGGAATCAATCCTTTAACAGGTGCTAAAATGAGCATTCCTGCTAAGAATGTAGTTTCATTCAAAGCTGGATCAAAATTAAAAGATTCTGTTAACTAATTAACAAGATAAGAACTCATATTGAGTTCTTTTTCTTTTTAATTTATAATTAAATTGGATGATAGATATGGCAAAAAAGAAAGTATTGAAATTAAGAACTTGGCCTAAAGTATTACTAGTACTTATTGTACTAGGTATTTGTGGTGGTCTTTATGCCAATCATAAATATCAAGAACAACTATATTTAAATTCAAATGAATATAAATTAGGTGAAAAAGGATATACAGAAGAAAATATAGAAGATTTTAAAAAATATCTAAGTGATAAAGAGATTAAATCTATTATTGAAAGAGATTACAATGAGTTTATTCCAGCATTTATTAAATGTAAGTATTTTATGTTTAAAAATTTAGACAAGTATTTAACTCAAGTAGTTACAAAAGATCAAGACTTCTTTAAATATTATAAAAATGAAGGATATGACTATGAGAATATAGTTATCATGACTAATGTAGGTGCTATAAATAAACCATATACGGAAACAACTCCAACTAATATGGATCAAGGATATGGAATATTAGTTAATAAATATAATTATTTATCTGAAGATTATGTTCCTGATGATTTAGTAACTGTAGATGTAAAATATAAATTAGGTAATTCTAAAAAAGAGATAAGAAGTGAAGTATATGATCAATTCTTAAAGATGTGGAATGATGCACATGAGAATGAAAATATATATTTACTTATCTTATCAGGCTTTAGAACATATCAAAATCAAGTAGAGACATATGATGATTATAAGAATAGAAAAGGAGAAGCATATGCTGATTCAATTGCAGCTCGTCCTGGATTCTCAGAGCATCAAACTGGTTTATCTCTAGATATATATTCATGGGAATGTACTACTCAATCTCAATTTAAAGATTCTAAGACATTTGCATGGTTACAAGATAATTCATATAAATATGGATTTATAATTAGATATCCTGAAGAAAAGGAAAAAATAACAGGTTATAATCCTGAAAGTTGGCATTATAGATACTTAGGAGTTGATTTAGCGACTAAAGTGCATGAATCTGGTTTAACTTTTGACGAATATTATGCATTTTATCTAGACAAATAGGGAAATTTGAGTATAATATCTCGTACGAAGGGGATATTATGAAAAAAATATACTTAATTCTTACAATTTGTTTATTATTTTTAAGTATAAATGTATATGCTAAACCTGCTAAATCTACATCTACATCAAAACCTGTAACTACAAGCACAACTTTAGTTGCAAGTGATAAAAGACATATTTTATTAGATGTTAATACAGGCGTTAAAGTTATTACAATGTCTGATGTAGGAAGTACTTTAAAAGTAACTGAATTAGATCCTACAAGTGAAGAATATGAAAAGTTATCTATTGATAATAGTAATACAATAAATGCATATGATATATCAATAGTAGGTGGCTATAAAGGTAAAACTACAGTTGAAGTAAACGTTGATAAATCATTAACTGGTAGAGAAGTTATAGTTTCTTATATAAAAGATAATAAATTAAAAAAGATTAATACAGTAGCTTATGATGGTAAAGTATCATTTGATATAGATGAATTAACTAAAGTAATGTTATCTTATCGTGATTATGAAACTTTAACAGGAAAGAAATTAACTGTATTTAAAAGTAATAAGTTATTATTTTACATAACTGCTGCAGTAGTGGTTATTGTAACTGGTATATTAATTTATATGTATATTAAAAAGAGAAATTCATTGTAATTTCTTTTTTTTATTATTAATAATTAGCACTTAGCTCTTGACAGTGCTAATTATAAGAGTTATAACTAAAATATACAAAGGAAGTGTAATGATGGCTAAAAAACAATTTAAAGCTGAATCAAAAAAATTGATGGATTTAATGATAAATTCCATTTATACAAATAAAGAAATATTTTTAAGAGAATTAATATCTAATGCATCTGATGCAATTGATAAGTTATATTATAAATCTCTTACAGATTCTAAAGTAAAAGTAAAAAAGAATGATTTAGAAATTAAAATATCTATTGATGAAAATGCAAGAACATTAACAATCTCTGACAATGGTATAGGTATGACTAAGGATGAACTTGAAAATAACTTAGGTACTATAGCTAAATCAGGTTCTTTAGATTTTAAAGAAAACAATGAACATAAAAAAGATATAGATATAATTGGTCAATTTGGTGTTGGATTCTATTCAGCATTCATGGTAGCTGAAAATATTAAAGTAGTATCTCGTGCTTTTGGAGAAGATAAAGCTTACTCATGGGAATCATCTGGAATTGATGGATATGAAATTAAAGATGGAGATAGAAGTGAAGTAGGTACAGATGTTATCTTAACTTTAAAAGAAGATACAGAAGATAATACATATTCAGAGTATCTACATGATCATTTTATTGAAAATCTAGTTAAGAAATATTCTAATTATATTACTTATCCAATTAAGATGTTAATTACTAGAAGAGAACTTAAAAAAGGTTCTAAAGATGAATATGAAGATGTAAAAGAAGAAGAAACTGTTAATGATATGGTTCCTTTATGGAAAAGACCTAAGAATAAAATAAAAGATGATGAGTATAATTCATTTTACTATGATAAGTTCAATGATTATGATGAACCTCTAGCAAGAATACATACTTCTGCTGAAGGTGTAGTTAACTTTAATTCACTTTTATATATTCCAAGTCATGCTCCATATGACTTCTATCTTAAAACATATGAAAAAGGATTAGAGTTATATTCAAATGGAGTTCTAATCATGGAAAAATGTGCTGACCTTTTACCTGATTATTTCTCATTTGTTAAAGGTGTTGTAGATTCAGAAGATTTATCTCTTAACATTTCAAGAGAAATGTTACAACAAGATAAGACATTAAAATTAATTGCTAAATCTATTGAAGGAAAGATTTCTAAAGAATTAGAAAGATTAAGAGATGAAGATAGAGAGAAGTTTGAAAAGTTCTTCCAAGCTTTTGGACCTCAAATTAAATTCGCGACATATGATACATATGGAATGAATAAAGATAAATTAAAAGATTTCTTATTATTTACAACAAGTAAAGATAAGAAATTGTCTACTATTAAAGAATATGTTAGTAGAATGAAAGATAATCAAGAAAGTATTTACTATGTATGTGGTGAAACAGTAGATAAAATTGATAATTTACCAACAGTAGAAGAATATAAAGATAAAGAATATGAAATATTCTATTGTACAGATTATATGGATGAATTTGTACTTCAAACAATTGGTGAATATGAAGGTAAGAAGTTCATCAATATAGCTAAAGAAAATGCTGATCTTTCAAGTGATGAAGAAAAAGAAGAAATTAAGAAGAAAAATGAAGATAACAAAGATATGCTTGAAATCATGAAAGAAGCAGTAGGTGATGTTGAATCTGTAAGATTTACAAATAGATTAAAGAATCATCCAGTTTGTTTAACAACTGAAGGTGATGTTACAATTGAGATGGAAAAAGTTATCAATGCAATGCCTACAGATGAACATTTAACAGCTAAGAAGGTATTAGAGATTAATCAAAATCATAAGATTGTTAAAAAGTTAGAAGATTTATATAAAAATGATAAAGATGGATTAAAAGATATAGCTAAGATTTTATATGCACAAGCAAGATTAATTGAAGGTCTTCCTATTGATAATCCAACTGAAATCACAAATTTAATATGTGATAATCTATAATAAAAGTCTACATTTGTAGACTTTTTTGTTATAATTAATTAAGTGATATATATGAAGGAAAAATTAGATAGTATTGTTAAAAGTATAGATGATATAAAATATGGATATGTTGATTTTGATAATCAAGTACATACTAATATAAAGCTCGGATTCTTTAAAGATAATTATAAGTTTATTAATATAGATGATATTAAACATTATAAAGTTGGTACATGCTATGAACAAACTAAAATGATTAATTATCTATTAGATCAAGAGGAAATTGATTATAGAACATTCTTTGCTGAAATAAAGGATGATAAGATAGATAATCATACATTTACTGTCGTAGAGGATAATAATAAATTTTATTTATTAGATGCAACATGGTTATTACAACAATACGTATATGAATGTGATAGCTTAGAAGAATGTTTTGATTTAGAATTAAAACAATTTCCTAAGATGTTTCATCTAACTGGATTTGATAAGAAGAATGTAGATATATATGAAATATATATGATAGAAAAATATTTACATTATAAAGATTTAATTGAATATTTTAGAAGTAATGAAAAAATATCTACAAGATAATGTAGATATTTTTTTATTGAATAAAATAAAAATAATTCACTTAGATGAAATTTTTTACTATTTTTGATAGAATATATTTATTAAAGGGGATATATATGGAAAGAAAAGACTTTTATAAAAGAATCGATTCTCTTAAAATAGTTGCTCATAGATTAGGATATGAGATGACTGATTATCCAGAAAACTCAATTAATGTATTACATACTATATTTGATAATGAAGAAATGTTAAATGTATGTGATGGTTTTGAATTGGATATTTGTTTTACTAAAGATCATGTTCCTGTAGTTATACATGATAAATATATAGATGATATATCTAATGGTAAGGGATATGTTAAAAATTATAATTTAAAAGAATTAAAATCATTTAACTTTGGATATAGAAATAGTTTAAAAAGTGATAGTAGTAGAGATTTAACTATCGTAACTTTAGAAGAAATGTTAGAATTCTTTTTAGATCATAAAGAATTATTAGGAAATAAGATTATTAAAATAGAAACTAAAGATATATTAGGTTTAAGAAGTAAGAATTTATATGTATTAGCTGATTTATTTAATAAATATGAAAGTATAGGTAATAATATTATTCATTTATCTTTCTTTCCTAATAACTTAATTAATTTAAAAAAAGTACAAAAGAAAAAAGGATATAAATTAACTGAAAGTGATTTACTATGTGATTTTAAAATAGTATTTAGTTTATCTAAATTATTTAAGGGTTTAGATAGAATATCATTAAGAATAAAAACTACATCACTTCCAAATGTAAGTAAGAATAATTCTAAATTAGTTAATAAAAAAATTAAGAATGATTTATTATTTATGAAAGTAGCAAATAAGATAAATGAAAAGGTATTAAGAAAAGCTATTAAGAGATTTGGAAGTGTAGGATTATATGTTATGAATGATATAGAAGAAATCGATAGATTTTGTAAACATATAAGTGATGACTTCTTTGATAAGTTTCATGATAAAATAGTATTTACTTCTGATAATCCTTTGAAGTTAAAATATATAAATAAAAGTAATTAAAAAATATTTAGGGTGGTTTTATGGGGATATTAAGTAGAATAGATGATTATAATCATATATCTAATCCTTATGAATTATATGATTATATGCATGAAAATGTTGTATATGGATATGTAGATATAAATCATGTCATGCATAGAAAGTATTTAACTGGAATTGAAACTATGTATAAAACCAATGATTTAGTTACAACTATCACGGTTGGTGTTGGAAGTTGCTTAGAACAAGCTGCTTTAATTGGAAGTGTGTTTGAAAGATGGAACTATGATGTACATTACTATGTGTTGTTTTCGGGACCTGAAGATGAACTGATTAAAGATGGAATACCACGTTTGCATTGTATTATGTTAGCTGAAAAAGATGATAAAGTATTATTTGTTGAATCATCTGCTAATTTAAAAAGAAATGGGGTTCATCAATTTAGAAGCATAGATGATGGTCTATCGTTTATTGATAATCTTTATGATGGTAATGAATACTATAAGAGAATAGAAGTAGATAGATTTCCTGTAGGATTAGGTATATTTGAATTTATTGATTATGCTAAATCATTTGAAAAAGAGGATGAAAAAATACTCAAGAGATAATCTTGAGTATTTTTAATTTAATCCATTTTGAAAATTATTTATTAAACTCATTGCATGATGAATTGAGAACATATAGTTTTTATAATTATTTAATGAATAATCTAATTGTTTAAGTGTATATAATAGATATCCTGGATTTTCTAATTCTTCTTCATAGAAGGATACTTGATCTCCTTCATCTGAATAATCAGTTTCTACAGCTATATCTAATACACAGTTATTTTTATTTGCTATATCAATTAATGTAGCAGTTGCATTTTCTTGATTTTTCATAACTAAGTTCTTTAATTTGTTTAAATCATCACGATATACCATTAGGGTTGTTTTATTAATTACTTTAGTTATTTCATCATACATATTACCATAGCTTGTGTCATATTGAACAATCCAGAAAGGTAAGGTAAATATAACTGATAAACCTTTAGTATCCGCATATCTTTTAGATTCTTTAATATAACTTAAATGTTGATTTCTTACGTTGATATCAGTTTTCCAATTGTTTGACCTTTCAGTCCATACTTCAGCATCATATGTAACTCCTGCAAGTCTTTCATTGTAGTTTGATGATTTATTGTAACTATCAACTGCATTAAAGATATCATATATAGATTCTTGATATGTATTAGTATTTAAATAATATCTTTCACCAACACATAAATAAATTCTTATATTTTTATTATATGCATTTTTAATAAATGTTTTTACATTAGGATGATTTAAATTCTTATGATTTATATAAAAATATATTTCAGTTATATTATATTTACTTAATTTATTAAAGAAATCTTCTTGGCTTGTTTGATTAGATAATATTTTATGATTAACTGAATCACACCAGAACCAAGTAGAGATATTTTTATTACCTTTAGTATCTACTTTAATAACATGTTTAGTAGATGAATCATATATATAAGTGTATCCACTTATTATTCCAAGTGTATTTAAATTAACTTCATAGAATCTATTTTTACTATAATCTAGTTTAGTATTGTTGGTTGATTCTATTTTATGCTTTAAATTATTATCTATTTGATATAAATATTCATATCTAGATATTTGTTTTTTACTTACTGCTTGATAAAAGTCTTGATTTATTAACCTTTCTAATTTTTCTTCAATAGATTCTTTTTTAGTTGTTTTAGTAACTGGTGTAACAACTGGATTTGTTTTTACAGTAGTAGTTGTATTATTTGGCTTATCTACTTTTGAAGTTGTTGCATCAGTTGGATTTGAATTATCTTCTTGTGGAATAGAAGTTGGTTCTTCAGGATTATCACTTTCTTGAGATGTTTCAGTAGTAGTTGTTTCTGAAGTAGTTGTATTATTTTTCTTTGAATCTTTACTTACATTAAGTGATAGTAAAGAAAATGTACCAACAACTAATAAGAAAACTATTATTACTATAGTAACATATTTTTTATTCATAAATATTCCCCTTAATTACTTGTTTATTTTAACATTTATTTATTTTAGATACAAATTACTAGACAATAAAAAACGAACTGTTTACAAGTTCGTTTAATTTCAAATGGTAGCGAGAGAGGGATTCGGACCCCCGACACCGCGGGTATGAACCGCGTGCTCTAGCCAACTGAGCTATCTCGCCATGACTAATTACGTATTTAATAATAACACATAGTATGTAGGTAGTCAATAGAAAAAAACGTTAAAAAAGTGCCTTTTTACTAACAAAAATTGTATATTCTTTGATATAATTAAAGTAATAGTTTTAAGTTAGGAGGTAAACATGAAAATCGTATCATGGAATGTAGCAGGATTAAGAGCATGTTTAAATAAAGGATTAGATATATTTTTTAGAGAGGTAGACGCAGATATTTATTGTTTTCAAGAAAGTAAAGTACTTGAAGAACAAAATCCATTTCATCCTCCTATGTATGATGAATATCTATATCCAGCTAAAAGAAAAGGATATTCAGGAACTTTAGTTTATTCTAAAGTTAAACCTATAAATGTTACTTATGGTATAGGTGATGATGAATATGATGATGAAGGTAGAACTATAACTTTAGAATTTAATGATTTTTATTTAGTTAATTGTTATGTACCTAATTCTAAAAGAGAATTAGAAAGATTAGATTCTAGAATGCGTTTTGAAGATTTAATGAGAGATTATTTAAATAACTTAAAATCTAAGAAACATGTTCTATACTGTGGAGACTTAAATGTTGCACATGAAGAAATAGATTTAAAGAATCCTAAACAAAATAGAAGAAATGCAGGATTTACTGATGAAGAAAGAGAAAAGATGACTGAGTTATTAAATGAAGGATATGTTGATGTATTTAGATATAACAATCCTGATGAAGTTAAATATACTTGGTGGAGTTATATGGGTGGAGCAAGAGCTAAGGACATTGGTTGGAGAATCGACTATTTTATAACTGATAAAGAAAATCTTGATAATGTATCTGATGTAACTATATATTCAGATGTGATGGGATCAGATCATTGTCCAATTTCAATTGAAACTAAATTGAATTAGAAAGGAATAATATATGAGTAAAGTAGGTATTGTTATTCTAAATTACAATGATTCTAAAACAACAATAAACATGATTAATAAAATAAAAGATTATAAGAATATTAATCATATTTTAATCGTGGATAATAATTCAAGTGATGATTCAGTTAAGAACATCTATGAAGTATTAGATAAAAAGATTGAAATATTAGAATTAAAAGATAATTTAGGATATGCTCATGGTAATAATGAAGGAATTAAATACCTACAAGATAATTACAAGTTAGATTATATTATTATTTCTAATCCTGATATAAATGTTAAAGAATCAACAATAAGTAAAATGATAGATGTTCTAGATGAACATAAAAGTGTTTCTTTAATTGCTCCTTGTTTAGATGAAAGAGGAGTAATATCAAGAGGTTGGAAGTTACCAACTTACTTTGATAGTTTAACTACAATTACTAATACTAAACAAAGATTTCATAAAAAACTTGGTAAATATGATGATGAACATTATAAAGAGGAACTTGCTGAAGTTGATGTAGTAAGTGGTGCATTCTTTATGGTAAGAAGTGAAGTAATTAAAGATGTTGATTACTTTGATGAAGGAACATTTCTTTACTATGAAGAAAATATATTAGGAACTAAGTTAAAAAAACGTGATTATAAAACTTATATCTTAACAAGTGAAACTGCTATTCATGAGTTAAGTGTAAGTGTTGATAAAAGTCTTAAAAAGATTAGAAAGTACAAGATGTTAGTTAAATCACTTATGTACTTTGAAAAGAAATTTAAACACACAAATATATTTGGTATGATGTTTCTTTATATAGCATACTTTTTTAGTTTAATAGGAGCATATATAGTAAATATATTTAAAAGATGACAAAATATGTTATAATAACTGAAGGTGAAGAATATGAGAGACGATACTAAAGAAGCAATGGAGAGAATTCACAACTATGCCCTTGAAGAAATCATGGGTGAAAGATTTGGTAGATATTCTAAATATATTATTCAAGATAGAGCTATTCCAGATGTAAGAGATGGATTAAAGCCAGTTCAAAGAAGAATTATCTATGCAATGCTTATCGATAGAAATACACATGATAAACCATTTAAGAAATGTGCTAATGCTGTTGGTAATGTATTAGGTAAATTCCATCCACATGGAGATACATCTGTATATGATGCGTTAATTAGATTATCTCAACCATGGAAGAATAACACTCCACTTATTGAAGTAGATGGCAACAATGGTTCCATAGATGGAGATCCACCAGCAGCCATGCGTTACACTGAATGTAGACTTGCAAAGATAAGTGAAGAGTTAGTTAAGGATATTGAAAAAGATACAGTTAACATGGCTTTAAACTATTCAGATACTTTAAAAGAACCAACTGTATTACCAGCAAGATTCCCAGTTCTTTTAGTAAATGGAACAACTGGTATATCTGCAGGATATGCAACTAATATTCCTCCACATAACTTAGGTGAAGTAATTGATGCAACAATTAAGAGAATTGATTCTCCAAATTGTAGACTTGAATCTATTCTTGAAATTATCAAAGGACCTGACTTTCCAACTGGAGGTATAGTTGAAGGTGTTGATCAAATTAGAACTGCACTTGAAACAGGTCGTGGAAAAGTTGTTGTAAGAGCAAAATATAGATATGAAAAAGTAAAAGGTAAAGAACAAATCATAATTGATGAAATACCTTTTGAAGTTAATAAACAAATGCTTGTTAAGAGAATAGATGATATTCGTATTGAAAATAGAGTAGCAGGCATGGCAGAAGTTAGAGATGAATCTGATAAAGATGCAATGGTTAGAATTGTTATTGATTTAAAAGCCGGTGCAAATAAAGATTTAATCATGAATTACTTATTTAAGAATTCTGATTTACAAACTAACTATTCATATAACATGGTAACTATTGCCAATAGAAGACCTAAACAACTTGGTGCTTTAGGAATAATTGATGCTTATATAGCATTTGCTAAAGAAGTTGTAACTAAGAGAAGTCAATTTGATTTAGCAGTTGCTAAAAAGGAAGCACATATAACTGAAGGTTTAGTTAAAGCTATTAGTATCTTAGATGAAGTTATTAAAGTAATACGTGCTAGTAAAAATAAAGCAGATGCAAAAGAAAACTTAGTAAAAAAATTTGAATTTACTATGGAACAAGCAGAAGAAATTGTTACATTACAATTATATAAATTAACTAATACAGATATAGTTGAATTAAATGAAAGATTAAAGATGCTTGAAAAGATTATTGCCGAATTAACTGCAATTCTTTCTGATGAAAATAAATTAAATGGTGTTATTAAAGAAGATTTAAGAAGAATTAAGAAGGCATATGCTATTCCAAGAAAGACTGAAATTAAAGAAGAAGTCATGGAAGTATCTTATAAAGAAGAAGATTTAATTGTTAAAGAAAATGTAATGATGGTATTAACTAAAGATGGATATCTAAAGAAAGTACCAATGAAATCTTATACAGCTGCGGGGGATGAAGAAACTGCTTTAAAACCTGGAGATTATTGTATTAATAAATATATTTGTAATACATTACAAAAGATATGTATATTTACTAAGATGGGTAATTATATATATGTACCAATTAATGATATTCCATTCTGTAAGTGGAAAGATTTAGGTAAACATGTATCTAATGTAGTTACAATTGATCCTAATGATTCAGTAATTGGTTCATTTATAGTAGATGAAAAGACTGAAAATGAAAATGTAGTATTATTTACTAAAAATGGTATGGTTAAACGTACTAACTTAAGTGATTATATAGTATCTAGATATAATAAGTTATATGTTGGTATTAAACTTAAAGATGATGATGAAGTAAGATCTGTAGTATTAGAAAAAGAAAATACAATGATTTTAACTAAAACAGGATATTATATTTCGTATAAAACGAGTGAAATACCTACAACAAGTGCTAAGGCATCTGGTGTTAAGGGAATTAACATGAAAGATGATGAAGTAGTTGCGGGATTAAACTATGATGAAAATGATGAATTCTTAAATGTATTTACTTCTCAAAAGACATCTAAGAGAATTAGATTATCTGATTTAACTCAATTAACTAGAGCT
>Ga0247610_10003477_pt1 | contig 17290 bp, 12 predicted proteins | sample 174DNAGHGhighgp2_FD_193483 | JGI IMG/M metagenome (GOLD analysis project Ga0247610, IMG submission 193483) | Sheep rumen microbial communities from Palmerston North, Manawatu-Wanganui, New Zealand - 1742 DNA GHGhigh gp2 | ecosystem: Host-associated > Mammals > Digestive system > Stomach > Rumen... | reverse complement strand
AAGAATAACCTTTTGGTCAAATACCCCACCCCTGCCCCTTGCAGTCAGGCACAAGACCTGACCCTACAGAGGGGCGGGGGTATGCGCACACACCTTTTGTTCACGATAAATTGGCGCAAAGCATTGAACATTCTTGGCGTTTGACTCATTGAGCATTTTTGTTTTTTACAGAATGGAACTATTTTGAAAATACTTCTGATTGATGCAACCGCACCTCAGAATTTTTTTGTTTATTCATTGGCGAGCCAAGCGGCACCGCCGAGCGCGTGAAAATTCTTGGATGAGCCAAGCGACATAGTCGAGCGCGTGTTGTTTATTATTTGTCCCAATTTATTTTTTTTATTTATAGTCACTAAAAACAAAAGGATATTCATTTTTTTTCGTATCTTTGTGCCGTAATCAACCATATCTTTAGAACAATGAAGACAAGATACTTCTTAACCTTGTTGGTTTGCGTGTTTGCCGGAACGGTTTTTGCGCAGACGAACCTCACGAAGAAAACGAATGACATTTACGTCGAGTCTCCCATTCTTTCCAATGGCAGCAATAGCAATGAGCAGACCACTTTTGCCGCCATGCGCGCACCGCTTATCAAGAAGGTGAACCAAAACCCGAAGGTGCAGACGGTGGAGGACAGGAATTGCGTCAACAAACTGCTTACTGTCATCCAGAACTACAAGCGCTACACTTATCGGGACTCCACCGACGGGAAGTTCTATTACAGGATAGATTTCCATTACATACTGGCCATCAAGAACACCCAGACGAACGAGGTGCTGGCTCAGGGTGCGACGAAAACGGCTTATATCAGGTCGTTGAAGAGCTTTGCTGACGCTTTCGACCAGGCTTGTCAGAGATATCCCGATGCCAGCGATTTCAACGAAGTGGCAGAGGAGGCTTTCGCCCTGGTGGGTCTCATCACGAAGATTGACCCCGACCCGAAGAAGTCCAAGCGTGCTGGCAAGGTGTATATCGACCTTGGCACCAACGATGGCGTGCGCAGCAACCAGTGGTTTGACGTGTTCATCGTGAACAATGGCGAGGTGAGTGAACGTATCGCGACACTGCACCTGGACAAGGCTGATGCCACCTCCTCCGTTTGCAAGCCGAAGAAAGGCAAGGAAGATTTGATGAAACTGTGGAACAACAACCATCAAAGTGTGAAGTTCGCCGTGGTCTCGAGGATGGAGAAAAACATCTTCAAGAAACTGGAAAAGGCCATGGACTTCATCAATGTCATCGGGGATTCCTTCTGATTGAGGATTGGCGGTTATTTCAAGCGGGATGGCTAATGGGGCTTATGGGTCTTATGGGTATTATAGGGCGTATGCCTCAATTTTCAAATGATAGGAACCATCGTTAACACCGCCACCATCATCGTGGGTGGCATCATTGGGGCACTGCTCCACCGTGGCATCAAGGAGAAATACAAAGAGGTGCTCTATACGGGTTTGGGATTGGCATCGCTGGCCATAGGCCTCAATGCCACCATCTCTCATTTCAAGGAGTCGGAGTATCCCGTGCTCTTCATCGTGTCTCTGGCGGTTGGTGGTGTCGTGGGCACAGCCCTTGACATCGACGGGCGTTTCAAACGCTTGGTGGACAAAATCTCGAAGCAGGGTGAGGGTAAGAAGAACCGTCTTGCCGACGGCCTCGCCACAGCCATCCTGCTCTATTGCATCGGTCCTTTGTCGATGCTTGGTCCCGTCATCTCCGCATTGAAGGGCGACCACACCTTCCTTTTCACCAACGCGACGCTCGACTTCGTGTCGTCGATGGTATTTGCCTCCACCTACGGCATAGGTATGGTTTTGGCGGCTCCTGTCCTCTTTTGTTGGCAGGGTATGTTTTGGCTGGTGGCCCATGTCTCGGCATCCGCCATCAGCGATGCCTTGATGGCGGAGTTGTTGATTGTTGGCGGCCTGCTCATCACGGGCAGCGGTTTGTCTCTCCTTCAATTGAAGGACTGCCGCACGCTCAATCTCCTTCCCGCGCTGCTGGTGCCTGTCATCTGGTTCTTGCTCCGCTCACTGTTCTGATTCCCAGCAGCGGAAAAGGCGTGTTGTGCGGTAGCAATTTGATGAACAACCTACGCCAAGAATGTTCTGCCGGATTTCGAAATCCGGCAGTTTCAGATATAAGGATTTGTAATCCGCTAAAAGTGAACATACGTCCCTTTAACTCCGAAATAAGTGAACATATGTCCCTTTAACTCCCCTTTAACTCCCCTTTACCTCCCCTTTAACTCCGAAATAAGTGATCATACGTCCCTTTAACTCCTCTTTAACTCCTCTTTAACTCCCCTTTAACTCCTTTCAAATTATTTCAAGAGCAACTGTGCCACGAGTGGTATGGTGAAAACGGAAAGGATGGTGCTGATCAATGTGATTTCTGTGATGAGTGTGGTGTCGCGACCATATCTGAGGCAGAGGATGGTGCCGTATGTCGCCACCGGCATGGCGATGACCAGGGTGTTGATGTTGATGACCAGCGGGTCGAAGCCGATGGCACGGAAGATGAGATAGAGTAGGAGGGGGAGTATGAGCAGCCTGAAGGCTGTGGTGACATAAACGACCCATGAGCCGAGCATTGTTCGCCATGAGAGTCTCGCCATCGACGAACCGATGATGAGCAATGCCCCAGGCACGGTGATGTTGCCGATCATGGTGATGGGTTGGCTGATGACGTCGGGGATGTTGTCGATGCCAAAAGCGACGATGAGGATGGCGAGGTATGCGGATATGAGTGGTGAACTGACCAGGATTTTGGGTTGTAACGCCATCCGTTGCTTTTCTCCGTTGACCAGCATCACACCGATGGTGAATACGGCGAGGGAGTTGACCATGTTGAGGATGGCGGCATAGAACACCGCCTGATGGCCGAATATGGTGCCGACAATGGGATATCCGATGAAGCCCACGTTGCCGAACATCAGGGCGAATCCCACCGTCCCCCGGTCTTCGCTTTTCTTGGTGATGAGCCTTGGGAGGTACCAGGCGGCTGCAGTGAGCAGCAGATAGGTGAGCAGGCTGATGGTGAGCAATGGCAGTATGAGGCTGCGGTCGGGTAGCGTCCCTCCCATCGTCGATGATAGGATGAGTGCCGGGCAGGTGATGTCGATGATGATGTTGGAGAGCCGCCGGTCAAAGTCGCCTCCCATATACTTCAACTTGCCCGCCACGTAGCCCACGATGACGATGGCAAGGAGTATCAGCATGATGTTGATGTTCTCCAAGATGTGATAAATCCTCTGATTCGGTTGCAAAAGTAATTAATTAAATTGAAAATTGAAGATTGAAGATTGAAAATTGAAGATTGAAGATTGAAAATTGAAGATTGAGTCCACTTGAAAAGTCTGATATGCCGACATTGAATACACCCGGAGTGTTCATATCCCCTCCCCTCAAGGGGAGGGGCTGGGGTGGGGTCTGTAACTTGTTGATTTTTAAGTATATTTTGTCCCGCCTCTTGTGTAGTTCAACGCCCCCTGGCTCCCTCTAATCCGACTCCCCCGGCTTTCAGCCACCCCCTCTGAGCCAGAGGGGGAGTTGGGGAGTCTGCGCACCACTTTTTGCTTACTGTCCACTTTTTCAAGTGGACTTATGATAGAAAATTGAAGATTGGAAAAAGTGTGTTTTTGCTTTCACTTTCAGAGCGCGTAGGGCATTGTGATTTCATCTTATGACGGCAGAAAAACATAATCTTTTAGTAAATAAGTTAAAAAAAACGTTTTTTTTTTCATTATATCCACAGAATTTACTACTTTTGGGCTGAAAATCCGAAGAAAGATGAAAATTGGAAAATTGATTGTTCTTTTGCTCTTGATGATTCCCGTGGTAGCGACCGCTCAGAACATCACCATTGGTTCCTGTACCACAAAGGACGGGGCCTCGTATAATGGTGAGATGCTTGGTAGCAAGCCCCACGGTAAGGGCACGGCAAAATACAAGAACGGCGACGTCTATGTCGGCGAATATGTGAAAGGAAAACGGCAAGGCCAAGGTGTTTACACCTTCTCCGACGGAGAGAAGTATGAAGGGCAATGGCTGATGGACCAACAGCATGGCCATGGCACTTTCTATTTTATGAACGGCAACAAGTATGTGGGTCTTTGGTTCAAGGACTACCAGGAAGGCCATGGAGTGATGTATTACTACAATGGCGACATGTATAATGGTGAATGGGTCAAGGACAAGCGAGAAGGAAGAGGAAAATATACTTTCTCCTCAGGCCAATACTATGAAGGTAGTTGGAAAGACGATATGAAGAACGGTCACGGTGTGTTCAACTGGGGTAACGGGGTCTATTATTCCGGCAACTGGGTTGACAATGAACGTTCAGGCAAGGGCACCAACTATTACGAGGGAGGCGACAAGTATGTCGGCATGTGGCAGAATGACCTTCCTCACGGAAAAGGAGTGTATTATTACGCCAACGGCGATGTCTATGAAGGTGAATATGTCAGAGGGCAGCGCCAAGGGCTGGGAGTGCTCAAATACCACGATGGAGAGGTCTACAACGGCAGGTTCCTCGAGGGTGAGCGTTCGGGAGCAGGCACCTATACTTGGAAAAATGGTGATATATACACCGGCAACTGGTATAAGGACCAGCAACATGGCCAAGGCAAACTCACCAAGAAAAACGGTGACCGTTTCGAAGGAGAATTCAAAAACGGATTGTTCGACGGACTCATGACCATCCATTACCATGACGGAACGAGGTTCCGCGGATATTTCCACAGGGGCATCAAGCACGGCGAATGCAGCGAAGAGGAAGCCGATGGCAAGATTTTCGTGGGAAGCTACAAAAATGGCGAGCGTGATGGCAATTTTGTGGAGAAGAACAAAAACGGTCAAATCGTGGCAAGGGGCCATTATTCCGACGGCATCAGACACAACGATTGAAAGACAGAACATCAAAATACTTAAATTCATGATCATCGACACACTGAACAATTTGGAAAAATACATCTCGGTCAACCCGCTTTTCGCGGTGGTGGCTGATTTCATCAAAGAAAACGACCTCAGTGCACTTGAGCCAGGGAAACATGTCATCAAGGGCGACGAGGTCTTTGTCAACATCCAAGTGGCCAAGGGAAAAACAGTAGAGGAAGCAGTGTTGGAAACGCACCAGGTGATGACAGACATCCAGGTGCCCATCTCAGCCAAAGAGACTTATGGCTACACCCCTGCAAGCGAACTGCCCGAGGGTGGATATGATGCCGAAAAGGATATGGCCCTGTTCCCAGGCGAGAAGCCACTGTGCCATGTCACTTGCCAACAGGGCATGTTCGCCATCTTCTTCCCCCAGGACGGCCATGCTCCCTGCATCTCGCAAGAGAAGGAAATCAAAAAGGCTATCTTCAAAGTGAAAAATTGAGGAGAAGGGAGTAGTATAGGAGTTAAAAAGGAGTTAAAAAGGAGTTAAAAAGGAGTTGTATGGGAGTTAAAAAGGAGTTAAAAAGGAGTTAAAAGGGAGTTAAAGGGACGTATGTTCACTTATTTCGGAGTTAAAAAGGAGTTAAAAGGGAGTTGTATGGGATTTGTATGGGAGTTAAAAAGGAGTTAAAAGGGAGTTAAAGGGACAATAGTCCGTACTCTCCATGTTGTTGGCATAACTTTGTCGTTAACTTCTCTAACATCTAATTTCTCAAACTTCGACAAAGAACAATTGTCTTTAACTTCTTTAACTTCTCTAACTTCTCAAACTTCTAACTTCACCATCTTCTCAAACTTCGACAAAGAACAATTGTCTTTAACTTCTTTAACTTCTTTAACTTCTCTAACTTCTAACTTCTAACTTCTCAAACTTCTCTAACTTCTACCTTCACCACCTTCCAATAGAAAACAGATAATTGAAAATAAACATATTATGGCAGAGAAAAAGACAACCAAAAGCGTGGACAAGCAAAAAGTGGCAACCAAAGAGGTCAAGCCCAGGAAACCAAGGACACCAAAACACATCGGCCTGGTGGCCAAAGACCCCTATCTTGAACCTTATGAAGATGCCATAAAAGGACGCCATGACCATGCGTTATGGAAAATCAACCAACTCACCAGGAATGGTAAAACCACCCTGCGCGACTTTGCTTCAGGTTACGATTATTACGGACTGCATAAAACAGCGAGGGGATGGGTGTTCCGTGAGTGGGCGCCCAATGCTACAGACATCTACCTCGTGGGTGATTTCAACGGCTGGCAGGAGAGTGAAAAATACCGTGCCACACGTGTCAAGGGAACAGACAACTGGGAACTCAAGCTTCCGTCGAAGGCCATGAAACATGGCGACCTCTACAAGATGCATGTGCACTGGAACGGTGGAGAAGGGGAGCGTATTCCCGCATGGGCACAGAGGGTGGTCCAGGACGAGAGCACCAAGATATTCTCCGCCCAGGTGTGGAACCCCAAGACACCTTATGAGTGGAAGAAGGCCAAGTTCAAACCCAACGTCAACCCGCTCCTCATCTACGAATGCCACATCGGCATGTCGCAGGATGCAGAGAAAGTGGGTAGTTACACCGAGTTCAAGGACAACGTGCTTCCAAGAATCATCGAAGACGGTTACAACTGCATCCAGATCATGGCCATCCAGGAGCATCCGTATTACGGCTCCTTCGGCTATCATGTCAGTTCGTTCTTCGCTGCTTCAAGCAGGTTTGGCACGCCAGAGGAACTCAAGGAACTCATCGACACCGCCCACCAGCACGGCGTCGCCGTCATCATGGACATCGTGCACTCCCACGCCGTGAAGAACGAGGTGGAAGGCTTGGGCAACCTCGCCGGAGACCCCAACCAGTTCTTCTACCCCGGTGAGAAGCATGAGCATCCCGCCTGGGACTCCTTGTGTTTCGACTACGGCAAGGACGACGTCATCCATTTCCTCCTTTCCAACTGCAAATACTGGCTTGAGGAGTATCATTTCGACGGCTTCAGGTTCGACGGCGTCACCTCCATGCTCTATTACAGCCATGGGCTGGGAGAGGCGTTCTGCAACTATGGCGACTATTTCAACGGCCATGAGGACGACAATGCCATCTGCTACCTTACATTGGCCAATCAACTCATCCATGAGGTCAATCCCAATGCCATCACCATCGCCGAGGAGGTGAGCGGAATGCCTGGACTGGCAGCCAAATTCGAGCAAGGAGGCTATGGCTTCGACTACCGCATGGCGATGAACATTCCCGACTACTGGATCAAGATCATCAAGGAACTCAGCGACGAGAACTGGAAGCCAAGTTCCATCTTCTGGGAGGTGAAGAACAGAAGACCCGACGAGAAGACCATCAGCTACTGCGAGAGTCACGACCAAGCCCTCGTGGGTGACAAGACCATTGTGTTCAGGCTCATCGATGCAGACATGTACTGGCACTTCAAGAAAGGTGACGAGAACGAGATGGCCAACAGGGGCATCGCCCTTCACAAGATGATCAGGCTTGTCACTGCGGCAGCCATCAATGGTGGTTATCTCAACTTCATGGGCAACGAGTTCGGCCATCCTGAGTGGATAGACTTCCCCAGGGAGGGCAACGGATGGAGTTACAAGTATGCCAGGAGGCAGTGGAACCTTGTCGACAACAAGGAGTTGTGCTACCATTGGCTTGGAGACTTTGACAAGAAGATGATCAGTGTCATCAAGAGTCAGAAGAATTTCCAGAAGACCCCCGTGCAGGAAATCTGGCACAACGATGGCGACCAGGTGCTCGCTTTCATGCGCGGCGACCTTGTCTTCGTCTTCAACTTCAGTCCCACCCGTTCGTTCACCGACTACGGCTTCCTCGTCCCCACCGGCTCTTACGAAGTGGTGCTCAACACCGACGCCAAGGAGTTTGGTGGCAACGGCTTCGCCGACGACACGATGACGCATTTCACCAACTTCGACCCCTTGTATGTGGAGGACCATAAGGAGTGGCTCAAACTCTACATCCCTGCAAGGTCGGCAGTGGTGCTGAGGAAGAATTGAAGGATGATAGGAGACGAAGTTAAAGAAGTTAACGAAGTTATCGCTTCGCTCAAAGCTAGCGACAATAGTCCCTCAATAGCAAAACTAATGTCTTTAACTCCTCTAACTTCTTTAACTTCTCTAACTTCTTAAACTTCGATAGAAAATAATAATTGTTGTGCGTGAGGCAAAAGTGCCTCACGCCTTTGATGCATACAAGTACGAAAAAAGATGCCTTTCCTCTTCTTCAACAGCCAACAATGGCCTGCAACGAAGCGGTACACGGTGGTGGCATGTTCCTGCGCGTTCTGCCTCTTCTCGTTCTGCTACCTCCTTTTCTACCAGACCGACGTTCTTGTGGCGGGTCAGCATGTGCTTTCGGAGGGGAAGACACATTATGTAGGATGGGTTGGGGCAGTACTCATCACCCTTACGCTATTCCTCCTGCAACGGGTGGTGTTCATGTTCACCAAATTGTCAAAACGCGCCCATTTCCTCACTTATTTCCCTTCCATGCTCATCCTCACCATCATCACGGATGTGAGTTCAAACATCGACCAGGGGTTCTCTTTCGGGGGATGGTATGTGGCGGTGCCGATACTGTTGTTGCTCTTTGCCGGCGCCGTGTGGGGCGCCAGGCAGATGGAGCCCTTTGAACCGGAGCCGGCAAGTCCGGGAATCACCTCGCGTACCATCTGGATCAACCTCGTCGGCCTGTTGGTGATGATGGTGCTGACAGGCACCTTCAGTAATGGCGACGAGGCGTTCCACCAACGTATGAAGATGGAGAGGCTCATCGCAAAAGGAAAATATGCGCAGGCCATCAAGGTAGGGAGGAATTCACAGGTCGCCGACCCGCAAATCACCATGCTCAGGGCCTTCGCCTTGTCGAAAAAGGGGCTTATGGGAGAGCATTTCTTCGAATACCCATTTGTCAGAGAAGGGAAGACATTGATGCACGACACCATCGGCAACCGCACCATCCTCTTGAACGACAGCATCCTGGCCACCGTGGTCAAGTCGTCGAGGGCTAGGCTCGACTACAAACTCATCGACATGCTCATCGACCGGGATATCGACGGCTTTGCCTCCACCGTGCAAAAGGCGTACCCCGACTCCATCATGCCGAAACACTACGCCGAGGCGTTGGCCATATACAAGAAGAATGCGCCTCCACCACCACAGAAAGAGGAGGAGAAGGATTCAAAGAAAGGGAAGAAAAAGAAGAAAAAAAAGGAGGAAGTCGTGGTGGAGCCTGCCCCCGACCCGATGTTGCTGCGTCTCGACGAATTTTTGAAAATGAAGGAAAAGAAGGACAAGCCGGGAGTGGCCTTGCAGCTTAGAAGGGAGTTTGGCAAGACCTATTGGTATTATTATTATATGACCGAGGAATAGTTTCGTGATACGGAAGTTGGCATAATTATCTAGGTTGAAGAAGATAAAGTAGTTAACGAAGTTATCGCTTCGCTCGAAGTTAAAGACATTACTCTGTAAATAGTAGAAATAATTCGACCTGTGCGGTTGCATCAATCGGAAGTATTTTCAAAATAGTTCCATTCTGTAAAAAAACAAAAATGCTCAATGAGTCAAACGCCAAGAATGTTCAATGCGTTGCGTCAATTTGTTGTGAGCAAAAGGTGTGTGCGCATATCCCCGCCCCTCTGTAGGGTCAGGTCTTGTGCCTGACCGCAAGGGTCAGGGGTGGGGTATTTGACCCAAAGGTTATTCTTGCGTTTTTCCAATATGACGTTTTCAGCGCCCGGGTGGACATAGTCTCTTGGCGTTGAAGTTACAGACCCCACCCCTGACCCCTCCCCTTGAGGGGCGGGGATGTTGCACTCCGAGTGAGTATCCCTGGGTGTGGGCATGGTCTTTTGGCGAAGGTTGTTCATCAAATTTCAACCTTACAGGTCGAAATAATTTCAACCTGCTGTTGACAACGAACACGAAGTAATCTTAAACAACAGACAATGAACACGCGCTCGACTCTGCCGCTTGGCTCGTCCAAGAATTATATGTTAAAAAAATACCAAGTTATTTTTTTACTTTTACTAAATGGGAATTATATGTTGAGACCATTTACGCTGTTTGATTGTCTAATCGGACATGCATGAAGCAAGACCCTATAGCATGTCTGTAAACCTTCGAAAGGGAATGCTGTCACACCACTGACAAAAGTGACATTTCCGACCGTATGAATCGTGTCAAAGTCATTTTGGCACGATTTTCGCTATAAGATGGGAGGAAAATGATTTATCAACAAATAAAATCTTTAAGAAAATGAACATCAGACCATTGGCAGACAGGGTGCTCGTTCGCCCCATGCCAGCAGAACAGAAAGTCGGCGGTATCATCATCCCCGACACCGCTAAAGAGAAGCCCCTCAAGGGTACTGTCGTCGCCGCCGGTGACGGAACGAAGGACGAAGAGATGGTGCTCGAAGAGGGCGACATCGTGCTTTATGGCAAGTATGCAGGAACCGAGGTGGAGCTCGACGGAGAGAAATACCTCATCATGCGGCAGAGCGACGTGCTCGCCATCATCGAAGAGTAATCATTCTTAAACATTCAACATCATGGCAAAAGAAATCAAATTCAATATCGAGGCACGCGACCTCCTCAAGAACGGTGTAGACCAACTGGCCAATGCTGTAAAGGTGACCTTAGGTCCCAAAGGCCGCAACGTGGTGGTGGAGAAGAAATTCGGCGCACCACAAATCACCAAGGACGGTGTCACCGTAGCCAAGGAAATCGAATTCGAAGACCCGTTTGAGAACACCGGTGCCCAACTCGTCAAGAGTGTGGCTTCAAAGACCGGCGACGATGCCGGCGACGGTACCACGACCGCTACCTTGCTTGCACAGTCCATCATCAACGAAGGCCTGAAGAACGTGACTGCCGGTGCCAACCCCATGGACCTCAAGCGCGGCATCGACAAGGCCGTAGACGCCGTTGTCGACTATATCGCCGCCACCGCAGAGAAGGTGGACGACAACTATGACAAGATTCAGCAAGTGGCCACCGTGTCGGCCAACAACGAGGAGTCCATCGGAAAACTGCTCGCCGATGCCATGCGCAAGGTTTCCAAGGACGGCGTCATCTCCATCGAGGAGAGCAAGAGCCGCGACACCTATATCGACGTGGTGGAAGGCATGCAGTTTGACAGAGGTTATCTCAGTGGCTATTTCGTCACCGACCCCGACAAGCTCGAGTGTGTCTATGAGCGTCCGCTCATCCTCATCTACGACAAGAAAATCAGCAACATCAAGGAGTTCCTCCCCATCCTGCAGTCGGCTGCAGAGAGTGGCAAGCCGTTGCTCGTCATCGCAGAGGATGTTGACTCCGAGGCCCTTACCACGCTTGTTGTCAACCGTTTGCGCGGTGGTTTGAAGATTTGTGCCGTCAAGGCTCCAGGTTTCGGCGACCGCCGCAAGGCCATGCTCGAGGACATCGCCGTGCTCACCGGTGGCAAAGTCATCAGCGAGGAGAAGGGCGACAAGTTGGAAGATGCCACACTCGACATGCTCGGCACTTGCGACAAGGTGACCATCTCCAAGGACAACACCACCATCGTGGGCGGTGCCGGCACCAAGGAAGACATCGCCAACCGTGTTGCAGCCATCAAGAGCGAGATTGCCAACACCAACAGTTCCTATGACAAGGAGAAGTTGCAGGAGCGTCTTGCCAAGCTCTCCGGTGGTGTCGCCGTGCTTTACGTTGGCGCCAACAGCGAGGTGGAGATGAAGGAGAAGAAAGACCGCGTGGACGATGCACTCTGCGCCACCCGTGCCGCCATCGAGGAAGGTGTCGTGGCTGGTGGTGGCACCACTTACATCCGTGCCCTCGACGCCCTTGAGGCCCTGAAGGGCAGTAACGCCGACGAGCAGACTGGCATCAACATCGTGGCACGTGCCATCGAGGAGCCGCTTCGCCAGATTGTCTTCAATGCCGGTGGCGAGGGAGCCGTAGTGGTGCAGAAGGTGCGCGAAGGCCAGGGCGATTATGGTTACAATGCCTATTCCAACACCTATGAGGACCTCCGCCAGAGCGGTGTCATCGACCCGGCAAAGGTCGCTCGTGTGGCATTGCAGAATGCAGCCTCCATCGCAGGCATGTTCCTCACCACGGAATGCCTCATAGTGGACAAGCCGGAAGAGAAACCTGCCATGCCCATGGGAGGCGCACCGGGAATGGGTGGCATGATGTAATTTTTGACACGTTGACATGACAAAATAAGGAGAGGGCAGGTGTTTTTTGCCCTCTCCTTCACAAAAAAAGTAAAAATAAGTGTTTTTTTTACCCAAAATTTTTGTCTGCTCAACAAAAGTCATTAATTTTGCAACCAAATTACATAGATACATCATTGTTAAGAATATTTTTTTGATTTGTTTTAGTAGATTAGTTTTTAAGTAGTTTGTTTTTGAAAATCGGACGTCGTGAGACATCCGATTTTTTTATACGCCATCCTCAAAAAACACGCCCATCTTTTGCCATTCCGATAATAATCCGTATCTTTGTGACAAATTACGATTTGTCCATATGAACTTGAAGAAACTGAAGGTCTTATCCTCCGCCTTGATTGTGTTGCTCACCACCATGGGCTGTGAGCATCAGAAAGAAGCGATGACCCCGGAACAGTCGGCCAGCGCCATTGAAAAACTGGTGAAAAATATGGTTCCTGTGGAAGGTGGCACTTTCACCATGGGTGCCCTCGCCGACCCCGATAAGGACAAAATGGAAAAAGAAGCCCCCAAAGGTAAGAAAGAGGATAAAGTAGATGACGATGAAAGCCCCGTCCATCAGGTGACGATTTCCTCCTTCTCCATTGGTCGTTACGAGGTGACGCAGGATGAGTGGGAGGCCGTGATGGGTGATACCCCCTCTTATTTCAAGAATGGCTCCCTTCCCGTGGAATGTGTCTCTTGGGAGGATTGCCAGGTATTTATTTCAAAACTGAATGCCATGACGGGTAAGCAATTCCGCTTGCCGACGGAGGCGGAGTGGGAGTATGCCGCACGTGGTGGCAACAAGAGCAAGGGTTACAGTTATGCCGGCGGCAACGACCTCGACTCCGTGGCGTGGTATGAAAAGAATGCCTACGGCAGACGTTGGTCGAACAACAATTACGGCACTCACCCCGGCGGTCAGAAAAAGCCCAATGAATTGGGCCTTTACGACATGTCGGGCAATGTGTGGGAGTGGTGCAGCGACTTGTATGGTGACTATGCACCATCAGCCCAGAAAGATCCTGCCGGCGCCACAAAGGGAAGCTTCCGCGTTTGTCGTGGTGGCTGCTGGTTTGACAAGTCCAAGGACCACCGCGTGTCGAATCGGTACTATTGGTTTCCCGACAACCGCTACTCCTTCATTGGGTTGCGTCTTGCATTATAGTTTCCCAACATCTTCTTGGTGCCCGGTTGCGTGGCTCTCTCTCGTCACGGAGGAGAAATACACCAATGCACCCCGATATGTGCCAACAGACCGAAAAGTGTGAGGAAACCTCGTTGAAGGAGTGAAACATCACGGTAGGGAAAAGTTTGGCAGACAGAAAATTGAAAGAAGAAATCATCAAAAACACATCATATGAGAATCACAAGAACACTGATGACCATGGGACTGGCATCCATGATGCTGCAGTCCCCCGCAGCCACCATCAATATGATGGGGCCCGACGACCCTGTCAACCCGTTGTTGCAACAAAGTACACTCCCTTACGGAGCACCTGACTTCAGCAAGATCAAATCCTCCGACTACCTGCCCGCCATCCAAACAGCCATCCAGCAGCAGCGTGAGGAAATCAACGCCATCCTGGCCAACAAGAAAAAGCCCACTTTCGAGAACACCATCCTCGCCTTGGAGAAAAGCGGCGTGCTTCTTGACAGGGTGACCAGCATCTTCTTCGGCCTTGTCAGTGCCGACAAGACTCCGGAAATAGCGGAGACCGAGCGCAAGGTGATGCCGATGCTGACGGAATTGGAGAACGACATCACTTTCAACCCGGAATTGTTCCAAAGAGTCAAATACGTTTACGACCATCAATACAAGTCGTTGAAAGGAGAAGACAAGAAACTGTTGGAAGAGACCTACAAGAGTTTCGTAAGGTCGGGAGCCCTGCTTCCCCCGGATAAGATGGAGAGGATGAAAGCCATCAACCTCCGCATAGCGGAACTGCAACAACAATGGGGAGACTTGCTCCCCAGCGCCACCAACAACTCCGTCATCTGGGTGAACAATGTGGAGGAGCTGGCCGGACTGAGCGATGCCGATATCGCGCAGTGCAAGAAAGACGCCGAGAGCCGTGGCGGCAAGACTCCCTATTGCATCGTCATCATCAACACCACGCAGCAACCCATCCTCGCCAGCCTTGACAACAGGCAGTTGAGAAAACGAGTCTATGAGGCTTCCAGGCACCGCGCCGACGGGGAAAGGTCGTTCAACACCTTCCCCATCGTGGTGGAGATAGCCAAACTCCGTGCAGAGAAGGCCGAACTGATGGGTTACGACAACTATGCCTCACTCTCGTTGGAAAAGACCATGGCCAAGAAACCCGAGCAGGTTTACTCCTTCCTCCAGAGGCTCGTGAGCGAATATGAGTCAAAGGCTGATGCCGAGACCAAGGCCATCGAGGCTTATGCGCGCAAGACCATGGGTAGCGACTTCCAACTCCAGCCCTACGACCGTTTCTACTTCTCCGCCAAGATGAAGAAAGAGGAATGCAATTTCTCCGAGGACGATGTGAAACCTTATTTCAACATCGACAGCGTGTTGGTCAACGGTGTCTTCTATGCCGCCAACAGGGTTTACGGCCTGTCTTTCAAGGAGAGGAAAGACATCCCCACCTATCATCCCGACATGAAGGTATGGGAGGTGACAGACAAGGACGGCAAGACCTTGGCCATTTTCTACAACGACTATTTCCGTCGGCCTACAAAGAGGGGTGGAGCCTGGATGAGCAGTTTCGCCAAACAGAGCGGGTTGCGCCAGCAGATACCATTAATATATAATGTGTGCAACAACGCCAAGGCGCCGGATGGTCAACCCTCCCTCATCTCATGGGACGAGGTGACCACGCTTTTCCATGAGTTCGGACACGCCATCCATGGCATCCTTTCCAACTGCAAGTACAACACCCTCAGTGGAACGGCGGTGGCTCGCGACTTCGTGGAGATGCCGTCACAGTTCAACGAGTTCTTTGCATCCGTGCCAGAGATTTTCGACCATTACGCCAAGCACACCGACACGGGAGAGCCCATGCCGGCAGCATTGAAGGAAAAGATGCTCAACTCCATCAATTTCCATTCCGCATACGGGTTGGGTGAGAACCTGACGGCGTCGTGCCTCGACATGGCCTGGCACATGCTGCCAAGCAACGAGATTCCCACAGCCGCCGAAGCACCCGCATTCGAGACCGAGGCGTTGAGGAAGATAGGGTTGCTCAATCCACAGATACCACCTCGCTATTCCACCTCTTATTTCAACCATGTGTGGGGTGGGGGATACGCCGCCGGCTACTACAGCTATCTTTGGACGGAGGTGCTGGCCGACAACATTGCCGACTATTTCAAGGCTCATGGGCCGCTCAATCCCGAGGTGGGCCAGGCATTGCGCGACAAGATTCTCAGCCGAGGCAACACCAAGGACCTGATGGAGATGTTCACCGATTTCACAGGGATGAAGGCTCCCGACCCATCGTCCTTGCTCAAGGCCCGTGGGTTGTAATGACTTCCTTCGGCATTTGCATTGATAATGATTCAACCAATAGAGAAATGATATGAGAAGGATATTCTTGCTATTAGTCACCGGGCTGCTTGGTATGGCCACCGTCCAAGGGCAGCCCCTTGTGAGGACCCATGTTGAGACAGGCGACTTGGAAGCCGTAATGAACGGCAGCGACCTGGCCATCTACAAAGCCATACCTTATGCCGCACCACCCGTGGGTGAACTGAGATGGCGGCCTCCTCAGCCAGCAAAGCCGTGGGATGGCGTGTTGAAAGCCGAGGAATTCGGACCGTGGCCGCCACAGCCGTCGAGACGCGACGGGTCGCATCCGAAAATGAGCGAGGACTGCCTCTATCTGGGCATCGCCACGCCTGCCACCTCTGTCAACGACCGCCTGCCGGTGATGGTGTGGATTCATGGCGGAGGTTTCGCCACCGAGCATTATGGCGGCGACCTCTGGGTGCATCTCGCACGACGCGGCGTGGTCATCGTCAGCGTGGAGTATCGCACGGGGGCGCTGGGATTCATGGCACATCCGGAGCTGACCAAGGAGTCGAAAGACGGCCATTCTGGCAACTACGGTCTGCTCGACCAGATCTACGCCCTGCAGTGGGTGCAGAGAAACATTTCCAACTTCGGAGGCGACCCCTCGAATGTGACCATCTTCGGCGAGAGTGCCGGTGCCATCAGTTGCAGCATATTGTGCGCCTCGCCATTGGCCAAGGGCCTTTTCCATAGGGTCATCAGCCAGAGCGGCGGGTCGTTCGCACCCTGGAGCGACCAACCCCGGTCGCTTGCCGTTAATGCCTCGCAGAAAGGTGCTGAGCAACAGGGGGTGGCCTTCCAAAAACATCTCGGGAAAAAGTCTGTCAAGCAGATGCGGAAGATGGACGCCCTTCAACTCTGTGGCGACAATGTCGGGTTTGGCGGTTTCTGGCCTTGTGTCGACGGCTATGTGATCACCGACGACCTCTACCGGCTCTATGAGCGTGGTGAATACAACGACGTGCCGGCCATCGTGATGACAAACAGCGACGAGGGTGTGCTCTTCACAGGAAACGTCTCGCCGGAAGACTATAAGAATGCAGCAAAGGGTATCTTCGGCCCCTTTGCCGACGAGGCGATGAAGGTCTATCCGGGCAACACGCCCGACGAGGCCTTCCACGCCAATAGCGACGCCTTCCGCGACATGGGCTTCGCATGGCCTTCCTTCGCATGGGCCAGCCTGCAGGCCAAGACAGGGAAAAGTCCTGCCTACGCCGCTTTCCTCGCCCAGCCCTCCACGGTGAGCTTTTCCCCAAACCCGAAGCGTCGCGGAGTGTCGCACGCCGACGACATCCTCTATCTCAATGGTACGTTCCTCACACAGCCCGACAAGTATCCTGCAGAGGCCGCCGTGGCGGAAATCATGCAGCGCTACTGGATCAACTTCGCCAAGACAGGCAACCCCAATGGCGCAGGATTGCCCTATTGGCCTTCGTTCGACGAGTCGAAACCCACCACGATGCAGTTCTCCAATGGTGCATCGCTCATCATGGTCCCCAACCGCGAACAAATTGACTTCGTGGACCGCTTCTACAAGTGGAAGAGGGAAGAGACGGAGAAGATGAGAGCCAAATAAGATTTTATGA
>Ga0247610_10003476_pt1 | contig 17291 bp, 11 predicted proteins | sample 174DNAGHGhighgp2_FD_193483 | JGI IMG/M metagenome (GOLD analysis project Ga0247610, IMG submission 193483) | Sheep rumen microbial communities from Palmerston North, Manawatu-Wanganui, New Zealand - 1742 DNA GHGhigh gp2 | ecosystem: Host-associated > Mammals > Digestive system > Stomach > Rumen... | reverse complement strand
GCCATTTCTGGTCAATACCAAGTCCGAAATAAAACTAATGTCTCACAATTGAATTATCAAAACTATGGGTACAATTAAACAAGGTATTCTCGGAGGATTCTCTGGCAAAGTCGGAACCGTAATAGGTTCAAGTTGGAATGGCATCAGCTACATGCGTGGCCGTGCCCAACATGTTCACAATCCCAGAAGTGACGGGCAGATGATGCAACGAAGCAAATTTACTCAAGTGTTGGAATTGCTGAAGCCAATCACAGCGTATGTTCGCATAGGGTTCAAAACCTACGCCAAGCAACAGACAGCGTTCAATGCTGCTATGGCTTACAATGTGAAAAACGCATTCAGTGGCACTTATCCAAACTTCGTTTTTGAGCCATCTCAGGCACTTGTGTCGAGAGGTAATCTCACGCAAGCAACATCAGCATTCGCCACAGCTGCTGCTGGTGGTGTACAGTTCTCTTGGGCGGATAATAGTGGAGAAGGTTCAGCACAATCTACTGACGTTGCAATGCCACTCATTTTCAATCCAGTAAGAAACGAAGCAGTGTTCAACACTTCCGCTGCATCACGAACCGACACTACTGGTACGCTTGCCGTTCCTGCTGATTGGATAGGCGAAAGTTGTATTTGCTTTCTTGGCTTCCAGTCTGCCGATGGAAACGAAATCGCAACAAGCCTCTTTTTAGGCACTGTGACCATTTCCTAATCATTAGGAAGTTTTTTGTTTTCTTGCGAAAGAACCGCCTCAAATGGGGCGGTTCTCTTTATTTGACAATCACATAAAGAAACAAGTAACAAAAAAAAACATCCTTACAGGTGGCTTTTCTTATTATTATTACTTGAATTTGATATTAAAAATTGTTACCGACTTGTTACTCGATACAAATACATGATTTATAATATTCAGATATACAGATAGATAAACATAAATGCATTATAACAAACGCTATGATTAGTAATATGTTATATTAAAAATTATTTTTCTGGTTCTTATGTTTTTTCAACTTTCAAGTTTGCGTAAAATATCGTCAGCTTGCAACTGCATTTTACAAAAGGCAAACCATTTCTTTCCTAAATCCTTTATTGACGCACCTATATGGTAAACATCACTGTCGATGATAAGAAACCTATCGTGCGATTTCGTAAAACGATGCACTTCTATTGGCGAGAACTCCGCATTGTGTCTTTCAAGTGCCACGGCAAACGACGGCGAAACTTGTTGTGTATATATCGTAGCAGAAACATTGTTTGCCCGTTCTGCTAATCGCAAAAGCACGCTATCGTCAATATAGTTGTCTATCAATACAATACGTGTCCGTGCCGAACGAATGAGATTATTCACGAAAGCGAAAGGTTCAAGCATTTGTCCGTCAAAGAAAATACCTTCTACAGGAGGCAATGAGGTACGAACAAAAAAATCAATTTTGCTTTCTGTCTCTGTTACCCGTTGTTCCAGCCGTTCGATACGGTTATTCACCGAATAACCTTTTAATAAATAATCTTTTAGCACCCTGTTTGCCCACTGGCGGAATTGCGTACCACGCAACGATTTTACACGATAACCTACCGAGATGATTACATCAAGGTTGTAGAATTTTGTTTTATACTTTTTCCCATCAGTGGCAGTTAGTAAGGATTCCTTACATACTGAATCTTTATCAAGCTCGTGCTCTTTGAATATATTGCCAATGTGCAACGTTACATTATTTCGAGTTGTCTCAAACAATTCTGCCATTTGCTGTTGTGTCAACCACACGGTTTCTCCTTCAAGACGCACTTCAAGTTTTATAGCCTCAGCGGGCTGATACAATACAATTTCGTTTTTATCGGACATAAAATGGGCAATATTTAAATTAATAATGTGTTATTTGAAATTCTATATATATTCAACTCTCAAGTTTGCGTAAAATATCGTCAGCTTGCAACTGCATTTTGCGAAAGGCAAACCATTTCTTTCCTAAATCCTTTATTGACGCACCTATGTGGTAAACATCACTGTCGATGATAAGAAACCTATCGTGCGATTTCGTAAAACGGTGCACTTCTATTGGCGAGTACTCCGCATTGTGTCTTTCAAGTGCCACGGCAAACGACGGCGAAACTTGTTGTGTATATATCGTAGCAGAAACATTGCTTGCCCGTTCTGCTAATCGCAAGAGCACGCTATCATCGATATAGTTGTCTATCAATACAATACGTGTCCGTGCCGAACGAATGAGATTATTCACGAAAGTGAAAGGTTCAAGCATTTGTCCGTCATAAAAAATGCCTTCTACAGGAGGCAATGAGGTACGAACAAAAAAATCAATCTTTTGTTGATGGTTAGAAAGTTTACTTTCAATTGTTTCAAACCTATGATCAATCCGTTCTTCAAGATGAATGAGTTGTTGATTGATAGAATATCCTTTCAAAAGATATTCCTTCAGCACTCGATTTGCCCACTGACGAAACTTTGTCGCATTGCGAGAACTAACTCTGTATCCAACAGAAAGTATCGCATCTAAATTGTAATTTAAAACATTTCGTTTAACTATACGATTACCTTCTTGACGAACTACCGAGATTTCCTCGGTAGTTGAACTTTTGTCAAGTTCTTGTTCCTTATATATATTTTTCAAATGCAATCCTACGTTATCCGTAGAACAACCAAACAACAGTGCTATTTGTGCTTGTGTCAACCACACGGTTTCTCCTTCAAGACGCACTTCAAGTTTTATAGCCTCATCGGGCTGATACAATACAATTTCGTTTTTATCGGACATAAAATGGGAAATATTTAAATTAATAATGTGTTATTTGAAATTCTATATATATTCAACTTTCAAGTTTGAGTAAAATATCATTAACCTGCAACTGCATTTTGCAAAAGGCAAACCATTTCTTTCCTAAATCCTTTATTGACGCACCTATGTGGTAAACATCACTGTCGATGATAAGAAACCTATCGTGCGATTTCATAAAACGGTGCACTTCTATTGGCGAGTACTCCGCATTGTGTCTTTCGAGTGCCACGGCAAACGACGGCGAAACTTGTTGTGTGTATATCGTAGCAGAAACATTACTTGCCCGTTCTGCTAATCGCAAGAGCACGCTATCGTCAATATAGTTGTCTATCAATACAATACACTTCCGTGCCGAACGAATGAGATTATTCACGAAAGCGAAAGGTTCAAGCATTTGTCCGTCATAGAAAATACCTTCTAAAGGAGGCAATGAGGTACGGACAAAAAAATCAATCTTTTGTTGATGGTTAGAAAGTTTACTTTCAATTGTTTCAAACCTATGATCAATCCGTTCTTCAAGATGAATGAGTTGTTGATTGATAGAATATCCTTTCAAAAGATATTCCTTCAGCACTCGATTTGCCCACTGACGAAATAATATGCCTTTCTGAGACTTTACTCTATATCCAATTGACATAATCATGTCAAGATTATAGAATTCTACATGATAGATTTTTCCGTCACTGGCAGTTGTCGCAAATTTTGCGACAACTGGGAATCCTATCAATTCCTCTTCAAGAGCATTTTTAATATGCTTTCCTATTGTTTTTACATCACGCCCAAACAATATAGCCAATTGATTTCTATTTAACCACACGGTTTCTCCTTCAAGACGCACTTCAAGTTTTATAGCCTCATCGGGCTGATACAATACAATTTCGTTTTTATCGGACATAAAAATGGGGAATATTTAAATTAATAATGTGTTATTTGAAATTCTGCATATATTCAACTTTCAAGTTTGTGTAAAATATCATTAACCTGCAACTGCATTTTGCAAAAGGCAAACCATTTCTTTCCTAAATCCTTTATTGACGCACCTATATGGTAAATATCACTATCTATAATAAGAAACCTATCGTGCGATTTCGTAAAACGGTGCACTTCTATTGGCAAGTACTCCGCATTGTATCTTTCAAGTGCCACGGCAAACGACGGCGAAACTTGTTGTGTGTATATCGTAGCAGAAACATTGCTTGCCCGTTCTGCCAACCGCAAGAGCACGCTATCATCGATATAGTTGTCTATCAATACAATACGTTTCCGTGCCGAACGAATGAGATTATTCACGAAAGCGAAAGGTTCAAGCATTTGTCCGTCATAGAAAATGCCTTCTACAGGAGGCAATGAGGTACGGACAAAGAAATCAATTTTGTTTTCTGTCTCTGTTACCCGTTGTTCCAACCGTTCGATACGGTTATTCACCGAATAGCCTTTTAATAGATAATCTTTTAGCACCCTGTTTGCCCATTGGCGAAACTGAATACCTCGTTTTGAATTTACTCTAAAACCTATTGAGATAATTGCATCAAGATTGTAATATGTAATATTTCTTGTTACATTGCGATTACCTTCAGATTGAACTGTTCGGAAATTCCGAACAGTTTCTTTTTCCTCTAATTCGCGCTGTTCATAAATATTTTTGATATGTTCGCTGATATTGGCTTTACTTGACTCAAATAGAATTACAATTTGTGCTTGTGTCAACCACACGGTCTCTCCTTCAAGACGCACTTCAAGTTTTATAGCCTCATCGGGCTGATACAATACGATTTCATTTTTATCGGACATAAATGGGGAATATTTAAATTAATAATGTGTTATTTGAAAATGACATATAAAATGTGTGCCTTTATAATTTCTTTTACAAAAGTAATAAAAATCAATTAACTAATACAAAAACAACTATGCACCCTAACACAAAAGTTTTGGTGCATAGTTGTTGATATTATTAAGTGTCGAATAGACACCAATATTATACGAATTATAACCTTACGACTAATCTCTTCTACTTCCAAAAATACGAAGCAAATAAATAAACAAATTGATAAAGTCGAGGTACAAAGTCAAACTGCCCAATAAGGCTAATTTGTTTGTTTGATCGGAAACGCCCATTACACTAGCTTCTTGAAGCATATTCTTAATCTTTTGAGTATCGTAAGCCGTCAAACCTACAAAAATAATCACTCCCACATAATTAAGAATCATAGCAAAACCCGAACTTTTTAAAAAGATATTCACCACCGTTGCAATAATCAAACCGATGAGCAACATATAAAGAGTACGCCCCATAGTCGATAAATCTTTCTTCGTCACGTAACCTAAAAGACACATACCTCCAAACGTTCCTGCCGTAATAAAAAATACTTGAGCTACACTCGCAGCCGTGTACATAGCCACAATAAATGACATATTGACGCCATTTAAAATAGCATAAGCTGCGAACATAATTCCTGCCGTTAGGAACGACATTTTATGAATTCTTGCAGACAAAATCAATACCAATACAAACTCAGCAATAATCAAGCCCCAAAACAAAACAGGATTAGCGGCAATCGAATACATCAATCCTACATTTCGCATTAATAATAAGGATGTAAATGCCGTCATCAACAACCCGAAAAACATCCACATATACACATTACGCATTAGGACAGAAAAAGACCCTGATAAATCTATTACACGGCCTTGTTGACCATAATTTAATTCATTTTCCATATTCATTGAACTATTTATTGATTAAAAAAACATTACAAATATAACTTTTTATACAAAAATCCTTTACTTTAATAACTGACAAAGTTCCTTCATGCCTTCACTTGCTCCTTTCTTAATATGTTTAATATTTGAATACATCGGAACTTTTACATCCGCAGGATCGATTAAATAGATAGGTACATTGGGCGACACATAATCGATTAATCCTGCTGCAGGATAAACCACCATGGAGGTTCCTATAATCACAAAAATATCTGCTTCTTGCACCAACTTCATTGCCTTTGACATCTCAGGAACACCCTCACCAAACCATACAATAAACGGACGACTTTGCTGACCTGCAATTTGCTCTCCCATCTTAATTGGTCGATAACCAATTTCTTCCACCACATCTTTATCTTCGTTACAAGCCTTGGTCAGTTCACCATGCAAATGCACCACATGGGTACTTCCTGCCCTTTCATGCAAGTTATCAATATTTTGAGTAATAACACTGACCTCAAATTTATCTTCCAATTCGTGAATTAACCGATGACCTTCATTAGGTTGCTTGCTTTCCAATCCAGCACGCATATTATTATAAAAATCCAACACCAACTGCTTATTTCTATAATACCCCTCTATAGTCGCCACGTCTTCTACAGGATAATTCTCCCACAATCCGTCACTATCTCTAAATGTATTGATGCCGCTTTCTTTGCTCATACCGGCACCAGTAAGAAATACTAACTTTTTCATTTTCGTCCAAAATCTGCTGGAATCTCACCCCAAAGAGCAGTATTCCATTTTACAATTCTATGTTTAATTCTGTTTTCTGAAAGCCATTTTTCTGCAATAGCAATCATTTCAAATATCTTTCGATTGCCCTCCGTAGGTACAAGTTTAGTATTACACTTCCCCTTTCGTACCCACGAAATAGCCGTCATACTATCCGAATAAATGGTATAATTCAAATTCTTTTGCGTTTGTAACATCAAAATATATACCAATGCCAAAAACTCTCCTATGTTATTTGTACCTCCTGGAAACGGTCCTCGATGAAAAATCTCGGTATTATCTCCAACCCAAACTCCCCTAAATTCCATATCACCAGGATTGCCACTACAAGCAGCATCTACCGCTATACTCTGCTTTTCATACACTTCATTATTGAAAACCTTAGCGACTGTTGCCTGCTTTTTATTATAATAATTGGAATAATCCTCTCCAAAAGCTCTTTTGGCATCAACCTCACTTTCAAAACTTTTATATTTGGCAGCTTTGACACCGTCAATTTGTCGTTTACATTCCTCCCAATTGTCATACACACCAGGATTAATGCCTACCCAAACCGTATAGAATTTCTGCTTTTTTGCCATATATTACTTACATTCAATTACCCTATCAACCTTACTCTTATCACCACAACAATATACCATTGTTTCCACCTCTTCACGACGGAAATGATTGATTTTTCGCACCACTTCCAACAATGGGAGTAATACAAATTTTCGTTTAGAAATAAGTGGATGCGGAATCGTTAATGACGTAGTACTCATGTCCACTCGATCATAATATAAAATATCAATATCAATTGGACGATCTTCGTAATCTTTCTTCGTTTTCTTTCGACCAAAACTTTTTTCTATTTCTTTTATTTTTACTAAAATTTCTTCTGGTGAAAGTTCCGTTTCCATTAAAATCACCGTATTAATAAAGAAATTGCTACTTTTAAATCCCCATGGGGCTGTTTCATAAAAAGAAGACTTACTAACTATTTGACCTACTGAATTTTCAAGTTCAATATAAGCCTTTTCAATTTGCTCTACTTTATTGCCTATATTACTTCCTAAAGAAAGAAAAACTTCACTCATATCTTATTTTTTCAAATTTTTAATTGCCCTTTCGGGAAATTAGGTTGTGCTATATTACCAATATGCGAGCATGGGCTTTTTTAGTGCCATCTTTGCTTATCGCAAAAACCAAATACACGCCTGAAGCTACTCGTTTCCCTAACGTATTTTTCAAATTCCAAATCAACATTCCTCCATTAGAAGTTGCTTCATAAACCATATTTCCAGATATATCGGAAATTTGAACCAACGACGATTCCATCAATCCTGTAATGGTAACTTGTGCATCATCAGGACGAACGGGACTTGGGAACGAATGCAATTCCGAATATGAAGAAGAACCTTCAATAGCATCTGATTTATACATCAATAATCCATTAGACGTTCCGATATAGACATCGCCATTATTTATAGCCAACGAAAGAATTTGATTCGATGGCATTGGACTATTTTCAGTATTAAAATGAGCTATCGTTTCCTGACCATTAGGCGAAACTAAATACACGCCCGAACTAGAAGTTCCCAACCACTTACGATTAGCACCATCCACAGCGATTGCCGTAATGGTTTCATTTCCCAATAATACGTCAGCTGGCATACTTCCATCTTCATTAGGTTCGGCATCTTCACGAACAATTTTTATACGCGAACAAGCGTACGTACTTTTAAAAATATTTGACGTGTTGGACAATACAATAGGCCCCTTATTCGTTCCAACCCACACATTTCCTTCTGTATCTTCCACCATACAATGAAACTCAGAAATGCCAATCTTTTTAGCATCTTGATCACGGAAGTCTGAAAATGAACGGGTTTCATCATCACCCACGCTCTCGGTATTTTTATCGTCAAAAACAAACAAATTCTTTTGATTTAAAATCAACATTTTAAGATTACTTTTCGTAAAACACGGACGACTCAAATACGTTGCATTACTCAACGTTGGATAGGCACGGGTTGTCCATGTTCCATTAGACCTCAAAATCTTAATTGGATTATTTGTAGCCACGTTAAATACCCAAAGATTCCCTTGAGCATCCACTTGTAATCCATCTACACGCACATTATCCAAATACTGACTAGGATCAGTGATAAGATAATGCGGTTCAAGCGGACTATTAGCACAATTATATGATTTCTCAAATTTATTATCCTTAAACACAAAAACGCCAAACTGATATGACGACACAAATACTCTATCAAGTGGTTTGGAATATGCCACCGAATTGGCATTAATCAATTGACGTTGATAATTATACCGCATAATATCATAATTATGCACAGCATCCCAACGCTTAGTTGATAAATCACAATACGTAAATGTTGATGGCACATAATTATTGTTAATAAAAGGAATTCCTCCTTGCATCACATACAAATAACCATTGGCTATTTGCAAAACTGCAGGCGAACTATTCACTGGTCCGTTAGGCAAATACGTTTCGTACGACTTCGATTTAGGGTCATACTTTTTCAAACCCGAATACATGGTCCCTATCCAATAAGCATTGTCAGAAGCATCTATGATGACTTCATTAATATCTTCTGAAAACGTAAACGAACTATCACACTCTAATTTTGAATTAAACTTAAATAATTTCTTATCCGAATAGGCCAAAAGTTGATTATTACTCAACTTCATACCTTTAATATTACTTGAAATAATAGGCAAAAGTTTATCTTCATCCCAATAATAAATATCACCATTTTCCTTCAAGACCAACAACTTTCCACCATATTCCAACATGGTTTTGTTCTTAGAAAAACCCGACACATCTTCATTCTCAGAGACTAAAGTCTGCCAATTAGAATAATCAAGTAAATTATCATTAAGAGAAGCTTTCGCTAATCGAGAATTTGATACGAAGTAAGCATTTTCACCATCTACATATACACTCTTAACCGCCAACTGACTAGCATTATCTCCCACAAAATACGTATCTTTTATTTCTCTACGCTTCATATCCAACATAACAATACCAAAATCGCATGCCAAATAAGCCTTCTTATTCTTGAAAAATACCTTATTTATCGACTTACCTCCGATTATATTTTTAGTCTTGATATCAGAAATATTAATGACACCACGACTACTGATAATGTCGATATTTGAGTTTTGATACACCACAAGCAGTTGATCGGTATCGACGTCATATTCTACAAAACGAACATTATTATCACTCAATCCGTTCACCCTTGAATACAAATCCAACGACGAAGATGTTTTTTCTACCGAGAACAAATTTCCACTAGCTACTGCATAAATTTTATTCGACGATTGACTCAGATTTTCGACGTTAGAGTACGAATAATAAGTTATCCATTCGCCCGCATATTGAGCAAACATCGTATATGAGAAGAAAATAGTCAACAGAAATGTATAAAAACGATTCATTTTTTTAGATTTTGATTAAAAAAAGCAATGAATTTTTCCATTGCACGACCACGATGACTCATAGAATTTTTGACTGCCATATCCAATTCTGCAAACGTTTCAGTACGACCTTCAGGAACGAAAATAGGATCATAGCCAAAACCTTTATCACCACGTTTATGGTCAAGAATGGTACCTCTCACAATACCTTCAAAGAAGTAATTATTCTTACCATCAACGTATGCAATTACTGTACGAAATTGAGCCTGACGATTAGTAACGCCTTGCAATTTCTCCAAGACTTTTTGCATATTCTTTTCCGAGTTTTTTTCTTCCCCAGCGTAACGAGCAGAATACACTCCAGGTTCTCCATTAAGAGCTTCTATTTCCAAACCTGTATCGTCAGAAAAACATGGGACTTTATAATGTTCATAAACAAATTGTGCTTTTTGCAACGCATTTCCCTCAAAGGTATTAGCTGTTTCGGGAATATCTACATCACAACCAATATCTTTTAATCCTTTTACCACAAAATCATTCCCCAATAGAGATTGAATTTCTTCGATTTTGTGTTGATTATTCGTAGCAAAAACTAATTCCATTTTTATTTTCATTATATGTTTTTACAAAAATAGCAAAAAATTACCATCTCCCTTTTTTTCAATATGAAAAAACAAATTCACAATACATTTTAATACATAATAAAAATAATTATACGAATTATTAAATTCTTTTAATTCTTTAACACACAAAACGCTGAGCATTAGCCCAGCGTTTTGCGTATTGTATTTTGAAGTTTTATAAACTTTTTACCTCACTTTTAATAAACAATGACTTGGTTGACAAAAGTCTTAACGTTAGTGCGAACGTACAAGATGTAAATGCCTTTGTTCAAACCACTCAATGAGAAGTCTCGGTCTGAAGGATTCATCATCATTACTTTTTGTCCGTTGATACCATACAAAACGATTTCACTAACTTCTACTTCTTCTGGCAATACTAAGTGCAATTCATCGCTCGTAGGATTTGGATATACCGTTACTACTACCGACTCTTCACTTACTGCCACACCTCCACCGTTTCCACCTGTAGAGCCTTTTTCTGCTACTGTCGTGTATGCTTTCACGCCATCGCCTTCTACGCCATTCTTAGTTGGCATACAGTGGATGACTTTATCACCTACACTCGTCCAACGAATCTTAACTCTATCGCCACCTTGACCGTCGATTAATTCGCCTCCTTCTACCGTCCAGTTGTACTCAACTTCTGGATCTGGATTCTCTACAAAGTATGCTATCTCATCGCCTACTTCCGGATCGGTGATATATGTCTGGATTTGAATATCTACCACTGGTTTTACTCTTACCGATTTCGCCGTCGATTCTCCATCACTTACACCATTGCTTGGTACAACTACCATGTCGTAAATACCTGCTGTACTCCATGTGTAATCAATTTCTGATCCGGTTCCTACAACTGTACCATCACTCAACATCCACGTATAAGTAACACCTTCTTCTGGATTTACCACTCCATAAGTGACATTATCACCCTCTTGTGGATTTTCATTACTACTGGTTATACCACTTACTTTTCCTGGTATAATTTCAAGAGTAACTACATTTGAGGTTACACTTCCATTCATATTAGAAGCTACACATGTGTACGATCCATATTCACTTCCCGTAACCACAATCGTCAAGACAGATGCCGTTTCGCCTGTCAATGCTTGGTTATCTTTATACCATTGATATGTCAACTCATCGCCTACTGCATTGGCTGTGAAGCGGACCGTTGAACCTTTCAATACCGATTGCTTTTCTGGAGTTACCACTATGCTCTTAGGTGCTGCTACTTCTATCGTAATCTCTACACTCGCACTCGCCGTTCCTCCTTCATTCGTAGCCGTTACACTTACTGTGTAAACGCCCTTAACTGAAGTCTCTAAACTTGCTACATTGCCATTTCCTGTAGCTACTGACCACGTATAAATAACGCCTTCACCTACACTTGATGCAGTTAAACGAACTTTTTCATCGCCTACTTTAACTACTGTAGCACTCGCCATTATACGTACTCCCGTTGGAGCTGGATTCAATACCGTAAGTTTCGCTTTATCCGTTTGGATTAACGTTCCACGACGAATGATAACACAATGGTATTCTTCTCCATCATTTGATTTTGTAACTCCTGTCGCTGTATATGAGGATGCATTAGCACCTGTAATGGCTATACCATTCTTATACCATTGATATACCAATTCATCTCCACTCGCTTCTACCGAGAAGGTCGCATCTTCACCTACCGTTACCGTTTGACTCATCGGTTGAGCAGTAATTTGTGCCGCATCGGCTTCTTCTACTACTACCGTTACTTGAGCACTTACTGAACCCCCTTCATTCGTAGCCGTTACCTTCAATACAAATGTTCCTAATTGATTTGGATTAAAGACTACCGTATTGGTAATTTCTCCTGAAGACCATTTATATGTCACATCACTTCCCGTACATGCTGCTGTCAATGTAAGAGGTGCATCGCCTACCTTAGCCGATGGACTTGCTGGACTAATCGTAAGTGCACTTGGTTGAGCATACTTAACCGTCAACTTACTACCTCTTGACGTAATTACCGTACCTAAACGATCGATTTCACATGTATAAATATCACCATCGTTTGCTTTCGTAACTCCCGTCGCTGTATATGCACTCGAAGTCGCGCCTGCTATAGCCGTTCCATTCTTATACCATTGATAAGTAACATCCGTTTCTTCAACTTCTACCTCGAAGGTAACATCATCTCCTTCTGTAGCAATTTGATTACCCGTTTGCGATGCTATATGAGCTTCTTCGGCAGCTGTAATCTCTACAATTACTTCCGCTGTATCTTCGCCTCCTTCGTTCGTAGCCGTTACACTTACTGTGTAAACGCCAACTTCCGTCGTAGCAAACTCACAAGTCGTTCCCGTTGCTCCTGTACTCCATGTATATACAACTTCTTTTCCTACCGCTGTAACTGACAACACAATTGCCGATTCGCCTTTTGCTGCCACTGGATCCACTGGAGATATAATCACGCCTGTTGGTGATGCATAAAGTACCGTCAAGGTCGCTCTATTACTTTCTATAACAGTTCCGTTATGGTCAATCTTACAACTATAAACAGCACCATTATTATTTTCTTTCGTTACATTACTTTCTGTATATAAAGCGGCCGTAGCTCCTGGTATCGCTACATTATTCTTATACCATTGATAAGTAACATCCGCTACATCACACGCCACTTCAAAACTTACCATTTGACCTTCTTCAGCCGTTTGATTTTGTGGTTGAAGTGTAATGTTTGCAGCATCTGCCATCTCTATCGTAATCACTGCCGATGCCGATGCAGAACCACCTTCGTTCGTAGCCGTTACACTCACCGTGTACGTTCCACCATTATCGGTTGGGAAGGTAGCCGTTGCTCCCAAGGTACCTACCGACCAGTTATACGTTACTCCTTCACCTACTGATGAAGCTGTCATACTAATAGCAGCATCGCCTATCTTAGCCGTTGACGAACTCAATTGGATTGATACACCTTGTGGAGCAGGATAAAGAACTATCAACTCTGCATAATCACTTCTTGCTTTTGTTCCTTTGTTATCCACTACACAATGATACATATTTTCATCCATCGCCTTCGTTGCCGTAAACGTATATACCGATGTCGTAGCTCCCGCTATCGCTTGACCATTTTCATACCATTGGTAAGTAACATCCGATTCCGCTACAACTATTGTAAAGCTTACTTCTTCGCCTACTGTTGCCGTCTTTCCTGATGGTTGAGTTATAATTGTCGCTGCATCAGCCGCATATACATTAATCGCTACGCTCGCTGTTGCTGTACCGCCTTCATTCGTTGCCGATACCGTCAAAGTATAACTTCCTTTCGTATCTGGGGTGAATGAGGTCGTATTAGACATATTACCATCACTCCATACATAACTTACATCTCCTCCTTCTGCACTAGCACTCAATATGATATTCGCATCTCCTACTTTCGCATTAGGATTTGATGGCGTTATCACGATATTTCTTGGTGCTGCATATTTAACCGTCAACGTTACAACTTCACTATTCGTTCTCGTTCCTAAGTTATTCACTTCACAATAGAACATCGATCCATCTTCTGCTTTCACAGTCGCTGGAGTTGTATAAGTTGATCCTGTCGCTCCTGCAATAGCTACTCCATTCTTATACCATTGATAACTTACTCCTGATTCGGCTACTTCTACCGAGAAGGTCGCTGTCGATCCTTCTGTTACGGTTTGACTCTGTGGTTGAGTAACAAATGTCGCTCCTGCTGCCGCAACAACTTCTATTTCGATTGTCGCACTCGCTATACCACTCTCATTTTCTGCCGTTACCGAAATGGTCTCTACACCCACTGTATTGGATGAATATACCAAAGTACTTCCTACCGATGAATTACTCCATCTATAAGTAACACCTTCGCCTACACACGTCGCTGTAAGTGTTACTGATGATCCTCCTGCTTGTACTGTCGGATTTAGTGGAAGTACACCTACATTGGTTGGTACCGCATACTTAACTTCTACCGTCGTCGATGCTGACACACTTCCACCATCATTACTAATCACTACACTTACCGTATATACACCCTTAGAGGTTGGAGTATAAGACATCGTTGATGTTATACTACCATCACTCCATCTATAACTCAATTCTTCTCCCGTTGCACTTGCTGTAAGAGTAATTGCTGCATCGCCTACTTTCAATTCACTATCTTGTGGCGTTATAACAGCTCCTCTTGGTGCTACGTTCTTAACCGTTAAGGTCGCACTCGAACTATTAATCTTTGTTCCTAAATTATCAACTTCACAATATATAATCGAACCATCTTCTACTTTCGTTACACCATTCAATACCAATGTATTGCTGGTCGCTCCATCTATGGCTACGCCATTCTTATACCATTGATATGTCACTCCTGGTTCTTCTACAACGATACTAAATACAGCATTATCACCCACCGTTACTTCCGCGCTTTGAGGTTGACTGATGATTGTCGCTCCTCCTGCCGCATTTATCGTAATAATGACAGTTCCTACTGCTGAACCTCCTTCTCCTGTTGCCGTTACACTTATCGTTTCTGTTGTCGCTACCGTTGGCGTATAAGTAAAGGTTGAACCCGTTTGACCATCACTCCACTCATAAGTATAAGTTCCTCCTCCTATAGCACTCGCTGTAAACGTCAAAGCACCATCACCTACCTGTGCACTCGCTGCATCTGGAGTAATTCTAACTCCTGTCGGTGCCGCATACTTAACCGTTAACGTCGCTTCTCTCGATGAAATAATAGTTCCCAAACGATTAATCTTACAACTATACTTCGTTCCATCCAACAACTTAAGTGCATTCACTACTGTGTAACTATCATTCGTAGCCCCTGCTATCGCTTCATTTCCTTTATACCATTGGTATGTAACATCTACTTCCAATACTCTTACCGTAAAGGTTGCATTTTCACCTACCATGATAACTTGATCTTCTGGCTCTACCAAAACAGTCGCTCCTCCTGCCGCATTTACCGTAAGCGTTGTACTCGCTGTCGCACTTCCGCCTTCGTTCGTTACCACTACACTTACCGTATAAGTTCCTACCGCTTGTGGCGTATATTCCATCGTTTGATTGGTAGTACCATCACTCCATAAGTACGTCAATTCCTCTCCGTCTGCTTCTACTCTAAAGATTTGACTTCCTTCTCCCAACACTATTGTGCCGTTATTTGGAGTAATTCGAACATTCGTTGGTGCCGCATATTTAACCGTCAATAACGCAACATTTGAACTAACCTCTGTGCCTAAGTTATTGACCTTACACATATAACGAGAACCATCATCTACTTTCGACAAAACTGGTGTCGTGTATGACGAACCTGTCGCTCCATCTATCGCCACGCCATCTTTATACCATTGATATGTCACACCCGTTTCGGCTACGCGTACCGAGAAGGTTGCTGTCTCGCCTTCGATAACGGTCGCATTCTCTGGTTGAGATAAAATTGTCGCTCCATCGGCTGCCTCTACCGTAATAACCGCCGTTTGAGTCGCACTTCCACCCTCGTTCGTTACTACTACACTTACCGTATATTGACCTACTGATGATGGATCAAACGTCATCTCTCTTCCTACTGTTCCATCACTCCATGTATATGTCAATTCATTTCCTGTCGCGTTCGCTCTCAACGTAATAATCGCACTACCTACCTTAACCGTTGGTGAGGCTGGAGTAATGGTTACTCCTGTTGGCGCCGCATACTTAACCGTTAAGGTCGCTGTCCTACTTTCTATTGATGTGCCATTCTTCGTTACCACACAATAAATCGTATTTCCATCATGTGTCGCTTTATTCACATCCGTAATCTCATACACATTACCCGTCTCGCCCGCTTGTGCCATGCCATTTCTATACCATTGAAGCGTTGATCCGTATTCCGCATCAATTTCAAAACGTGCCGACTCACCTTCTATGGCCGTTACATCCTGTACATCTTCAAAAATTTCTGGCGCATCTGCCGCTTTTACTACTACACGTGCCGATGCCGTCACTACACCACTCTCGTTTGATACACTTATTGTTATATTATAAGTCTTCGCTACCGATGTAGGTACTACACAAGTCGTCGTTCCTGTATTAAATTCCGACCACGTATAAGTCAAACCTTTTCCTGAGGCACTTACCGTCAACGTGACTTCATCTTCACCTACTTGTGTCTCTATATTAACATCTGGTCGAATATTTACTATCCTTGGCAACGCATATTTAACCGTAATATACGCAATACCTGACGTCGCACTCACACCATTCTTCGTTACTACACAATATACTTGAGATCCATTATAATTCGTCTTCGTTATATCCTCTATAGTAAAGCTTGATGATGTAGCACCATATTCTGCATATCCATCTACATACCATTGATAAGTTACACCTGCTTCCGCTTCTATCGTAAAGGTTGCTTCCTCATATTCGAGAACCGTCACGCTCTCTGGATCTCTTATAATGGTTGGCGCATCGGCTTGAGTAATATTAACGATTATCGATGCCTCGCCTGAACAAGTTCCCTTGGTTACCACTACTCGATAAGTGCCCGCTGATGCATCCGTTACACTCGAAAGCGTCATCGTTTGGGTACTTCCCACTACCTCTACTCCTTTATACCATACGTATGTCAATCCATCGCCTGACGCCAATGCTTCTACCGAAACATCATCTCCTACTTTCGCATTTATACTTGATGGATTTAAGGTCACTACTATCGGTGTACTTTCATCCGTTACAACTATACTCTTCGTCGTAGAACATGTGCCTACCGTCGCCGTTACCACATACGTTCCTTGTGCACTTACTTCATTCGTCGATGTCATCGCTCCATTACTCCACAAGAACGTCGCTCCTGTCAATTCCGCTGTAAGAATCGTACTCGAATGCTCACAATCCAATACCGCATTACCCGATATTACTATCTCGCCCAATTCTTGATTATCTAATATCTCTGCAGTCGCTGAGTTCTGACAACCATTAT
>Ga0247610_10003475_pt1 | contig 17297 bp, 20 predicted proteins | sample 174DNAGHGhighgp2_FD_193483 | JGI IMG/M metagenome (GOLD analysis project Ga0247610, IMG submission 193483) | Sheep rumen microbial communities from Palmerston North, Manawatu-Wanganui, New Zealand - 1742 DNA GHGhigh gp2 | ecosystem: Host-associated > Mammals > Digestive system > Stomach > Rumen... | reverse complement strand
GCGCCGGAATTCCAGTCGCATTCACAAGGAATTAGGGTGCGGGTTCGGTAAATGGACGTTGTAGATGGGATTCGGTTTTCCCCTGTAGAGACGTTTCATGAAACGTCTCTACAAACGGTCCTACCGCAATATTTGCGTGGTATGATCTTTCGTATTCACCTTCCCGATGGCATCCACGATAACCCCTTGTTCGTCAATGACGTAGGTCGTTCTCAGCGTGCCTTCCGTCACCTTGCCGTACATCTTCTTCTCGCCCCATGCTTCGTAGGCCTTGAGGATGGTGAGGTCGGTGTCGGCGATGAGGTGGAAGGGCAGCTCGTATTTGGCGATGAACCGCTGGTGCGAGGCGGCGGAGTCGCGGCTCACGCCCAAGACCTCGTAACCCATGGCGAGGAAGCGCTGGTAATTATCGCGCAGGTCGCAAGCCTCGGCCGTACAGCCAGGCGTACTGTCCTTGGGGTAGAAGTATAGCACGAGCTTCTTTCCTGCGAAGTCGCTCAGTTTCACGGTGTTCCCGTTCTCGTCAACGCCCTCGAAATAGGGGGCTTTCATTCCGATTTGCAGCATAGTTTTGGTGTTTTTTATTGAAAGGGCAAAGGTACAAATTTATTGCGGATGTTGTTTTGTCGGATAATATTTGTAAAAAAATGTATCCGGCCTGCAACCCTTTGACTTTTTTGCATCATACATATAAATGAAGTTGTATTTTTGCGGCGCCGTTTTCTTCGGAGAATGTTTTACAAAACTGGCATCGTTCGCAGAGACGGCATCAAGAAGTAATAAGAAAAAGATTAGTATATGAATACTACAATTGAAAAAACGTTGGACTATCGCTGTTTTCTACTCGGAATCATCCTTTATTGGATGTTTGACGCCGTTTGGGCGTCGTTTTCTTCGTTTTTCTTTTTTTTGGAAAACTTACCCATGAATCCGATTGCAGTGGTTGTCGGAAAATCTGTATTGTATTTACAGGTCTTCTACCTTCTATTTAGAAAGCCGAAAATGCTCAACATCAAGTGGATACATATTGCGATAATGGTCGGCTTCCTTGTTTTGATGAATGTGCTGGATTATTTTCTGATAGACCGCTTGTTTGATAAGCTCAATGACAATAGAGAGCTCAGTGCCGTTCCTGATTATGTCTTGCAAAGCGTGCGGAAGTGGGCGAATTTGGTCACATCATTTCTCACTATCGGGTTCTTGTGGTGGCGTTACGATTCAGAGGCGACTGACTCCGACACGGAAACATCAGCTGTCGAATCGCGAAACTATTACGGTGGAATACTATTCTATATCACTTTTGGATATATCTTCGCTTTGATCAATACAATTGGTGGCTTTTGTTGGAAATTTGTTCCTCATCCGATTTTAGAGGAGGTGATCACCTGTTTGCTGCTCGTTCTTTTTACGATAGGAACCATCTACATGCTTGTGAAAAAACGCCTTGTGGTTCTTCCTGTTGTAGCGATTTTAACTATCGTGCTCCTACACTTTTTTTCCACCAATTATTTGTATATCATCTTAATAGAACATCTCGACGCTGACCTGTCCGCTATCACACAAATGGTTTTATTCGCCCCCGTCTCTTCGATTTGTGACTGGGCGATTCCCATCACCGCTTTTGTTCTCTACCGCAAGGAGTTGAAGCGTCAAAATGTGTAGAGACGCGCCATCTATGCAGCCTGTTCTTTATCGGATAATTCAGTCATTGTTCTATTAAAAGTTGATTCGTTTCGGACGGCAAAGGTACAATTTTATTTTTTACTATTTGCCTCCCATTCGATATACGCATCGCGGAAATCCTGCCACGATGCGTACCATTTTGACGAAGCCATTAATTCCTCAGATGTGGATTGAGTGTTTTTACGCAGTGCAAAAAAATATCTTCAAACTCCGTGTTTATATATGTCGCCAAAACGATATTCTATGAACAGAACTTGGAACATGTCACCATCTCTATAACCAAGAAAAACATGATTGTTGCCCGTAGCACGCAATACAATGAGCTTTCTCAGTCCGAAAGGAACATGTCGCAAGGCGTTACGTGTCAGGTTGTTAACGCCTATTGTTTCCGATCCAAAACCATGCCGTTGCGTAGTCCGAATCTCATCCCACGTCATGTTGCAGAATGATTTTAGATGATGAATGTAATCAATAAAGAACTTTGAATCGTGATGTGCCTTTATAAAACTCACATCACGTATCTCAGAGAAACCGAAAGAGACTTTCTGGCGAGCAATCTTTTCTATAGGCTTTTGGATCAACTTGTTAATCTTCACAATATTGAGTCTTAAAATAGGATTTCATGGTTTCCACGGGAATAACGCTCCCCCTGTCATGGAGTCTGACACTCAACCACGGGTGTTCGGTATGTGTTTTGTTCATCAGGCCAATAGCCGAAAATTCTCTGAAAGCGTCAAAAACTTGATAGAAAAGGGATTCTTCCCTGTCTTCCAAAACGATAACATCGTCACTGACAGGTAAACTGGTAGCACCATACTGCTGGAAATAATCATAAGCCACAGGCACAACCGGACCGTAAATCCACGCTTCCACCGCCTCGTTAAACAAGGGAGCGTCGAAAGCGGCCAGATGGTAGCCCTGCTGATAGTACAACAGCTTTTGCAACTTGAGGTTGGTGATATTGTCGCCTCCGTTGGCAATATCGTCATCCGCCATTTTGATCAGTTTCTTCGCTATGTCAATAACATGGTATGCCATACATTCAGAATAATAACGCGGCAAAAATACAACAATTCCATGACATTGGCAATTCTAAAATCTTGAAATTTTTCAAAAAAGTGACAATCTGTTCATTGTTTAATACTTTTCTGCCATTATCGCATGGTTTTTGACATGGTTGTCTATATTTTATGCATAACCCCCCCAAAGTTGCCTCTATACCCTAAAAGAACCCTATCAGAAATTTCGCCACAATATTTCCTTGAGGCCGCAGTGTTACCAATGTTTCCAACGCCCGCTGCTTTACCGTAGCATCCTCGTTCTCAGCATGGTTGAGGATAAGGTGGCGCTCGTAGTCCACGGTAAACTCCGGATGCCCTTGGAAAGTGAGGATGTGGTGGCCGATGCGAAAACCCTCGTAGCGGCAGAAGTCGCTGGTGGCTATGGGGATGGCTCCTTCCGGCAGACGCGTCACTTGGTCGTGGTGGTTGACGATGAGACGCATTTTGCGGTCGGGGAAGTAAGGGAGCAAGTCTGCATCCAGAACCCCCATCTCGCGGATGCCCACGCCCCAGCCGCCAGGGAAGCGTTCCACGCATCCGCCCAATGCCTGCGCGATGAGCTGGTGCCCGAAACAAATGCCGACAAGGGGCACTTTCCGCGCCGCCGCTTTCCGAATCCAATCTTGTAACGTAAAGATCCACGGTAGGTCATCGTAGGCGGCGTTGTTCGAACCGGGAATGAGATAGAGCGTGTCAGTCTCGAGCTGTTCAGGCAGTTCGCCCTCCAATACGCGGCAAATGTCGAAGGTAAGGTCGGGGTTGATAGGGCGGAACAGGTCGAAAAACATAGACTCGTGACTCGGGATACTTTCGGGCAGTAGTCCGGGGAATGTGTCACAGAGTAGCAGATTTATTTTCTTAATCATAATGATTCGTTGTTCTTGATGATGCTTCCCTTTTTCACCGGCTCCGTGTGCAGCGTTACGTGCGTGTCCGTGCCGAAACGTTCCTTGAGCTTACGCTCGATGTCGGAAGTGCGGGTGTGTGCTTCGTTCAGCGACAGACTACCGTCCATGCGGATGTGCGCCTCGATGGCGATGCGGTTGCCGATACGGCGCGTGCGCAGGTTGTGCGGGTCTGTCACGTCCGGAAAGGAGGTGATAATCTCTTCGATCTCACGCTCTGTCTCTTCGGGTAATGAACACTCCGTAAGTTCGTTAACGCTCGACTTGAGCAGATCGACGGACACCTTCACCAGCATGGCACCAACCACGATGGAGGCTATCGGATCGAGCACCGTCCAACGGTCACCAAGCAAGATGGCCCCGCCGATACCGATTGCAGCTCCCACCGATGAAAGCGCGTCGCTGCGATGGTGCCAGGCATTTGCCATAACGGCTTGGGAATCAAGAGATTTTCCCTTGCGCATTGTGTATTGGTACAGTCCCTCCTTGACGAGAATGGAGAGTAGTGCCGCCCATAAGGCGAGTTTGCCGGGCGCTTCCAACTGCGCGCCCCTTAGCCAGTCCGCCAGCTTTACAGCCCCCGACACGATGATACCCGTGGCGGCAGCCACCAGTGCCAGTCCTACGAAGAATGTGGCCAGTGTCTCAAACTTGCCGTGTCCGTATTCGTGCGACTTGTCCTGCGGTTTCGAGCTGATGTTGACAAAAGCGATCACCATGAGGTCGGTGAGGAAGTCGGACAGCGAATGCACTGCGTCGGCGATCATCGCCGCACTGTTGCCGAGCACCCCAGCAATGAACTTGAAGGTCAGCAGGGCGATGTTGCCCGCCGAACCCACTAACGTGACCTTGTATATTTCTTTCTCCCGTGACATTTTTCGGATTATGTGAAGGTTTTAACAGACCGCAAAAGTACAAAAAAAGGCATTAAAAAGTAATTCCTGAAAAAACGCTACTGTCGTATATTTATAATGCTGCATCAATTCAAACGGCATAGGTGCCCGCAACAGCATCGTTACAATTGTCCCTCCTCTACAAAACTGTAGTACTTTCGTCGGTGAACGATGATGTGGTCCACCACATTGATGTCCATCACCCTCGCGGCTTTCTGGATTCGTTCGGTGAGCTGGATGTCTGTGCGGCTGGGCCTGACGTTGCCCGATGGGTGGTTGTGGCACAGCACTATCTGGGTGGCCTTGCACAAAACGGCCTGCTGCATGATGATGCGAGTGTCCACCTCGGCGGAGGAAATACCCCCTTTGCTGATCTGGCAGGTGTTCAGGATTCGATTGGCCTGGTTAAGGTATATAGTCCAAAATTCCTCGTGCTCCATATAGGCGATTTTGTTCTGCATATAATCCACTACGTCGTTGCTGCTGAGAATCTGCAGCCGCTCCTCCACCTTTTCGGCCTGTATGCGCTTGCCAATTTCAAAGGCGGTCATCAAGGAGACCGCTTTGGCCTGGCCGATGCCTTTGATTTGCGAAAGATGGTTCAGAGACATTTGTGAGAGGGTGTTCAGACTATTCCCGGAAGATGCCAGCACCTTTTTAGCCAGTTCCACGGCGGAGTCAGAGGCGTTGCCGGTACGCAATAGAATGGCGATCAGCTCTGCGTCTGACAGGGCTACGGCACCGTTTTTAGCATATTTTTCTCGGGGTCGGTCTTGGACACTCCACTGTTTGATGGTTAATTTTCTGTTTTCGTAGTTTGTTGCTTTTTCCATTTTTAGTTAGTACATTTGAGATCGTTTCAATAGGTACGGTAGTAGTATTTGTTCAAAGCCTTGCGTGATGTCTGCAGGGATGACGTCAATCTGGTACTGTCCGCATTTTACCTTGATTTCTTGGAAATAGTCACGAACGGTCTGTTGGTAGTATTCCCGAATATTGTTGGCGTGCACTTTCACCTCTTTCCCTGTTTCCATGTCAACAAATTTGTAGAGGCGGTTTTCGAAAGCGAAGTCATACTCCAACTGCTTGTCGAAGGTGTGGAAGAGGACCACTTCATGCTTGTTATGGCGCAAATGTCCTAATGCTAACAATAGTTCGTCCAAATTGCTAGAACTCTCTAACATGTCGCTGAAGATGATGACCAAAGAACGACGGTGAATCTGTTCCGCAATCTGGTGAAGCGTGTCGGTGACCATGGATTGGCGTTGCACATTTTCTCCTATGGGTTGCAGCACTTTCTCCAACTCACGATAGATCATCTTGTGGTGGGCGTCGCCGCCACGAGCACGTGTTTGCAGTTCCAACTTGTCGGAGAAAAGGCTCAGTCCCACCGCATCGCGCTGGCTCTTGAAGACCTGCATGAGAACGGCGGCGGCATATACAGCGAAGAAGATCTTGTTCGGATTAGCAAGTGTGTACTTGTCCCGCTTAGGGAAATACATTGACGAGGACGTATCTATCACCAGGTGGCAGCGAAGATTGGTCTCCTCTTCGTACTGTTTGACGAACAGCTTGTCAGTCCGTGCATAGAGTTTCCAGTCTATGTGACGGATGGGCTCGCCAGTGTTGTAGGGACGATGTTCGGCAAACTCCACGGAAAAGCCATGCATAGGGCTTTTGTGAATGCCGGTGATAAACCCTTCCACCACTTGCTTGGCCACGAACTCCACGTGGTCGAACTGTGTGATTTTCGTCAAATCAATCGTATATGCCATAGTTCAAAAATTTGGGCGCAAAGGTACAATTTTTTCGGTCTGCCAAAAGATGCTATTTGGAAAGGAAAGATTGCCAAGCGTCAAGGAAGCTCTCACTGAATGCCGTGGATGTATAGTCGTCGGTGAAGAGCTCTGAGCTTCGGAAAATAGATGCTTGTTCCCCTTTTTTGACGAGTACGAGACATGGGAAGTCCGTTTCATGAAAAGGTAGGGTGGGGGACAGGAAATCGTAAGATTTGGAAAAGGTGTAGTATAAGGCGAACGGTTGATGTAGCTGCCCTTTTATTTGGTTGTTGAGTTCGAAAGCTGCCATTCCGCCTATCGGTTGGGAATAGACATTTCCGATATGGATGTCTTTCAGAACTGTCTCATCCAGCAGACGATAGATGGCTTTCACGCATCCCGAACACTCTAACCCTTGGTGGATAATGAGCACGGATTTCTCAGAAGGTAGTTCGCCGAGCGTGATAGGCGGGGCCCCAACCGGATGCAGGCAAGGCGTGTCGATAGGAGTCTTTGGATGATAACGCATAATCTTGTAGGCCAATCTTGGTGTGTTTTCCGACATATAACGATCCACCTCTTGGTTGTATTGTCGTGGCGTCTTCCCCTGCCAGGGCACTTCCGTGCGGTAAGTCAGTTGCACAATCCGGCCATCGTCTGTCGCATTCCCTTTGTCGAATCCGCCTTGAAACAGGTTGAAAGGGAATTGTGCTGCTTGGAAGACGCTGTCTTCATGATTGTTCCAAAGATACCGGGTGGTGAGCCCGTCATTTGTTCGGATGGCGTATTGCAGCACAGAATTCCCCGACGTAGTATCATAATGCATGTAGAGTAGCAGGAGATCCCCGCATAGCGGCATGACCACCTTAGGATAGGAATAGGAAGATAGGTCGTCTTTCACGGCATAGATCCGTTGTATCCCGTAGGGTACGGATAAGGCTTTTTCGATGTATTCATCGTCAAAGGCCTTCCAAGACGACAACCCAAAATAGATCGTGTCTTGGACTGTTCCGTCCAAATGGTATGTCTCCATGCGGGGAAATCTCGTGCTTAGGAAGAATACAGATTGTTGATTGTGGGAAAGGTAGCGATTCGGCTGGATCTGCACGATGTGTGGCGCTTCGTACGGAAGCTCCCGCACCAGTGTCGCCGAGTCGCTTTCTGGCTCTTTCTGAAACCACTTAAACCCTTTATCATGGTCCTCCTCAAAAAAGTGGATGCTCTTCTGGTGGAGATAACCCATGAATAAGTTTTGATGACGATAGGTGGATTCCACTTGATAGTTTTGATTATTGATTCGTTTATAAAGGATTAATTCTTCTTGTGTGGTCACCAACAGATAGTCATCCTCAAAACAGACATCAAAGATCCACAGGCTGTTTGCGTACCGTTCTTTGTTTGGTCCGCATTCTGGCAAGGGGAGCATGATTTCCGTCTGGTCATAATTATCGACCGATAGCGTATGGATGACGGCTTGGTAGCCGTTGTCTTTATGCCGATAGCCCTGCTGTTCGAAGAAAAAGAAGGTGTCGCCTTGCATTTTACACTTGATAAGATTGTTGTTTTCAGGCAGATGTGCACCATGCAAGTCCACAATCGTGTCCAAAGTGAACCGATTCCCGATCCATTCTTGTCCGCCGCACCGCATTGTAGCCAGCAATACGCTACAGATGATAATTATACGTGTTTTCATAAAGCCAGGTCAGTTTGAGGTGGGATTAGTGTGCGTTGACAGAGGGGAGAAGATTGACTTTTTCGATGTAAATCTTCATGGTGGAAGCACTGTTGTTGCTTGAGGTCACCACCCCTCTTACGACATACGTTTCCATTGCTACTTTCTTGTGATTTTGAGTTGTGGAGCCAGGGAATGCGATGGTTTTGGAGTAGCTACTTGGGATACTTGCCCCTTTCGCACTGTTACCATTTGCCATGTCCTGTGCCTGTTGCGCCTGTGCCGCCTCATACTGCACGAGTACGTCGTTGATGCATTGCGTGAACGACTGCACCCTGGACAAGTTAGTCTCTGTATAGACAGTGGTGCCGTCATTCACGGGGAAGGAGACGCAGTTAGGGACCCTGCAGGCCGTGTATCCGCTGCCTACACAGTCCAGCTGGCCGACTCCTGTTGAAGAGAGCGACGCTGGTGTGTAAGTTACGTAGTTGTAGAGGTTCAAGAGGGCTGTAAAACCGCCTTGAGACTTGTTCACGACAACAGCGGGCACTTTGTCTGCGAAAGCGCCAAATGAAAACATTGATAATCCGATGAATAATAAAATTTTTTTCATAGTTTCTTAAATTTAATGGTTTGTTTGTTTTTGTTAGTTTTTGTTGGTTTGTCCCTTTTTCGCAGGGACGACAGTTGCCTGCTTACGTTAATCTTCTTCTGATCTTACATAGTTGATTAAGGTTTTGTTTTTGTTTCGGCGGTCTTCGTTTTTAGGTTAATAAAATAGTATGTTTCCAAGGTTTGTCCGATCCGGGTCGCCAGCCCTTTTTGAACAGTACAAAAATAAAACACTGACAAGCGTTTGTCAAGTGTTTTTAAAAATTTTTTTTCGACTGATTATTAGTGAGTTAGCGATTTCGTCTTTACTAATCGAATTCGAATAGTAAATTTTTGTCCTCGGATTTCGCAGATTTTTGGGTTTCGACTGCAAAAACCGAATCGGTGGCTACTCCAAAACGACGTGATGTTTGGACATGATTTTACGCAGATTGATCAGGGCATAGCGCATGCGTCCCAGGGCGGTGTTGATGCTGACGTTGGTCATCTCGGCAATTTCCTTGAAGCTGTAGTCGTTGTAGATGCGCATCTTTAACACCTCTTTCTGCTCTTCGGGAAGGTATTCCACGTAGTGGTTGAGGTCGGAGTAGGTCTGCTCGCGGATGAGTTTCTCCTCCGCGGACTCGTCTCTCGACCCAATGATGGTGAATATGTCGAACTCCTCACCGCCGTCAACTGTGGGCATGCGCTGCAGACGACGGTAATAGTCGATCTTTAAATTGTTGGCTATCCGCATGATCCATTGGAAGAACTTACCCTCTTCCTGGTAGTTCCCGGAACGTATGGTGTTGATAACCTTGATGAAAGTGTCTTGGAAGATGTCTTCCGCCAACTCTTTGTTCTTGACGGATACCATCAAATAGGAAAACAACCGTCTTTCGTAACGGAGGATAATGGTCTTTAAAGCAATCTCATCACCAGCTTGATAACGTGCTATCAATTCGTTATCGGACAAGGCATTCCAATTCATAATGCGCTCCTTTCTTTAATGGGTTATAATAATATCAGAAAGTAGATGTTTTTTCGATAGCAGGTCTCCTTATTGGTTTAAATTGTTAATGCCTTTGTTTGATTATAATTTGAACTGCAAAAATATAATTTTTTTAAATACAAACACCTGTCTCGCAAAATTTTTTTTCGAAACGATCGTTGATGAAAATGCGTATCTTTGCCGATGTGTTTCATCTAGATATTGTCATAATGAGAAAAAGAGTTTACTTAGTTGTCGTTGCCTTCTTCACAATTTTTGCCGTGAATGCGCAACAATTTGATATTCAGTTTGATGATAGAATTTATGCGGACGGTATTGCCAGCGTTAAGCTCCTTGCCAAGGCTGATCAGCTTTCGGCACCGGTGGCTACCCTTGGTGATACGTTCAACATTTCATTCGATGATTTGAATCTCGAAATCAGACATTTGAAGTTTACCTTCATCCATTGTACTCATGATTGGAAACCTTCGGATATGAATCCAATAGACTATATCGAGGGTTTTATGGAGGAGGATATCAATACATACGAGCATTCATTCAATACGATAGAGCCATATCTCCATTATTATGCCAAGTTCCCTACAGAGAATATATCGTACACGAAATCAGGGAATTATATTCTTTTTGTGTATGATGATACGCCGGACAATCCAGTTCTGACTCGTCGATTCATGGTGGTGGAGCCTCTGCCGGCCAAAATCGACTGCGATGTGCATTCATCGAAAGATGTGACGAATCGTTTTACCCATCAGGATGTCGATTTTGCAGTTTTCCCCGGTGGCTATCCTGTCCGGAACCCTCAGCAGACGATTCGGGCCACCATCCAGCAGAATGGACGTTGGGACAATGCCAAGATTGGGCTGATTTACCGTTCTGGAAGTCCCACCGAACTGAACTTCAACTATATAGATGGTACCAACACCTTCCCTGGAAATGCTGAGTTTCACACGTTTGACATTTCAACCCTTCGTTCTAATGCCGACCATATCGTGGGCATCTCTTTTGTCAACCATCACACCCATGCTTACGTGTTACAGGATGAGGCGCGACCGTACGACGCCTACGAAAGTCGTGGCAACATGAACGGTCGTTGCTATTATCGCAACCGTGACCTAAGAAATGACTTCTCAGAGGATTACGTGTTTACCCACTTTACGTTGAAGAGTTCCTTCCCCATTACAGACGGGGATGTGTATGTGTTTGGGGAGTTGACGGATTGGAAGTTGCAAGATGATGCTAAATTGCACTATAATAAGGAGTTCGGCTTCTGGGAAACGGAATTGCTGCTGAAGCAGGGCGTGTATAATTACCAATATGTGTATGTTCCGCATGGGAGTGATGTGATTGATGCCACCTTCATTGAGGGATCACATTACGAAACTAGTAATATATACAATATATATGTATATTTCCATGAGGAGGGCACCTCATACGACCGCCTCATCGGTTTCCAGTCCTGCTCCATTGTTGATCACGAGCATTAAGGCTTGTTCTTGAGGCACCGTACCGAGTAGAAAGCTTCTTTCGGGGTGCAGTTGATCTCTACCGTGGCATTGGTGTAGAAGAAACGGTGGATGGGGGAGGTGTCGGGACTTCCGTCCGAACAGGTCCAGAAGCCTGCGTTGTTGCCGAAACCCTCCGCCTGACCGTTCCATACACTGCCAGCCGGAAGAACGGAAAATCCTGTGCTGTTGTTGGTTGCAGTATTCTCAATGATGCAGCAATCAGCCCCGTGCGTCAGAAAGTCGAACTGCCAGCCGTCGGCGGATGCCAACGCTTTGGCTACGTTGTTGACATCGGTGCCGCATCGGTAGTAGTCCTTGTATCCCACAAAATCCTCCAATCCCATCCATTCGAAATTGGCGGGCACGTGCCAGCCGTCCGGACAGGGACCCTGCACGCGACCGTCAGTCTCTTCAGTCGGTTCTGCGCCATTAAGCGTTGAGAACCAAGTGTATAGCCTTCCACAACGGGCGACGTTCTGTGGATCGTTGTTCGGTGATTCGGGAGCCGGGGTGATGTCGCGTCCGTCCGCATAATGTGTGGTGCGCAGGTTTTCCCGCATCCAACACTCGTCGCCCATTATAACTGTCTGATACACATTGCCGTCAATGTCAGTGACAGTGCCGCAGTCCTTGACGGGCGGTTGCCCCATAACAAAAATGGCGGCGCTACACAGGATAGCAGTCGCCAATATTCTGATATTGATAATGTTCATAATTGTTGTTTATAAAATTGATCAACCGGGTCTGTAGAGACGTGCTGCAGCGCGTCTCTGCAGCGGTAGGCATTATTCGATTCGATCAGAAATCAGGTATTTGTTGCGGTCGGGGGCGTTACGCACGACCAATTCGGCAAGGTATCCGGCGAGGAACAGCACCAGACCGAAGACCATGGCAAGGAGAGCAAGGTAGAACAAGGGTTGTTCGGTGACCTGCCGAAATGCGATTTGGTTGGACAAACGGTACAGTTTTTGGGCAATCAGGACGATGGTGATGATGATACCGATCAGGAACGACAGGGAACCCAAGCTTCCGAAAAAGTGCATCGGCTTCTTCCCGAATTTCGACATGAAACTGACCGTAAGCAAGTCTAAGTAGCCGTTGATGAAGCGGTTCCAGCCGAATTTGGAGACCCCGTGTTTGCGTTTCTGATGGATGACCACCTTCTCACCGATGTTGGAGAAACCCGCCCACTTGGCGATGACCGGAATGTATCGGTGCATCTCGCTATAGACTTCGATGGACTTTACTACGTCTTTCTTGTAGGCTTTTAAACCGCAGTTGAAGTCGTGGAGCTGGATTCCAGACATCCGGCGCGTGGTCCAGTTGAAGAACTTTGACGGGATGTTCTTGGCAATCTTCGAGTCGTAACGGACTTTTTTCCAGCCGGATACGAGGTCGTAGCCGTCCTCCGTAATCATACGGTAAAGCTCCGGAATCTCATCGGGACTGTCTTGCAAGTCCGCATCCATGGTGATGACCACGTCGCCCTGGCAAGCTTCGAAGGCGGTGTTTAAAGCCGCCGACTTGCCGTAGTTGCGGCGGAACTTGATGCCCTTGATGACGGGGTTCTTGGCGTGAAGCTCCTGAATCACCGACCAGGATTCGTCGGTGGAGCCGTCATCCACCATGATGACTTCGTATGAGAAATTGTGCTCGGCCATCACGCGTTCAATCCACGCGGCCAACTCGGGAAGCGATTCGGCTTCGTTCAACAGGGGTACTATTACAGATATATCCATTTTTTAATGGTTATGGGTTATGGATTATTGGTTAAAGTTTAGAGTTTAGAGTTTAGAGTTTAAAGTTTAGAAGTTTAGAAGTTTAGAAGTTTAGAAAGTCAATGGTCAGTGGTCAGTGGTCTCTGCGTCATCATCAACGTCCTCCTCCTCCGTTACAGGCTCTATTGCATTTTTGCTGCGGTAGTGGAACATGGCGACGAAGAGGCCGAAGAACATACCGTAGAGCAGATAGATCACTGCGCTGATGGCGGCGTATTGCCCGTTACGGTCGTAGCGGGGCACACGGGATTTCGTCTCTTCGAAGCGCTTTTCCAATGGATCGAGGGTGACGAGCGAGTCGTTGGTTTTCTGGACGATACCTTGCACGTATGGGGTGGAGGTTTTGCCGTCGTTCTGCTCGATGTAGCTGGTCAACGTCTCCATCATCACGCGCTTGGCGTAGGGCGTGAAGTTGCCGAGTTTGTACTTCTCCTTGTCCGCTTCGGGTTTGGAGAGCAGCTTGTCGGTGTAGTACTTTTCAAAGAGCAGGATGCCGCTGTTGATCTCGTTTTTCAGCTGCTGTTGGAGGCTGTCATCGCTCAGGCAGCCCTCCGTTTTGAGGCAATTGTCATCAGTAGTCAAGGCATCTTTGCGCTCATTCATCATGGTAGTGACCGCATCGGTGTAAGCCGTCAGCTCAGCCGCAGTAAGAGTGTCCTTGGCAAGGTTCTTTTTGTAATTCTCCAGAGCGACGTCGTATTTTTTCTGCAGACCGTCCTTCTCAATGAACGAATAGTGCAGCACGTCGTAGCCGAAGAGGATGACCGCGCCGATGACGGAGATGACGATGCAGCTCAGGAATGCCTTGGCGAACGAAAGCCGTTCGGGATAACTCTCCTTGAACTCCTTCACGCCTTGGTACAACACCATGATGAAGCCGATAATCATGGCCAGATCCAGTATCTGGCTGGCTGCGTAATCGACTTTCCGGGCGAACATCTTGAGGAGCTCGATGCCGATCAGCATGATCCCCGCGATGATACCCCATTTCAGGTGGATCTTCCAGAAGTTGTTGTCGTTCTGCATAACAGGTTAGAAGCTTAGTAGCTTAGTAGCTTAGTAGTTTAGAAGCTTAGAAGCTTAGTAGTTTAGTAGTTTAGTAGTTTAGATGGTTAATCTTCTAATCTACTAAACTTCTAAACTAATTATTTGGGGCAGCAGAATTCGGTGAGGACGCTGCACGTGGACTTCGGGTGGGCGAAACCGATCATGAGGCCTTCGGCACCGGGGCGAGCACATTTGTCGATGAGGCGCACCTCTTTGGATGCCAGTTCGTTAAGCGCTTCGTTCGTGTCGGGCACGGCGAATGCGATGTGGTGGATGCCTTCGCCGCGGTTTTCGATGAACTTGGCGATGGTGCTCTCAGGAGACGTCGGCTCCAGAAGCTCGATCTTGGTCTGACCCACCTTGAAGAAGGCGGTTTTCACCTTCTGGTCGGCGACCTCTTCGATGTTGTAGCATTTCATCCCCAGGATGTTCTCGTAATAGGGGATTGCGGTTTCCAGACTTTTCACGGCAATGCCGAGATGTTCGATGTGGGTAATGTTCATAATGACTTTTTTTATTTGTTTGATATCCTAGGGCTCCGCTTCGCTTCACCCTAGGTTGACATAGGTCGGGCTTTCAGCCCTCTTTGAATTCATAATTCATAATTCTACATTCTACATTCTACATTCGTCAGTCGCGGTCGGGTGTGGCGTCTAGCCAGGTCGTCTTGTGTTTGATGAGTTTGATGAGGAGGGCGATAATGGTGTATCCAGCGGCGATGTAGAAGGAGGGACGAAGTGGTGCGTCGAAGATAGTGAAGTCGGGATACGTTGGACCCCAAATCCGCCAAAAGAGATTGTAGTCAACGACTAAGTAAGCGAGTATGGTAGAGAGCCAAGTGGCGTATTCGCGGCGAATGAATGTTTTCCATGAGAATTCCAGCATACCACCTTCGTAAAGGGACCATTTCGGGAAGAATGCGGGTACACGGGAGGCCCATTCTTCAAATTCGTTGCCAAACTTTCCGCGCAGAAAGGCTTCTTCAGCCATCATAATGCGCTCGTAGTAAATCCAATAGATGAGGGATACGATAATGAAAGCATAGGCGTTCATCGAGAAGATGAGAATGCCGGCCCATATCAAGTAGTTGGCGAAGTAGAGCGGGTGGCGTACCACAGAGTAGATGCCTTTGGTGTTAAGAGTGTTGGCCACTTGAGAGGCGGTGTTACGACCGGAGGTGCCTTTCGGGGTCGTGCATACCGTGTAAGCACGCAGGGCTAGGCCGCATAATGAGAGTAGGATACCGCAAACAGTGCAAATGGTTTGAACGGTGTGTGCGCCTACGTTCAGATCCCATCTCAATTGGCTATACAAGGTCTCGTTAGTCAGCCATATCAGTGGGAGCGCTAACACGAAAATCAGCACAGGAATTTGTCCCCGGTACTTGAAAAGCTTCGCGCCCGTCGCCTCCATCGTTTGAATTAATGCCATCTTTCAAATCTATTTTTCAGGGTGCAAAAATACACAAAATCCGAATATCAAAAACGACAAAAAAAGGATGGCCGAAACCACCCTTTTTTCATTAACCATTAAAATCTTTACATTATGATTACCCTCTGCGCTCTTTAATACGGGCCTTCTTACCCGTCAAGTTACGGAGATAGTAAATTCTTGCTCTACGGACGACACCGCGTTTCACAACTTTCAGGTCGGCAATCATCGGGGTGGTGAAGGGGAAAACTCTTTCCACGCCAATACCGCCGGAAATCTTTCTGACGGTGAAGGTCTTGTTCACACCGCTGCCTTTGATTTGCAGGACCACGCCTTGGAATTGCTGGATACGCTCTTTGGAACCTTCCACGATTCTGTAGGAAACGTTCACTGTATCACCAGCTTTGAACTTCGGAAACTCTTGGGTCGTTATGAAGTTATCTTCTACGTATTGGATCAACTCGTTTTTCATTGCCTTATCTTTTTCTTCGTTATTTTCTCCTAAATTTTGAGGTTGCAAAAATACACTTTTTTTTGATTACCGCAACTATACGCCAAATATTTTTTCAAAGAAACTCAATTTATTGAAAATCACGTTTTTATATATTGTTATGAACAGCCTCTTGGGTAAATGACAGGTCTTGGAGCACGGGTCAACTCTTCTACAAATTCATTATTTTGAAAATTTGCCGCAAAAATCTGTCTTTCATTTATTTCTTCGATTGTTCTTTTATTCTGTCCTTGCTGAATGAAAAAACGGCAGAAGAGAAAGCCCTTCTGCCGTTGTTCATGTGCTGTGTTCTGAAAAAGGGACTTCCCGCGATTATTTGCAGCGGTACATGTCCATTCCAGCTTCGTCGTTCAGCTCTTGCTGCTTGGCCTGGCAATCGGATTTGCTCATGCTCTCATCTTGGAAGACGGGGGCCATGTGCGTGACATCGGTCTTGATGTAGCATTCGCAACCGGCCTTGTTGCAGGAAGTGGCGATGGCAGCCAACATGAAAACGGCTGAGACTAATACTAATACTTTTTTCATAATGTTTTAGAAAGACTTCTGTTTGTTATTGATTTAGAAATACTTGTGATCATCTTAGCGGAAGTCTGTTACACAAAGACATCGGCAAGCATTCTGTTTGAATTGGGTTCAGAAATTGAGGGTTATGCCCGCACCTCCGGGCGTGGGACCAACGCGCAGCTGCAATGTTGTAGATGGAGCGTTGAAATTGTCAATAACGTTGTTGATGCGTACTTTGCTCTTGATAGTGAGTACGATTGCCGGTACCATGAACGCGGTGGCGACAATGGTGCTTCCGGCGAAGAGAAAGAGTCCTCCCATGGCGCTGTGCCAGATGTTGACGGGAAGATTGTCATTTTCGAGAAGCTGATTGCTGGCTTTCGCGAACATGATGAAAGAGCCTCCAAACTGGTAGAGCCCGATGCCGGCAAATACCACGGCAGCGCCTCCGGCCACGTAGAGCGGGATGCTGATATAGCCATCCCGTTTGGCTTTCCGGTAGGTGGTGTAGTCGTCGGCGGGCAGCAGCCATTGGAGATCAGCGTTGTCGAGTTTGTAGAGTTCGCCGTCGGTGCCGGTGATATTCATGCGGCCATGGTTGTAGTAGAGCCTTCCGACACCGCGATCTCGACGGAACGCCTCCAAAAGCTCCTCCTTGCTCATCAGTTCGGGTTCGACCTGCCCCTCATAAAGGTAGAGCGTGTCGTAGGTGACCTCCTCTTCGATGATGATAAGGGTGTCTTGGGAAGGCTTTGTTTCATCCACTTGGCCAAAAGCAGCGGTGCAGACGGTTATGAGTGCCAGAGCCAGGATTAATCGGAATGGATTCATTGTGTGCATTGTTCGGTTTGTTTTTATTGATTGTCTTTGACGATGACAGTGCTTTTGCGTTTTCGGTGTACTTTTTTGATGACAACAGGTGTTTC
>Ga0247610_10003474_pt1 | contig 17300 bp, 12 predicted proteins | sample 174DNAGHGhighgp2_FD_193483 | JGI IMG/M metagenome (GOLD analysis project Ga0247610, IMG submission 193483) | Sheep rumen microbial communities from Palmerston North, Manawatu-Wanganui, New Zealand - 1742 DNA GHGhigh gp2 | ecosystem: Host-associated > Mammals > Digestive system > Stomach > Rumen... | reverse complement strand
AACTCACCATTTACATAGTTTTTCTCCTTTCTTATACAACAAACGGAGCCCCTCTGAGCTCCGTTTGTCGTCATTCCCTAACTCCTTAACTCTTTCACTTGTTAAGAAATATTTTTGGTATTTTTGACATCGATTGTAATTACATCCTCCGGATGTGAGGATTCATTAGTAGCAGACAATCTGTAAGCTTGCTTACATGTAGGCTGGTAGTAATGGATACTCATGGCGCTTATTGGCGCAATTACAATTATGTTATTTTTTCTGTATTTTTCTTTTATTAATAAGGAACACGCGCATAAGCGCATATACACACGCGAGGACCATCAGCGGCCAGAAGACATCGCCGAGCGGATACGGGTTTTCAGGTACATCCGGATCCTTTTCATTCTCAAACCCATCATCTTCTCCCACGCGACGTATATGTCCGCGTCCCGGCGAATAAGCCCCCGGAGTCTCTCCGGCCAACGTCGCTCCTGTCGCAGCTGCCTGCGGCAGAGTAGAACCAGTTCCCACCATCGAGGAGGTGGACTGCATCGTTGCTTCAGGGAACTGGGCGGTGCCCTGGGCATATACGCCCAGAACGCTCACCATTGCCACTACCATCAATAAATATCTCAATGTCTTCATAATCATTCAAATTTTAAATTTTCAATCTTAAATCTTAAATTATAAATATGAAATATTTATCTCACTTTCTTACCCGTCGCGTCATAAATCACACCGCGGTGCCATATATAAACCTTATCACGGTACAGGAACTTAATCGGCCTGTCGGAATTCAAGTCACCGCCTCCATTAACTACGTCGATGTCCGTCGGTGTCTGACGTTCACCAACCGTCGCGTTGATTGCAAACCGGTTGCTGATCGTTCCTGCAGTCGCAGTAAATACATAACTGTTCTCGATCAGGTTCGTCACCTCATTGCTCGTGTAGTCAATCAGGTAAACGCCTTCCAATTCGCCGGCGATACTTGCCTCGTGCAGCGAGAACGTGTACTCACCTGTTTGCGGCAGACGAACATTCACCGGTATCCACTCTTGAGCCAATACCTTATTGATAGCTACATAAGCCATATTCCTGTCGTCATAACGCATGTAGGTCTTCAGGCTTGTTCCGTCGCCTAACAACTTCTCCAAGTCGGCATTGATCTCATAATCCGCCGTATATTGGTCACTGATGATAAGACCCATCATATCATTTGCCTCCTCATTGCTGAGTTCGATATATGCTTTCTGTTTGGAGCTCACAGGTGTCGACTCAGTTTTATAACTCGGAGCGGAAACTACACGAGCAGTAGCACCAAAGGTCACTGTACCTGTCTTCGGAGCCTGTACAAGGAATGCGCTTGCAGGAGCTAACTTCGTCGTTAAGATTGGCAGTTGGTCGTATTCCTTGAAACTAATATCCGGAATATTCGCATATTCAATTGCATCGCCGCTCGCGTCGGCATAACTCAAAGCACCTTTATGCAGCGCCATGTACGGGTTAGCAATGATATTCCATCCTTTCGCGTACGAAGGAGTATTCGCATCGCCCCAGGCAGTTACCGTTACTTGATCCTTGTGGGTTCCGCTTACTACGCCTTTCTCGCCGCCAGTTGTCCAATCATTCGTGAACGTCATCGGCATACGGACAATAGAGAAGGCCTTACCGGTCGGACGTTTAGCTGTCATAATATAGCCCTTACTTGGCTCCAAGTTCGTCGGCATCGTGCCGCCCCAAGTATATTCTACCCAGTTCTGCTCTTGGTGCTGCTGAATATTAGTCGCACGCAACTCTCCGCTATAGTAACGCAGTCTCACTCCTGCAGTCGCCGTACTCTTAGTATTCTTGTAAAAGATGCTGCTTGTCGCTACCGGGAACGGAACAGCTATCGGGTAGTACTGATCATAATCAATGTACCAATCGCTGTACCAAACATTATCGTTGGCGTTCTTCGCCAGACTCGCATCTGTCGGCACATACAAACGAGCCACATCGTAACTCTTACTACTCACGCGCGTCCAACCATTGCGGAGCACAAGCGTACGCACTTTCAGTGTACCCACATCCTGAGAACCTTTCGTCACATTAACGGTTGCACCCGGATATATCTCCAGACGATCAATTACCACATCCTTGCTTTCAAAGTCTCCTGCATTAGCAGTCAGCGTTACGCCTGGAAGCACATGTACCTCTGCTTTGCTCCAAGGATCATCTGTTGCCATCAACGAAGACATTGTAGCACTTGAAGCAATGATCTTCGGTACAATGATATTGCTCACAGCAACCAGCACATCGCTGCTGTTATACCACTCCAATGTCATCATTGCACCGTTACTTTCCTCATCCGCAAAATCAATATCGTCACCGAAATTCGCTGTGTAGTTGTACTTCGTTGCACCACTATTGACACTTGTGAGCGTTTGGCTCAACGTAATTTTTGCACTCTCATCGCCGTTCAGTATAGCTTTCACCTTCGTCGCGCTGATACCCGTTGCATCCACTTCCAATATAGCTTTATGCTGTCCCCATTCAACAACCTCCGCTTCTGCAAATACAATACTACTTGCAGGAATCAGTCTCAACTCTTCTACACCACTCGCATATTGTCCCCATACAAATGGACTGTTTTTGATACTCAGTGTATTACCGTTATTCGGACAGGTTAGACGATATTTAGCATCTTGTGGATTACTAATGCTGGTATTCTTTTGCGTTAAAGCCCACCACCAACCGGCACTCAGGTCGCTGGTAGCCTTGGATTTACCGCTCTTTCCTATTTGAGCTTCTCCTGATCCATATAACGGAGCAGGACCTGCCGGATCATTACCGTCATCAATGCTCATCGTCAAACGAACATACTGACCGTTCCCTCCGGATATGTTAGATGCCGTTGGACCTGCTAAGCCATATATATTGCTTGCCGCAGTATAAGCAATGCTCGGATTGTTGATGTCATTAACTGCAATCTCCGATGGAGCAGGTGTTCCTGTTGAAGCCATATTAGAAGGCAGTGCATACCATTTATTATCTTTCTTTCCGGCTATTACAAATTCCGCTGGCAGGTGACGACCGATAATGTTTTGTACTAAGCTAACTTGTTTAGGCTTCGTGCCTCCTACGCTCACTGTGATACCTGCTATCTCGTCTAAACCATCTGTCGTGGCATCAGCAGCCGGAGTGTAAAATATATAAGCGTTCACGTTAATCTCGCCTTTTGTATCTGTGGAGATTGTTCCTCCGGTACTGGTCAGAACCTCAAACTTACTATTCAAGCTGGGGAAGGTCAACGCTGTGCTTGGTGTCAAACCATTACCGGTAATAGTGATATAATCTTGCGAACGCACTTTCTTATTAGCCGTCGACGTAATAAATATCGGCGTTCCATCAGTTACCAAGTGCGGTGTCAACGTCAACTCTGCACAACTGAACACATAATCAGTATACATAGTAGCTGTTATTGTCGCGGCAAACGGAGGCATAAACATTGTTGTCTCATCGTATAAATAATCCTCGGTCACATCGCTTCCATCTGCATCCTTCGTTATCTTCCAACCGGCCTGTGTATAACCGTCATCCACGCTTGCGCCCAATGTAATAATAGCATCACACGGAACAGTTTCATCGTAATTGCCCTCCGTTATCTTGCTCTTATCTTCCGGCGTTGCATCAATAGTTACATGGTTTGGACTACCTACAGTCAGTTTGTAGTTCTTCGGTGTCCATTTGGCGTAGAGAGTTATAATGTCATCTTCTGTGGTTGTAAGGTTATTAACTTCTTCTTCGTCATCATATACCTTACTTCCACCTTCTGTTGTTGCCCATCCGCTAAATGTAAATCCTTCACGGGTGAATTCACATTTCGATAAATTCTGCGCTGTTCCATAGACAAACTCTTGGTCTTCCATTGTGCCGGTTGCAGTACTTCCATTTTTGTTGTATTCAATAAGATACTCTATCGGTGACCAATACGTATAGAACGTCTTAGCTCCTACGTTTTGCCAAACGCCACTACCATTTGTCCAACTAGTGCTACTAACAGTAACGTTTGCCTGCAAAGTACCATTTGCTGCGGCAATTTTCACACCATCACTTGCAGCCGTGTAATACCCCTCTACCGTATATCCGGTACGAGTAGGAGTGGCATCAATTGTCATGGATGTGGCATTTGATAAAATAGTTCCAGTTCCACCGGTGGATCCAGCATCACTAGTATTTTTATTCAACGTAATAGCGTCACCAGCTTTGGTAGGAAGTGCATCATAAATGGCAATATCGTCAATTTTAGCACTGGTACTAGCTGTCATTCCACAAATACGGAACGATGTTAAAGTATTGCCCTTTATATACATCGCTTTAGGAGCGTCTCCGTCCATTATAGCCGAGCCGTTGATATAGACATGCGCACTATTTGCGCCTAAAGATATACCATCTCCATATGTAGCGTCAGTTCCAGTATTATTATATATGACATGTATTTCAAGCACATCATTGGAAGGTAGAGACTCTGTAACCGTCTGCCAATTCTTCGGAGTTCCAGAGTTCTGACCTGCAGATACGCTTATTGCCGAACTGGAGCATTGAAGCATTACTGCTGCACTATTGTGGGCAAAATATGTAGAGCCGGTCGCGTAAGCATTTGAAGAATAAATACCGATATTGACAGTTGATGTTTTTAGTACCTTAAAACTAAAAGCACCTTTTGTTTGGAAAGAATGATCAAAACTGGTAGCGACACCGTTATTGGTTATGGTAAACGCCATATGATTATTCGTCATCGCCCCAGAAGATTCTGCGATAGCAATGGACTGTGCACCATTAGTATTGCTTCCCATGTAATAATGAGTAAAAGGTGTAAAACCACTCATGCTACCATTATTATACGTTGTGGACGAGGTTGCAGATACCGAAGTCGCAGAAAGAGAATTGAAATTGACGCTGACAGCGGCAGTTCCAAAATCAAGTTCAGATGTGGTTATAGCATCTCCCCACGCACTCGTGCTAGTTCCTAATACTAACAGGAATAAGCAAATATATTTACTATAGTTTTTCATAATGTTGAATTTTTGCATTGTTAAACCATTTTTCATATTCTTATTCCTTTCTTTTATTCAACTTGCGCCCAAACGGCATAATAGGTATGACCATTTTTGGCCACCAAGTCAATATCTGCATTAGGCGCATAGAAGTAACCCGTTGCGCCGGTAATTGCGGTAATAGAGGGCTTATCTCCCGTACCATTCATATAGGCGGAATATGGAGACCATTCACCATCAATCCATCCAATCAAGTGCAAGTGTTTGCGCTCACATGTGTTATGATCAGAACCAGGGTCACTCACATCGTCATGCGTAGGCGTCTTTTTAGTTAGCGTAACAACACCGGTTGTAGCCGTTGCAACAACATCATCGAAATCCACATTATGCACATTGTCAACAAAGTGCGCTAACGGTAATGCTTTCACACGAATAGTTATCGTCTTTGTAATAGAACCATCTCCTGTCGCCTTAATGGTAATAGTAGTTGATTCTGTCGCTGCCTTACCCTTAACTTGATAGTACGTGTTATTGGCATCTTTACTTACGTACGTGATCTTCGACTTGTCTATTACCGGTTGCATTACTGCCGGGTCATCTGAACTCGTATAAACAAATCCCTTCTTCGCGTCAATAACATCGCTAGGGGTATACCCGGTAATGATAAATCGCGCATACTGATCAATATACAAATCAACCACATCAGGGATGTCGTACGGATCAACCGAACCATCGGCAGCATCTGCATCTTTCTTATACATCCACGTCCATCCTTCTAATGCCTTAGCCGAGAATGTGGCGCCTGCCGTATAGGTTCCCTCTGTGGTTTCCTTTGCAAACGTTACGGTCGTTGTCTGTGCGTTAGCTGTGTTGGTAATAACAGCAGGCTCAACGCTTGAAGGTGCTACGCCGCTACTCGTCCATGCCGACAGATAATAACCAGGATCCGGAGTAATCGTCATGGATACCTCTTTGGCAGCCGTACAAGTCTCTATCGGGCCTACCGGATCAAATGTCACAGAACCATTAGACGGACTACCATCCGACAACGTTACAATATAATCGCAACACATGGTCATATAGTCAGAATAGGACTCTGCCGGTATATAGAATACTGTATTGTATGCAGCTCCTGTTCCGCCATATGTAGTAAATTTGCTGGAGTAGTACTCAAATTTATTACTACCGTTATAACTTGTCAAATAGTACGTTCCGTCTACGGAACCACTACTGATACTCCACTTATCGCTAGTTCCATCACAAATCAAACTGCTAGCACCTGATGAACGTAGGTAATTATCTCCCGATTTGAAGACATAATAGTCACCAGACTTTGTAACCGTCCATTTAACGGCTGTATTATCCGTTGTGAGCACATCATCATCAATGAGTGATGATACATCCAACGCGTCCAGTGTCCCGGTCGAACTTGTCGTGTTTTTACAAGCTGCATTGTTCGCATAGTTCACAAGAATAACTGTTTGTCCATCCTTCAAATCATCAATGGTACCTAAAACGTATGTGTTAGCTATTGGTGTTCCGGTTGCAAATACGGCATGGAAAATCTTGTCTTCTTCGACTGCCGGAGCATAACCAACCGAAGTAAACAAGTCAGCCGGAGCATCATGTCCTACGCCCACTAATTCTTCCTCACTCCAGCCAACGAACTTTGGTGCGCAATCCAATACGTCATCATCCGGGTCTTCTGGTAATTCCTCTATTCCGGCACAAGTGTTTGTCTCCTTTGTCTGACTGCCCGTTGCAAGCGGAGTGCCATCTACTTTCCAAACAATGTCATACGTCTCGCAATTCGGCTCTGTTGCATAGGTGGCACTTTGACGCTTATAAATATAGCAACTGGAATAACCATCATGTTCGTTGTCAACAGACCACTTATTACCGCTATACATATATAAGAAATAGGAAGTTTGCGTAGTAGAAGCTATATTAAATAACTCGCTATCAAACTTTGTGAACTTGAGGTAATCTAATGTACTTGATTGTAATATTGTTGCACTGTTACTTGACAAATCAAGATATTTTGATGCGGCTTCGTTATATAATCTTCCAGAAGAAATAGTGCCGGTAAATTTCCAAATGACAGAAACAGGAGGATTATAAAGATACCAACCATCAGCATTCTCTTTTAAATCACTTGTAATATCTACAGACGTCGCATAATAAGTATCTGTCGTCGTATTCGACATCGCGAATTCATTGCTATTCAGTGCGCTTAAAACGTAGTATTCATTAGCTTCTAAATCTGACAAATCGGATATCAATTTATACTCCGCTTTGCCAAATACAGCATACAAAGTCGTCGGCGATCCAAACTCATGTGTGTCTCCGCCGGCATATGCAGGTGCGCCGTCTTCCTCTGCGTCAGTACTCCAACCCATAAATGCCCAGCAGTCGCCGCAACTCGTCGGAACAGTAGCACTACTCGGCAAACTCTCCGTGACATCTCTGGTCAGCGTTCCGTCTATCGCACCATTCACCGAGAATGTTAACTGTGCCACCCAATTGGCATACAATTTCGGATTTGCGCCATACATTGCCATGTTCGTTGCGCTCGAACCATCAGCATTATAATACTTCGTTCCTTCTCCGTTTTTAGCGGTATAATAACCATCAAAACGATAGCCGGTTTTGGCAGGTAGATTCGATGCAATAGATGGCATCGCTTGCCCGAATGTAGCACTCACGCTCGCTGCACCGGCAGTAGTAGCACTCTGGTTGTCAAGTGTTACAGTATATACATTCGCCGACCATTGAGCTGTATAAGTAGTATTCGCGGCCGGCATGTTATCCGCAACGTCAGGACTCCAGCCTGTAAACGTATAACCATTCGCGTTGCCACACTCAGGTGCCGTAAGTGGCGTGTTGTATTCCTGGCTACTGCTAACATTACCCGTCGCATTAACATCCGCACCTGTTCCGGCAGTAGTTACTTTTCCTCTGACTGTCGCCCATGTCAACGTGTAGCTGTTAATGCTCCATTGGGCATACAGGTTAGTTGCACTCGTCTTATCCCAGGCATTTGCACTCGATAAGGTCTTCGGACTTCCTGTATATTGGTAATACTGCTTTCCTCCGCTTGAGTTATCAAACCAACCGGTAAACGAATAACCGGTACGCTCAGGAATGACAATTGCCGTTCCGGCTGTCTTTACAGTCGTAGGCATCGCTGCATCATAAGTAGCTTGTACCACCTGATCCGTCACACTTCCCGTTTGGCTTGTCGGCTTCAATGTTACATCGTATTTATTTGCTGTAAATGTAGCCGCAATAGTAGCATCTGCGGTTAATATATGCGTGTTCCCGCTTGTGAAAGCATCGCCGTTCAACGTCAGCGACGTACATGTGTAACCATCATCCGGCGTAGCCGTAATCGTTAAAATACAGCGGTGTGCCAAATCGGCATCATTTCCTTCAGTTACTGTTTGCCCGGTAGTTCCGCTGGTGTTGGTATATGTAGCCACCAACGTTCCATGAGCCGCTGTACTAACTACCACATTGTGCGTTAACATACCATCCGTTTTGTCAACGTTCCAGAAATCGCAATACCAATCAGTATTCTTTTTTGTGGTCGGAACCAGTGTTACGCCATCATTACCAACTACATACTTTTGATAAACGGTTGCACGTGTTACGTCCGTAGATGATTGGTTATGATAGTGCGTGTAAATTCCATGGTTGTCATAGTCCGGGTTATTATCGGACGAGCCGGACCAAGCTGTATTATTTGCAATATGCCAAGCTTCAAATCCATCATAACCCTTTGTCTCGTATACATAGAACCGATCGGTACCCGGCACTAATGAGAAATAATTAGCCGTTTCATCTGAGTTAACTGTTGTATGGCTCGGTTTACCAATACGCCAATAGAGCTGGCTTGCATCTGCATCAGTCCAACCTGTAATGACAGATTTATCAAACCAAATCTTTTTTCCGCTTGCTTGATTTGCGGTTGGGTAGGTTACAGTGACAGACGGCGTGGTCACCGTTGCACTAAATGTATATGTGCCACCAAGACTTGTTTGCAGTTTACAGTTGCTGGCGCCGGTTGTAAATGTCCATCCGCTATGATTAGCGCTCGTCATTTTTCCTGTATTACCCCACCAGATAACGCCTCCTAATGTTAATTTATATTGGTAATAATCTACATCTTGTGTCAATGTAACATTTACCGTTCCTACGTGGCTGGCATTAATACTTGCTAGATAATGATTTTCCCAACCAGTATCGCTCTGCGTTCCATCATCAATGTGGAAATAGTATTTATTTAAGAACTTATTGTCTGTAAGAGAATTGCCGTTAATACTCGTTACGGCTGTCTCCTCTCCGTTACAATAAGAAGAACCGTTTCCGATTGCTTGAACAGTAAATTTATAAGTCCCGCCATATTCCAATCCGCTGTAGGTGACACTTTTACTATCGGTGGCGATACCCGTTCGTGTTGCAGCTGTTCCGCTGGAACCGCCGGTAGTACTGCTTGCATTCGCAATTGCCCAAGCACTTCCGTTCCATTTGTACAGTTTAACGGTATAACTACTAACATTCGACTCTGTTGTTCCCGTTGAACCGGCATTATATGTCCATCCGCTCACAGTTACCGTCCCGTCCGTCGAACTGCTCATATTAATGGACCCATTAATTGAACCAAGTTGAGTGCAGCATTGAGTAACGAATTTTGTTAATGTTGAAGCATATACTTTTAATGCTGTATATTGATTGCTACTATACGAAGAAGTGTTATACACTACCCAGTTAGCAGATGCTGATGGTGGTTCCAAAGCACAAGCATTACTCGACCAGTTGGAAATATAGAGAACGTTTGATGTATATGAGTTCTGCCCTATTTTCCATGTGCTTTTAGTGTTGTAAGACGCTAATGTCGCTGGTGTTGAGCTATTAGACCCCGGATTAGATGCATAGCCAAGCAGATAACCATTGTCAATTTTGGAGATAGTCCATCCACTACTGGAATTGCCAGTCAATAACCACATCATAGCTTCGGTTGTCGATGCGTTTGTTAGAGTATCGCTTTGTTCCGTAGGCGGAGTTGCATAGCCAATACCAGTTGTGATAACGGAACTATATTTATTTCCAGCAATTACAATCAATTGACCAGCTAAAAGAGAGGATGGACCTGTTATTCGATTAAAACGTCCTCTCTTGGCAAATACAGCGTAGTAAGTTTGATTAGCATTGATGGTAGTACCAGAGGTAACAAAAGTTGGAGGAGTATCCGTTTCGCTACTGCCGATATTAGTTGCGGTCCACCCAACAAATACCCTTTTGGCATCACAACTGGATGGCGCCGTTGGGAAGACAAGATTCTTGTTTCCTCCAGAATATACATAAGTGGTTTCATAGGATTCTCCGTTCACCATCCATGTGACGGTATAAGATGTTCCTGCTAGCATTGAACCTTCAGTCGCATCACTGGTACAATATGTAGTTCCATCTCCAACAGCGGTTACACTCCAAGTATACTCAGTACCATTCGTCAAAGTTGTAATAGCACAAGTCTTGGTGTCTGTGCCGGTAACTGCGCCTATGCTTCCCGCGGCGACACCTGTACTTTTAACTTTGCAAGTAACAGTATAACTATCTGCATTTGCATCGTTAGGCCATGAAAGAGTCAATCGGTTTGACGAAGGAACAACAGAGACCTCTGGAGCATCCAATGTGGTACCAGTACATTCTGGAGCTCCTTCATAAAATGTGATAGAGTTTACCTTGAAGTATCCATTTTTGGATGATTGTGAATTTTTATAGGTATACTTAAAACGATAATACGAACCCGCTGGCCATGATGTTAATGGAGCAGTAGGAGTAAAATCATTGGTATTATTGATAGCAGGCGAATTGTTTGTCTTGGTATCAATAATATGCTCTGCAGCGAAATCGCTATTCGATGATACTTCTAAAACGAGTTTACTAAATGTAATCGTTCCATTTCCTCCGGTTCCCCCTGTAGTCACACGTACTTTTCCAATTGTTGTAGTACCAATGGAACTAACGCTATACATGGTACGAACGGTATTTGAGGTGTTGTTACCACCGATGCCAAAAAAACTACCCAATGTAGCGTTTCCAGGAATGTTCCATGTTTTTTGATTAGAAGAGGTGCCGAAAACAACATTACCTGTGCTTGCATAGCCTGATGGTTTTGTACCGCTGTAATAATCGCTCATTTGCAGAGTGTAATGTGTATCGCCCTCCGCTCCCCACGCATTTCCAATACCCACAAACAGCAGGAGTGTAAGTACTGCAAAAAGTTTCCGCGACTTCATCGGTCCATTGTCGGTCCAAAGTCGATGCATTCCCGATCCATTATCGGGAGCAAAATGCAAAAATGATGTTAAAAATCGTTTCATATCATTTAGTTTTTATATTATTGTCACATCAATAAATCCCACGCGGTTAGAGGACTCACCGCTCGCATTGCGAGAAGCAAGTCCTACTAATAGGAAATATGTTAAATGCTTTATGCATTATAAATTATAGTTTTGTGGCTGTGCCACGTTAATATATATTGTTATGGTTCAAAGAACCGAAATATCAAATTATGTTTGGTGTTGTCCGCTCTGCGGATGACGCCCCTTTCGTTGTGTCTATACTGAAATAAACTAAAATACAAAATATTATGACAAACAAACTTTTATTTAATCGATCAGGGATGAGCCCTGAGGTAACTTGCAGAAAGGGTCGACATACTCTCGATCCGATTCTCTCTCGCTTGTGTCTCGCCAGTCTGATTTGCCTATGTATGCTGACTGTCGGCAGCGGAAATGCGTGGGGAGCAGATCCTACTTGGACATGGACGGCAAGTTCTGCAAGTGATTTTGGAACGAAAACATCGGGTACCATTACTCTAAATGGAAAGACTTGGAATGTCGTTAGAAGTGATGCAGCAAATGAAAGTAGTCTGAATAATAGTTGTGTGCAATTGGGAGCAAACGGTCGAGCTCAAACTATTACTTTAACAACCAGTGCATTCTCTTCCTATACCATAAAAAAAGTAGAAGTTGAATGTTCTAGTTATAAATCTCATCACTCTGTTGCCATATCTGTTGGCGGCACTTCCTATTTGTCTGCTACAGCAACGGATTCATGGACAACAGTTGGGAAAAAATCCGGTACAGGCAGTTCTACAGGCAATATTGAAATAGCTTTTACTAAAAATAATTCTGCAAGAGCATTATATATCAAATCCATAACAGTAACTTATACTACTGCCAGTTGTACCACTTTATCCGCTCCTGGAAGTCCCTCATCCACACCTTATGAAACGAGTGTGGATTTGAGTTGGAACTCGGTTGCCAATTCGAGTGGTTATTTGGTTACTTTTGGAGGGACAGAGTATAATATAGCTTCCGGTACTACCACTAAAACTATTACTGGTTTAAAAAAAGAGAAAACCTATGCTTGGACAGTAGCGGCAAAAGGTGATGGTACAACGTACTGTGCATTAGGTACTGCAACTTCTGAGCAATCCGTTACAACATTGGACGGATGTTCGGATAGCAAAGTAACATACACAGTAGCTTCTACTAGTTCAGTAACACCATCAGGGGCACCTGCAGGAACATCTGCTTCATATAGTAGTACATATAGTTCTAAATATCAGTTAACGTCTGGCAATTCGATGACACTTACCCTTACCGGTTATGCAGGAAAGAAAATCAAAGGGTTGACACTCGATATGAGGTCTAACGGATCAGCAGGAGCCGGTACTTTTAGTATGGTTATTGGTTCTTCTACAGTAGCCTCAATATCTTCCGCAACTGCTTTCGATGAATGGTACGATAATGATTCTTACGGAACTGATTATAGAAAGGTACATGTTACGCTTTCTGATGAGGTGACAGTTGGAATGGGGGAATCCATCGTAATAACTATCGCTGCAACTACCAACTCTCTTTATTGCCAAGGTTTTGCCCTTTGCTATTCTTCTTGCACTCAATTGGGTTCAATTAATGGGTCGTTTTGGTGAACATACCTTTTTTGACCCCGTAAGCCCTTTTGTAGAGCCGCCTGAGCCGCATGCTCGCAATATCGTCAAATTCTCGTTCCAATCCCGTATCCTCCACCACCTTATATATACTTTGTATATATCCCATGATTTTGGATACGCCCCTTTTTGCGCATTTTTGCAAAAACTTGCATTTTTGGTCCATTTTGAGCCATTTTAAACACCTATTTTTGCCGTCTTACTTAGTCCTTTTTTACTCTGCTTATTCCCTTTAGCTTGTTCCTTTTCTGCTTTTTTACCACAAAAAGGGAACAAGTTGTTTTGAAAACTCGCATGACTAACTTGGCAAAGTTGACAAACTTTACTTGGTCCTTTTTGTCTAAATTTAAGTTTTTCACTATGTCAATGTTCATCCCGTTATTGTTTATAGTGTCTAACGGCAACACTATACCTTATTTATACTTTATGCTCGCACGCGTGCGTGTGGTTGAACCCTATCTCAGTTTTATAATAAGCCCTCGTGGAATATGAAATATATCATTTCGTTTATTGCATCCTCTGCACATAGGTACAATGTACATATCCTGACTTTTTAAATCACCATTTTCTTTTACTTCTTGAACATGACATCCACATATGTCTTTCATTTCTACATAACCATCATCACCTTTTTCATGGTGGTTATGGCAAGGGCATTGATACTTGTTGCCTTTTTTACGAAGAAGATCATCAAGGTCTTTCCCTGTACGATTTTCCCAATACTCTCGCCAGGATGTTTCATTATCGGGATGGTCATCACTTGTATCCTCAGCATTTACTACTTTTATATATGAATGCGGCAATGAATTCTCATAAATTTCGTGTTGACGCTCCAACTCTTTTATTGCCTTGTCTTTTAAATGTATCATAAGATTGTTTGTATTTATTCTTGTTGTGCAATAGTAATTATTCTATATAGCTCTGAATCTATTGTTTCACAAAGTTTATGTATCGCACTTTGTGCGTTTCTATACACTTCGTAAGTGGTTCTTATGCGTTTATTGGGCTGAATAACTTGTTTCTTATAATAATCTTTAAATTTTGCTACATAATCACCATCCGCTAACCCTTTATGGTGTACTAACAAATGCCTTAACTCGAAATAGCATAGGGCTTTTTTTATGATTTCGTCCGAGACATTGATTTTAAAAGATTTTATGATTTTATCTATTAAACCCGCTGTGTCCCTTTTGTTTTCCATTGCCCGAAAAATCCTGTTGATAATTTCTTTTGTGATGTTGTCATAATTTTGGAGTTCTATTATCTCCTTATATGTAAGGTGCTGTTTGCTTGCATTGTCATCATTTAATTGAGATATGAGATAAGGCTTATAAGGATATAATTCACTCAAAATATTTTGTAAATAATTAGCGAAATATCCATAAAGTTGCCGAATCGCGAATTCTGCCTGATCACTCCTTACTTTAGAAACGAACTCAGAGTATTCCGCGATAGGTGATTTCAATTTCGTATACTGATCTCTATTACATCCAAGAGCATCACAAATGAGCTGAGTGCTATCCTTTTGTTTTTCATCTTCTAGGATTTTAGTAACTTTGCAAATAGCAACATCTGTTAACTGTATATTTGTGTACAGTTGATTACATTTGGAGATAAACCAAGCAAATGATGTCGAATGTTTCTTTTCCATATGATATTCCATTTTAGTGAGCATAGACTAACCCAATAGCCCATGCCCTAAAAACAGATGTTAAATGCTAAAAATCATTCTCGCTGTTTCTTCTTCACACTCTAATATGTCACGAGCCACGTATGGGAATGTCTCCCAGAGAATATTTTTGTATTTCTTGATAGCTTGAGGAGAATAATTTCCATTTTCCACATCATTCAAAAAGCTAATTAAGTTAGACATCCAAATAGCAGGATTAGTATAGTGGCTCAATTCATTCCACAACGTCGGATTTAAGTTTTTCTTCCTGGCGGCATCTTGAAATGCTGGATCACATTCTTTGCAGACTAGAACGACATCAATAATTTTATCCGTAGCATGTCCTTGAGCATCACACTCTCTCACAAAGATGACATTTCCACTCATCTTTTTGGTAAGATCTTTACCACATAGTTCACATGTTAATCCTTCGCTTTTAAATGGTAAGTTTGCTTTTTTCATAATTCCTTTTGCCTTTTATCGTGTTGGCTTCACTTTTAATGGTTATTAGATTATTATTTGTTATCTTTGCTTTCTTTGTTCATTGTTTCGAAATCTGATTTCGGTCATAATAATTTGTGTTGTGACAAAGTGACAATCTTGACAAACTCAGCTTGGTCCTTTTTAGCTTGTTCCTTTTTATCCTCAAAGGGAACAACCCTCCCTTTTACCTTGTGTCTTTTTTTGTCCTTCTCCCTCTTAGCTTGTTCCTTTTTCGCCTCCAAAGGGAACAACCCTCACATCTAGCTTGTATCTTTTTTATCTACCTTGTGTCTTTTTTACCCAAAACCTCTTTCAAAAAAGACACAACCCTCTGTTTCTTTCGCACTCTTCCGTGCGCGCTTTTATATTTTTGACTTTTTTACTTGGTCCTTTTCTCTTGCAGTTTTATGCTTTCATAAAACATAGTGAAACAATTAATTTACGAGCTCGATTTGGTGTAAAACTTTGAAATCTGCTTCAAAAAATCACATTTTTTACAGAAAGTTTGAAACGCATTTCAAACTTTTGTTATGGATTGGATGCTAAAAGTATAGCACGGAATACGACCTCATGCTTTGCATCATTAGAGACGCGCATTAGTGTGTCTCTTTTTTTGTTTCACTATGTCAATGTCCACTTCAATCGTTTTTTTGAGTGCTGATTGAGATGCACTATATCTTTCTCCTTCCGGATCACATTTTTCCCGTGAGATTTTTGAGATTTTTGAGACTCTTTGCCTTAATCCGCTGATTCTCAGCCATTTACAAAGTCTCATTACAGTCTCACAAAAGTCTCATCGTCTCATTTCTTTTTTACTTTGCTTAGTCCTTTTTACTTAGTCCTTTTCACTCAAGCTTGGTCCTTTTTTTGCACTGTCCATTTTGTCCATTTTGTCCATTTTGACCATTTCGTTGACGCCATCAAAATGATACGCACAAAAAAACGGCAACTCCGTTTAATAGTGGAATTACCGTTTATAATTATAATAAGGTGTTGATTGAAATCGCTATGCGACGTAATCTAACTCATTGCGCTTGATTAGTAATGGATAGCGCTCAGGATGCTTTAGAGAGTCTACTTCCAAGTCAACATTCAACTTTGGCCATACGATAGCATTTTTGCCACTCATTTGCACATCCAATACTTCATTTATGGTGGCATCCTTCATCCAAGGGACACGGTTGTAGGAAAGGAAATAGTCCTGTCCTTGCACTGAAATCATAATCCCGCGATCGTTAATCATCAATACGTCCGCCGATATGGAGCTGGTATTGTTTTTTAAAGTGGTCTGCATAAAGCTCTACTATTGTTTGAATTTTATTAATTTCGTGTTGTGAGAAATCGCCCTTGTATGCAATTTCTACTTTTGGTTCTAACCAAAACTTGGCTTCCTTGTCCTCTTTTACTACGTGAATATGCATTCGTTCCTCTTCGTTAGAATAGATCTTGAATGTATATCCTTTTTCCTTTTTAAACGTTGGACTCATCGTTCTGTTTCCGATTTTGCGCCGCAAAATTACTACATTTTTTTGATATACGCAAGTATTTTTGCAAAAATCGTTGTGATTCTTGCTTTTTTTTACGGTAATCCACTATGTCAAAGATCAATTATCCAAAGTTTTAAGTTTTAGGATCGAACACTATTTTTCATTGTATTTTTGTATTTTATATTATTTTCTCCTTATCCCTTTTCGCACACTTTATATTTTGTCATGACAAAGTTGACAAAGTTGACAAACTTCTTAGCCACAATGGCACGATTATTTGAAAATCTTCACTTAGTCCTTTTCACTCTAGCTTGGTTCTATTTAATATCTCCAGCTATGTCCACAAAACCGATCCATTAAGTGGAGCAACAAAATGTGTAAAAATTGACAAATTTTGTGCAAAATGTGTAATTTTCGATAATTCGGTTAACATTATGTAAATTTCTGTAATTTTATTTGCATATATCAAAAAAAAGCAGTATCTTTGCGCCGTGATATGTATTAATATACATAAATATGTTTTATAGCATAAAATTATTGCAATGAGTACTTAAAATCAAAAAATCGCCTACATGCCCCGCATACTTGCCTCATAAAAGGGATCGGTTTTGTGGACATAG
>Ga0247610_10003473_pt1 | contig 17305 bp, 13 predicted proteins | sample 174DNAGHGhighgp2_FD_193483 | JGI IMG/M metagenome (GOLD analysis project Ga0247610, IMG submission 193483) | Sheep rumen microbial communities from Palmerston North, Manawatu-Wanganui, New Zealand - 1742 DNA GHGhigh gp2 | ecosystem: Host-associated > Mammals > Digestive system > Stomach > Rumen... | reverse complement strand
CTTCGGTGATAAAGTTTCAGTTTCCTCTAAAATCAAGAAAAGCGAGGAACGCACCCGACTAAAACAACTTGTGCAGAGCATACGCCCCAAGAACTTCGGTATCATTGTACGTACATCAGCCGAAGGTAAACGTGTGGCAGAGCTCGACGCAGAGATGAAGGTGCTCGTGAAACGCTGGGAAGATACCATTACCAAAGCACAGAAGGCGACAAAGACGCCACAGTTGTGTTTTGAGGAGACCGGCAGAGCCGTTGCCCTGCTGCGCGACGTGTTCGACCCAACGTACGACGGCATCTACGTGAACGATGACGACATCTACAATCAGGTAAAGGACTATGTTGATCTGATAGCTCCAGAGAAGAAGGACATTGTGAAGAAATATAATGGTACAGTGCCCATCTTTGACAACTTTAACGTCACCAAACAGCTCAAGTCGAGTTTCGGAAAAACGGTGAACTACAAACGGGGAGCCTATCTTATCATCCAACAAACAGAAGCCATGCACGTGGTAGATGTGAACTCGGGTAACCGTACTCGTGCAGAAAACGGTCAAGAAGCCAATGCACTGGAAGTAAACCTTGGTGCAGCCGATGAGCTGGCACGCCAGCTGCGACTACGCGATATGGGCGGCATCATTGTGGTGGACTTCATTGATATGAATTTGGCTGAAGACCGACAAATGCTCTATGAACGCATGTGCAAGAACATGCAGAAAGACAGAGCTCGCCACAACATCCTGCCGCTGTCGAAGTTTGGACTGATGCAGATTACGCGTCAGCGCGTTCGTCCGGCTATGGATGTCAATGTAGAGGAAACTTGCCCCACATGCTTTGGCAAGGGTAAAATCAAATCGTCAATTCTGTTTACAGACCAATTAGAGAGCAAAATTGACCGCTTGGTCAACAAGATAGGCATCCGTAGATTCTTCCTACATGTTCACCCCTACGTGGCCGCCTATATCAATCAGGGGCTCTGGTCGCTTAAGCGCCAGTGGCAGATGAAATACGGCATGGGCATACGCATCGTACCCTCTCAGAAACTGGCGTTCCTACAGTACGAATTCTACGACAAGGACCAGCAGTTCATTGACATGCAAGAAGAACATGAAACCAATGACTAACTATGGTAGCATTGAAGACAGCATTCTGGATATGTGCATTCCTCGTTTTTTATACCTATCTTGGATATGGTATGCTACTATGGCTTTTGGTCAAACTGAAACACATCGTAAGAGGCAAGGCCGAGAGAATGGCTTTGCCTACTAACGATGCAGAACTACCAGTGGTGACTTTCATGGTTTGTGCCTACAATGAACAAGACATTGTAGACATGAAAATGAAGGACATATACCAACTGGATTATCCCAAAGACAAGTTGCACATTACGTGGGTAACTGATGGTTCTTCTGACGACACTAACAATCGTCTGAAGGCTTATCCTGACGTGGAAATCATCTTTACGCCAGAACGTAAAGGCAAAACGGCGGCTCTTAATCATGGTTTGTCTATGGTGAAGAGCGAGATAACCGTGATGACCGATGCGAACACGATGGTGAACAAGGGTGCTATTAAGGAAATAGTAAGATTAATGCAAGACCCTAAAGTTGCCTGTGTAGCTGGCGAGAAGCGTGTGATGGCGCGTCATGAAGGTCAAGCCGCCGCTGAAGGCGAAGGACTCTATTGGAAGTATGAGAGTGCCCTGAAACATATGGACAGCGAACTCTACAGCGCCATGGGGGCTGCGGGTGAGCTGAACGCCATCCGCACAGCCCTCTACGAGCCCATGCCCGAGAATGCCCTGCTCGACGATTTTGTCATGTCGATGGAGATGGTGGATAAAGGCTATAAGATAGCCTATACCCATGATGCCTACGCCATGGAATACGGCTCTGCCGACCTGCAGGAAGAATCGAAACGTAAACGGCGCATCGCCGCAGGCGGTCTACAAAGCAGTTGGTGGCTCAGAAGAATGATGAACCCCTTCCGCAAACCAATTGTCGCTTTCCAGTTTGTCAGCCACCGTGTTCTACGATGGAGCATCACACCTTTTGCACTCATGGCACTCATTCCGCTCAATGTCGCATTAGTCATGATGAAAGCTGGCACCGTCTATACGGCCAGTTGGATACTACAAATCCTATTCTATTTATCAGCCTTTTGTGGCTATTTACTGGAGCAAAAAGGTCGCAGGAGCAAACTACTTTATGTACCCTATTACTTCCTGTTTATGAACATGAACGTCTTCGCAGGCATACCTTATTTGTATAGCCATCGTGAAAGAGGAACATGGGAAAAAGCAAAAAGAGGATAAAAAATACCTTAAAAATTTCCGTATGTAATTTTTTTGTAGTATCTTTGCAACGATTTATATACGGATAGCATAATGAGTCAAGAAGAACGTGAAGTCCTACTGCAGAAATTAGCAGAAGCCAACACAAAGAAGCACGCCATAGAAGTAGAGCTTGAAGAGGCGCGCAAGAAATTGGCCGAATATGAGACAATGGCACAAAAAGCAGAAAATGCCAGCAAGATGAAGTCTCTATTCTTGGCCAACATGAGTCATGAAATCCGCACACCTCTTAATGCTATTGAGGGGTTCTCACGTATTATGGCTGAGACGGACTCTCCAGAGGAACGCATGAAGTTCATGGAAATTATTGAAAGTAATAATGGACGTGTGCTGGCACTGATTAACGAGATTCTCGATTTGTCACGTGTTGAAGCCGGCGAGATTGCCATTAAGAAGCAAATGACAGACCTCAACGAGATGTGCAAGGGCATACAACTCATGTTTAAGTTCCGCTGTCCAGATACTGTTAATTTGACATGGTCGCAACCCAATATGAAGGTAACACTGAATACCGATCAGAACCGAATAACACAGGTATTCTCAAACCTCATTAGCAATGCATTAAAGCATACCTCTAAAGGAAGCATCACTTATGGATATCGTCTGATAAATGATGGGCAAGAAGTAGAATTCTTTGTGACGGATACGGGTTCAGGTATCGCACCTGAAGACATAGACCACATTTTCCAAACATATGTTTCGCGTGATGCAGAACAACAAAACGGTTATGGACTAGGACTGGCTCTCTGCAAAATTATTGTTGAGAAAATGCATGGACACATTACAGTGTCTTCGAAATTGGGCGAAGGTTCCACATTCCGTTTTACTCTCCCCTTCGAGGGCACTATTGGTGGATTACAAAAGTGCTCACGTACCACGACCAACTCACGTACAATCCGTGTAAGTACCAAAACCAACGTACAGAATGCGCCACTTATATTGGTAGCTGAAGACGAAGACTCCAACTACGAATTGGTTCGTATCGTTTTGGCCAAGCGCTATAGACTGCTGCGAGCCCACAACGGTATAGAAGCCGTAACACTTTGTGAGGATGAACATCCAGACCTCATACTTATGGACATCCGTATGCCAGATATGAACGGACTGGATGCTACACGCATCATCAAGGAGGTTAATCACGAAATCCCCATTGTGGCACTCTCGGCATATGCTTTTGACGAGAACATCCGAGAAGCAAGGGCAGCGGGATGCGATGAATTCTTAGCTAAGCCGTTCAAAGTTGAGGACCTTCTTGACACGGTAAGCAAATACGTAGAAAGTCACGAATAACCTTATTTCGAAATGGGAAGATTAGCAGTATTAAAATATGCCGCTGCAATGTTGCTGACAGTGCAGATTGTACTCACGATATTTACTTTTGTAGCACTCTATGGTGGTGATGTCAGTCCTATTGGACATTCGGCACGAGCTATGCTAGTTTATGTATTGCCAATACTAATTCTGGCCAATGCGGGTATGCTCATCTATTGGATTATACGTCGCAAATGGCTCATTTTACTCATCCCTGTCATCACTATTGCATGCTGTATCCCATATATAGGTACAATATGGCAATTCCGTTCGCTCGACAAGAGTGCAGATGCACAACCTGGTATCAAAGTGGCTACATATAACGTTTGCATGTTCAACCGCGAGACTTCAGGTTTTATGGCTCAGGACATTCTAGCCGAAATGCGCCGACAGAATGTTGACATTCTCTGTATGCAGGAATACAACGAAGTAAGCGGTGAGAAAAAGAATTCAGATAGTTATAAAGAGTATTTCCCGTATATGGCTGTTGGCCGTGAAGATATGGTGATCTACAGCCGCTACCCTATTAAAGGTTCGAAGAAGCTTCTTTTTGATGATACCAACAACAGTGCCATGTGGGCTGATATTGATGTTAAAGGTGATAAAATCCGCGTTTTTAACATTCACCTCCAGACCACAGGTATCAATCGCACACTATACAAGGCAGGAAAGCTACAGGCACAAGGTTTTGAAGTGGACAACAACCGATTCATGGAAGCCATCTTTGGCAACTACATGCTGGGGATGATGTTCCGTGCTGGACAAGCCAATATGGTAGCCAACGAGAAACGCTCGTCAGAAAAGCCTGTTATTTTGTGTGGTGACTTCAACGATGTTCCCTACTCATACGTATATAATACGGTACTAGGCAACATGGTCGATGGTTTTAAGGAATGTGGATCTGGATGGGCACAGACTTTCCGAGGCGGAAAGAAAGCAGTACGAATTGACTACATTTTCCACGACGAGGTATTGCAGGGATTGTCCTACTACAAGTCTGAGCTAACATACTCAGACCACTATCCTGTCTTTATGAAACTTACGTTTAACAAGAAAAAATAATAAAAGACGCTATCAGTTGATAGCGTCTTTTATTATTATAAAGTAGAAGATCTATAGAAGTTTAGCCAATTTGTCGACTATGTCGGAGGCAACATCCTGCTTCGGTTTTCGTTCATAATCCTGCCGACCATCACGAGAAATAATACTAATCTGATTCTCATCAGATTGGAAGCACGTCCCCTTGTTTTGTAATGAGTTCAAGACGATAAAGTCCAGATTCTTTTTTTCAAGTTTGCGCTGGGCATTAGCCTCTTCATTATTGGTTTCCAATGCAAATCCCACCAACACTTGATGTTCTGATTTCATGTAGCCCAGTTCTGCTGCGATATCATATGTGGGCTTTAGACGAATAACAAGGTCATCCTTTCCACGTTTAATTTTCTGGTCAGTAGCATGCTCTGGCCGGAAGTCAGCAACGGCAGCACAAAGGATGGCAGCATCCTGCTGAGGAAACACCTGTGTAGCTGCCTGATACATATCCTCACAACTCTCCACATCAATACGACGGATATTCGGATGCGTAGTCCTTAATGCCACAGGACCTGCTATCAACGTTACCTCTGCTCCTCGGTCAGCACACTCTTCTGCTAACGCAAAACCCATCTTACCGCTACTATAGTTTCCGATGAAACGTACTGGATCTATCTTCTCGTAAGTAGGTCCGGCAGTAATAAGAATACGCTTACCAGACATCTCGCATCTTTCCTTTTCCATCCTACTTAAAACATTATCGACAAAATCGACAATGCGCTCTGGTTCCTCCATACGTCCTTTACCTTCCAGACCAGAAGCAAGAAAGCCGCTAGCAGGTTCAATAATATGGTTACCAAAACTCTTCAGCCGCTCCATATTCTGCTGGGTGGTAGGATGCTGATACATGTCAAGATCCATTGCAGGGGCAATAAATACAGGCGCCTTCATTGAGAGATAGGTAGTTATAAGCATATTATCAGCTATACCATTGGCCATCTTACCCAACGTTGAAGCCGTACATGGAGCAATAAGCATAGCATCAGCCCATAAACCCAACGCCACGTGTGAATGCCACGTGCCGTCGCGCTGTGAGAAAAAGTCACTGATGACGGGCTTTTGCGTCAACGCAGACAGAGTGATAGGTGTGATAAACTCCTTACCTGCTGGTGTGATGACCACTTGCACTTCGGCACCAGCTTTTATCAGTTCACGAATAATCAGACAAGACTTATACGCAGCTATGCTGCCCGTTATACCCAAAACAATCTTTTTACCTTTCAACATAATTTTGCTGTGGCAAATATTTCACTATTTATTTATTCCTTACTTCTGTGCCTCACGTAAACGAATACGCGTCAACACCTGCTTGGTGTTATACGTGAAGTCGCCTGCCAGAATCCAACTGTAATAGCCCGGATCCATACGCAACACCTGAGCCACAGGCAGGCCCTTATGCTTTCCGAAGTTAAATACTTCCGTACGGACGCCATTCACATCGGCCCATATAATACGGCCAGCAAAGTCGACATTATCATTCTGTTTTGAGAATTCTGCCAACTTGTCCATATCGTTTTCTAGCACTTTTTCCTCATCTTCATTGGCACCTGGAGCGTATTTATCCAACTCACCCATCAACACGCGATAGGTGGCCTCGGTGTCCTGATCAGCACGATGAGCCTCAAAGTCATCTTCCATTTTTCTGCCACAATAGAACTTATAAGCTGCAGCCAGATTACGACGTTCCATCTTCTTAAAAATGGTGCATGCATCTATCAATCGGCATTTCGAAAAGTCGAAATCAATACCAGCACGCAGAAACTCCTCTGCTAGCATAGGTACATCGAAGAAGTTTGAGTTGAAACCTGCAATATCACTACCTTTAAATACCTCCTCCAGTTTCTTAGACAACTGCTTGAAGGTTGGTTTGCCTTTCAAGTCTTCATCAGAAAAGCCCGTCAATTGAGTAATAAACGGGTCTAAATGTTTCTCCGGATTAATCAGTTCGTTGCCACGTTCCTCACGACCGTCGGGGTACACCTTAATATATGATATCTGGATGACACGATCCTTTACCATGTCAAGTCCTGTGGTTTCCAAATCGAAAACCACCAAAGGCTTTGTCAAATTCAGTTTCACTTATTTACCTTTTTACTGTTTTACCTTTAATCGTTGATCAACATTGGCATCATCAACATAAGTACATCCTGATCTTCAGGTTGCTCTGAAGGCAATACCAGTCCAGCACGGCTAGAGTCTGCCAATAGAATATTTACCTCCTGACAATCGAAATTACCCAGAATATCGATGAAAGCAGCTCCCTTGAAGCCAATGTTCATGGGCTGACCATTGTATGAACATGCGATGCGTTCCGTAGCCGTCTTCGAGAAATCGTAGTCCTCAGCATCCAACTGTAGCGTTCCACCTTCCACATGGAAACGAACCAGATTACTAGAATCGTTAGCAAAAGGTTGTACACGACGCAAGGCGGCCTGCAGTCCCAGACGGTCAACCGTAATTTGGTTAGGATTGTTCTGGGGAATCACGCTATTGTAGTTAGGATAGCGTCCCTCAATCAGGCGACAAATCAGTTCACCGTCTCCAAAATTAATCTGCGCATTGCGCTCATCAAAGCGAATAGTCACATCACCACCATCCTTGCCCAGCAGGTTCTTCAACAACGTAGCAGGTTTTTTGGGCAATATAAATGAAGAAGGTTGATCGCTATGAATAGTCAGGATTTTATTGCGCACCAGCTTATGGCCGTCGGTAGCAACTATGGCCAGACATTCTGGTGTCAAGTCAAAATAGATACCATTCATTACAGGACGCAACTCGTCTTGAGCTGTAGCAAACAGTGAGCGTGTAATATTCTCAGCCAATAATGCATTTGAAATCGTAATCTGAGAAGCATTCATGCCCACAGTCTGAGCGTTCGGAAATTCATCGGCATTCTCTACGGGCAATGAGAACAAGCCGTTCTGGTAGGATATCTTGGCCAAATTGGTTGTTTGGTCGACATCAAAAGTAAGGGGTTGCTCTGAGAAACCCTTAACGGCCTCTAGAAGGTCATGATTACCTACGCAGAAACGACCTTCGCCATCGCATTCGGCCAATTCCAACTGAGTGTTCATCACATTCTCGCTGTCAGATGCTGTCAGATGAAGAATGCCACCTTGAACATCGAAAACAAAGTCTGCCAAAATGGGCAGAGAATTTTTACTGTTAATGACTCTCGAAAGAGCATTGAGTTTGCTGCTTAGCGCAGTGCTTGATACGGTAAATTTCATGTATATTTCTCGTTTTTAGTTTGTCATTCAACGAAATTGAGTACAAAAATACAAAATAAACTGGTCAAATCAAAAAATATTTGAGGAAAAATGCGCTTTTTAGAACTATTTTTCGTAATTTCGCCGTCTGAAACGAAAAATCAATATAAATTAAGGTATAAAATTATGGATTTAACAGGAAAAGTAATTGCCATTCTTCCGGCAAGCAGTGGTGTTTCTCAGCGCACGGGTAATCCGTGGATGTCTCAGGATTATGTTATCGAAGTACCCGGTCAGTATCCCAAGAAATGCTTGTTCCGCATCTTCGGTGAAGACCGAATCAAGCAGTTCAACATCCAAATGGGCGAAGATATTACCGTCCAGTTCGATATTGATGCGCACGAATTTAATGGCCGTTGGTTTAACGACGTCCGTGCCTACAACATTCTGCGCGGAGCTGCCGTTCCTCCCACAGCCGCAGGTGCCCCCGTGGCCTCACCATTCCCTCCCCAGCAGGCTATGGGCAGTACTGATGCCGCTGCGCCGTTCCCTCCTGCTCAAGAGCCTGTAGGCGAAGGTTCTACCGATGACCTACCTTTCTAAGAAAGAGATAAGAGGAAAAAGTTAGAAGGAGTTTTAGAAGAGTATTATTAAATATAGGTATAAAGAAGAAAGATGAAAGCATTTGTATTTCCCGGACAGGGAGCACAGTTTGTTGGTATGGGCAAGGACCTGTACGACAATAACGCAACAGCCAAAGAGTTATTTGAGAAAGCTAATGAAATTTTAGGATATCGTATTACCGACATTATGTTCGAGGGTACCGATGAAGACCTAAAGCAGACCAAGGTGACACAGCCTGCCGTATTTCTGCACTCCGTCATCAGCGCCATCTGCATGGGCGACAAATTCCAGCCAGAGATGACAGCCGGTCACTCTCTGGGCGAGTTTTCTGCCCTCGTAGCCGCTGGTGCCTTGTCATTCGAAGACGGACTGAAGTTGGTCTATGCCCGTGCTATGGCCATGCAAAAGGCCTGCGAGGCTCAGCCCTCCACTATGGCCGCCATCATTGGTCTGCCCGACGAGAAGGTCGAGGAAGTCTGCGCCGAGGTCTCGAAGCTGGGCAAGGGCGTCGTGGTTCCAGCCAACTACAATAACCCAGGCCAGTTGGTTATCTCTGGCAACATCGAGGCCGTCAACGAGGCTTGCGAGCAGTTGAAGGCCGCTGGAGCCAAGCGTGCTCTGCCTCTGAAGGTGGGTGGTGCATTCCACTCTCCCCTCATGCAGCCCGCCAAGGATGAGCTACAGGCCGCCATTGAGCAGACAGAGTTCCAGACTCCCAAGTGCCCTGTTTATCAGAATGTGGACGCTAAGCCACACACCGATGCTGCTGAAATCAAGCAGAACTTGATAGCACAGCTTACCTCGTCAGTACGCTGGACACAGATTGTACAGAATATGATAGCCGATGGAGCCACCGATTTCACGGAATGTGGTCCTGGTAAGGCTCTACAAGGCATGATTGCCAAAATTAACAAGGATATTCCAGCACATGGCATCGAATAGAAAAGTACTGATCTATCAGATCTTCACACGCCTTTACGGCAATCGCAACACTACACGCAAAAAAAACGGCACTATCGCTGAGAATGGCTGTGGCAAATTTAGCGACTTCAGTGCCACCATGCTTCATCAGCTGACCACCATGGGCGTTACTCATGTATGGTATACTGGCATCATCAGACATGCATCACAAACCATCTATACCGAATATGGTATACCACGCCAGCATCCAGCAGTGGTCAAGGGTCGTGCGGGTTCTCCCTACGCTATTACCGACTATTATGACGTAGATCCCGATTTGGCTGTCGACGTACCCCGCCGTATGGCCGAATTTGAAGAACTGGTAGTTCGTACTCACGCGGCTGGGCTGAAAGTCATCATTGACTTTGTGCCCAACCACGTGGCTCGCCAATATGATAGCATCTGCAAGCCATCAGGCGTCAAGAGCCTAGGCGAGACGGACAATCCCGAGCATGGTTTCGACCCGCAGAACAACTTCTATTATTGTCCGGGTCAGCGTTTCATGCCCACCTTTGACCTGTATCATGGCGAACCCGAACCCTATATTGAGGAACCTGCCAAGGCTACGGGTAATGACCACTTTGACAATGCCCCCTGCCAAAACGACTGGTATGAAACGGTAAAGCTAAACTATGGTGTCGACTACTATGCCGGACGCGTAGGTCTTTTCACTCCTATGCCTGATACATGGCAGAAGATGACCGACATTCTACTCTTTTGGGCAGCCAAAGGTATTGACGGATTCCGTTGCGACATGGCAGAGATGGTACCTGCAGAGTTCTGGGCATACGCCACTCAAGCGGTTAAGCAGAAGTATCCCGACATCGTGTTTATTGGCGAGGTTTACAACCCTAGTGAATATCGCCATTATCTCTCATCAGGTTTCGACTGGCTCTACGACAAGGTCGGCATGTATGACACCATGCGAGCCGTCATCTGCGGTCACCAGTCGGCTCAGGCCATCAGCTGGGCTTGGCAGCAGACCGACGATATCCGAGATCACATGCTATACTTCCTCGAGAATCACGATGAACAGCGCATTGCCAGTGATTTCTTTGCCGGTGATGCACGCAAGGGCGTACCAGCTCTCGTTGCATCCGTACTCATGCAACAGAATCCCTTCATGCTTTATGCAGGCCAGGAATATGGCGAGCGAGGCATGGATTGTGAGGGTTTCTCAGGCAACGATGGTCGCACCACGATATTCGACTATTGGAGCATTGACACGCTCTGTCGTGCTGCAGAAAAGAGACTTACCGATGACGAGAAGGCACTTCTTCAAATCTATAAAAAGACTTTTCAAGTGGCCCGCAAGGAGAGCGCTATCTGCAATGGCGTCTTTTTCGACCTCATGTACGTCAACCAGCATCTTCACCGTCAATACGTGTTTTTGCGCCGTGCCGGCAACGACTTGCTCCTGGTAGCTGTCAACTTCGATGGCAATGAGGCTGACATCAGCGTCAACATCCCCGTTCATGCTTTCGACTATCTGCAGATGAAGGAGCGTAAGGGTGTCGCCACTGACATTTTGCACTCCAACGTGAAGATGACTATTCTGTTCAAGCCTGACAATGCTGTCCGCATGACTATCCCCGCCTATGGTGCACGCGTGTGGAAAATGAAGGCATAACATTTCCAACGTAAGAAGAAGGCTATAAGATGGACGAATATATTCTAAACGAGCATAATAAAGAGGAGTTTCCGCCGGCGCATACGGCGGAACACCTCTTAAATCAGACCATGATTCGTATCTTCGGTTGCGAAAGGTCGTATAATGCCCATGTCGAGCGCAAGAAGAGCAAGATGAGTTTCTATCTCGACCACAAGCCCACACGGCAAGAAGAAAAAGAGATAGAGCGCCAGATGCAGCAACTGATAGCCGATGACTTACCCGTCACCTTCGAGTTCGTTTCGCGTGATGAATTGCCTGAAGGAATCAGTGCAGACCGCCTGCCCCAGGATGCCTCTGACACCATCCGACTGGTCCGCATCGGCCACTACGACGTCTGCCCCTGCATAGGCCGCCACGTACGTTCAACCTCCCAAATAGGCCGTTTCGAAATGCTTGGAACCAATTGGGATGAACACGAGCACTCCTTCCGTGTCCGTTTCAAGATTGTGCAATAGCACATCAACTACGAAGAGTAATTGCCACTTATTGTTGACGAAGTCTTTATAACTCATACAATATTTGGCGACTTCTGCCTGTACCATCAAAGAAATGCAACTTAACTATTAAAACGAAGATGTCTCGAGAATCTTAAATAAATCCTAATTTATTTTGCTTTTCGCTCAGTTATTATTACTTTTGCAAGGATTTATGAACAGATACGCGATGACACGATATGGACTACAACGGATAGGGCTGTTAGCAGTGCTTATGCTACTGGTCCTAATGACAACAGTGGCACAGGAGCTACAGGTAAAAATCAACATTAACACGCAAGCGATAGGCACGACAGACAAAAGTGTGTTCGATAACCTACAGCAGACCTTGCAGCAATGGATGGACGACCGCCAATGGACCGACCTTCAATTCCAGCAGAACGAGCGAATCGTAGTAAACTTCAACCTGACGGTAACGAAGTACGACAAAAACGCCAATCGCATCATGTGTACGGCCATGATACAAGCTAACCGCCCTGTGTATAACGCGTCGTACACCACCACCTTATATAATAATAAGGATGCCGACTTCAACTTCGACTTTGCCCAGTTCGATCAGCTGAACTTCAACGAAGAGCAGATTGACAACCAGTTGACAGCACTGATGGCCTACTATGCCTATCTGATTATTGGCCTCAATCTGGACACGTTCTCGCCGTTAGGCGGTACAGAGGTATTGCAGCGCTGCTTAATGCTTGTCAACAATGCACAAGACTTGGGTTTTACTGGTTGGAAGGCCTTCGAAAACTCGCGCAACCGCTTTGCCATCATCAATGACTACCTGGACGAAGGCATGAAATCCTTCCGTCAGTTACAATACGACTACTATCGCAAAGGTCTGGACGAAATGGCGCAAAATGCCGAGCGCGGACGCACTAACGTGACCGAGGCCCTACAGCTGTTAAAGCAAGCCCACGAGGATAAGCCTTTGAGTCTGCTTCCACAAATATGGACTGACTACAAGCGTGACGAGCTAGCCAACATCTATAAAGGCAAGGGCACACAAAAGGAGAAGGAACAGGTGTATGACCTGCTGTTTAACCTGAACGCGTCACAAAGTAATGCGTGGAATAAAATCAAGGAGTAGCTAAGTATTAAAGATGTTTGAAGACAAATGTTGAAGCAATTATATATTAAGAATTATGCGCTGATTGACCTCTTAGATATTGAGTTGTATCCAGGTTTCTCAGTCATTACCGGTGAAACGGGTGCAGGTAAGAGCATTATACTTGGGGCCATCGGATTGTTGTTAGGTCAGCGAGCCGACTCGAAATCGATAAAAGCGGGTGCAGAGAAATGCATCATTGAGGCACACTTCGATTTAACGAGATACAACATGGACGCTTTCTTCGAAGAGAACGAAATAGAGCAGGATGCCGAGGACACCATCATCCGACGCGAACTGACATCAGCGGGCAAGAGTCGTGCTTTTATTAACGATACGCCTGTGAGTCTCAGTATGTTAAAAGAATTTGGAGAACAATTAGTTGACGTACACTCACAGCATCAGAATCTGCTATTACAAAAGCAAGACTTCCAACTGAACGTAGTCGACATCATAGCCAACGACCAGAAAGAGCTGACCGCCTATCAGCAGACCTATTCAGAACTACAAGCGGCCAAGAATCAACTACAAACGCTGAAAGACGACATCGAGCGTAACCGCCAAAATCAAGACTTCCTACAGTTCCAATATGAAGAACTGGAGAATGCCCACCTCATGGAGGGCGAACAGGAAGAACTGGAGCAACAGAGCGAAACCATGGAACACGCTGAGGATATCAAGACAGCGCTCTATGAGGCAGACAACGCCCTGTATGGTGAGCAGACGGGAGCTGTCAGTCAAGTACGCACGGCACAAAACGCCCTAAACAGTATTTCGCAAGTATTGCCCAAGGCAGGCAATCTGACCGAACGTTTGGAGAGTTGTCGCATAGAGCTGAAAGATATTGCCGACGAAGTGAGTACACTGTTGGAGAACACAGACTTCGATCCCTCCGAACTCGACCACGTTAACGACCGTCTAGACCACATCTATGAATTGGAGAAGAAATACCACACTGAGAATGTTAGTGAACTCATAACCCTGCGTGATGGGCTGAAACAAAAGTTGAACAATATTGAGAACAGCGACGAAGCTTTGGCCAAATTGGAAGCCAGTTGCCAGAAACTATGTGCTGACTGCCAGAAGCTAGCAGACGTTCTGACCAAACTACGCAAGAAGGCTGGTAAGGAGATAGAAGGACAGCTACGCCAGAGACTAGTACCTCTGGGTATGCCAAACGTACGCTTCGAGGTAAGTATTGCCAAACGTGAGTTGGGCAAGACTGGTCAGGACGAGGTCAGTTTCCTATTCTCAGCTAACACGTCTACCCCACTCCAATCCGTCGCCCAAGTCGCTTCAGGCGGCGAGATAGCCCGTGTCATGCTGTCGCTAAAAGCCATGATCAGTGGTGCTGTCAAGTTGCCCACTATCATTTTCGATGAAATTGACACAGGTGTGAGTGGTAAGATAGCTGAGAAGATGGCCGACATCATGAAGGAAATGGGGCAGACTGAACGTCAGGTCATCTCGATAACCCACCTGCCCCAAATAGCGTCAAAAGGGAGCCATCACTATCGCGTGTCAAAAGAAGAAACGGCACAAGGAACGATTAGCCAGATGCAAGAACTGTCTCAGGACGAGCGCATCAACGAGATAGCCCAGATGCTGAGTGGTAGTAATGTAACTGACGCAGCCATACAAAACGCCAAAGAACTTTTAAAAATATAATCATAAAAACAATGAGATACCGACAAACAATAAAGGCGATAGCTTTATCATTCATCATTTATCAATTATCATTTAGCCCCACAAGGGCACAAAACCCCTCTTGGGTCAAGAAAGCCTCACAAGCAGTATTTACCCTGAAGACATTCGATAAGGACAACCAGCTGATTGGCAGTACGAACGGATTCTTCGTCAACAGCAATGGCGATGCCATCAGCAGCTATGTGCCATTCAAGGGTGCCCAGCGTGCCATCATCATCGATGCACAGGGTAAGGAGTGGCCAGTAGACTGTATCATTGGTGCCAACGACATGTACGATGTTGCCAAATTCAAGGTTGACATCAAGAAAGCCCAAGCGTTAACCATAGCCACAACCAAAGCCGAGCAAGGCGTCACAGTTTGGTTGATGCCTTATGCCGCCAAGAAACAGCCTGTGTGCAGGAAAGGAGTCGTGAATCAATCTGAAATATTCCAGACTGACTACGCATACTATACCCTCGACATGCAGCCTGACGAATTACAGACAGGCAGCCCTATCCTGAACGAGCAAGGCGAGGCAATCGGTATTCTACAACCCACAGCGGATGTGAAGGCCAAGCAGAGCTATGCTGTCAGCGCCCTCTTTGCCAGCACGATGCAGATGAGTGGACTTGGCATGAATTCAGCCGCCATGAAGGCTACAGGTATCAAGAAAGCATTACCCGATGACATTCAGCAGGCACAGGTCGCATTGTTCATGTGCGCATCGGCATTGGACTCATTGGAGTATATGAACTTTCTCGAACGATTCATTCAGAAATTCCCACAAAATCCCGATGGCTACATCTATCGTGCCCGTAACATGGCCTCATCGCTACGATTTGTCGAGGCCGACAAAGACATAGAACAAGCCATGAAGGTTGCCGACAAGAAGGACGACGTACACTACCAGTATGCCAACCTCATCTATCAGCATCACCTATTACAGGCCAACAATCCTTATGAGCCATGGACGATGGAGCGTGCCCTGCAAGAGTCGGAAGCAGCTTATAATGCTAATCCGATGCCCGTCTACAAGCAACAGCAAGCACAATTTCTCTATGCCATGCAGAAGTACGACGAGGCCTTTCAACTGTATCAGCAGTTGACGATGGGCGAAATGCGTAGTGCCGACATTTTCTATGCTGCCGCTCAATGCAAATTGGCACTAAACGACCAAGAAGGTGCCATCGCCCAATTGGATAGCGCCGTCAACATGTTTAACAAACCCTATCTGCGTGCTGCTGCACCATACCTGATGGCTCGTGGTCGTCTATTAGACCAGGTAGGCAAGTATCGACCTGCTGTCAGCGATTTCAACGAATACGAAAAGTTGATGCCTGGTCAGTTGACAGCTGATTTTTACTATCTGCGCGAACAGTCGGAATTTGCAGGACATCTGTACCAACAGGCCATCGATGACATTATAAAGGCAACGGATATGGCGCCACAAGAGCCTGTGTATCAAGCAGAAAAAGCAAATATAGAGTTGCGCGTAGGCAAGATTGACGATGCTATCATATCAGCACGTGAAGCTGTACGTCTGGCACCGAACCAAGCGGACGGACACCTGTTGCTTGGCATTGGACTTTGCGCTAAAGGACAGAAGCAAGAGGGACTCGCAAGCCTGCAGAAAGCAAAAGGACTGGGCCATGAACAAGCCCAGTCCTTGATAGATAAGTATTCGAAATAGGTTTAAAACGGTACACCACCAGGCTGCTCCGCGAAACCTTCACCAGCAAATGGCGACTCATCGGCTATCGGTTGAGCGCCATTTACTTTACTGCCCAATATCTCGCCACCATTATCATTCTGAGAACGTCGCAGACGACTATCTTCAGGATTCTCGAAGCGAGTAAATTCACCACGGAAGGTGAGTAGCACATCACCCGTAGCACCCTTACGATGCTTGGCAATAATAATTTGTGCCATACCACGCAGGTCGCGACCATTGTCGTCCTGATAGATATGATAATACTCTGGACGATGAACGAAGAGCACCATATCGGCATCCTGCTCTATAGCTCCTGACTCACGCAAGTCGCTCAACTGCGGACGTTTACCCTCCAGACCCTCACGGCTCTCAACGCCACGATTCAACTGCGACAGCGCCAAGATGGGGATATCCAACTCCTTGGCCAATCCCTTCAGTGAACGTGAAATGACCGACACCTCCTCCTGACGTGAAGAGAAACGCATGCCGTTGGCATTCATCAGTTGCAGATAGTCAATCATAATAATCTTCACACCATGTTCGCGAACCAGTCGACGGGCCTTGGTACGCAGTTCAAAGACAGACAGGCCAGGGGTGTCGTCAACGTAGAGCGGTGCACCAAGCAGGTTGTTGACACGCTTGTCCAGACGGTCCCACTCATCGGGTTGCAACTGTCCATTCAGAATCTTCGAGCCTTGAATCTCGCAGGCATTCGATATCAGACGGTTCACCAACTGCACGTTCGACATTTCCAGAGAGAAAAACGCCATCGGGACTTGATAATCAGCTGCAATGTTCTTGGCCATAGAAAGGGCAAACGATGTCTTACCCATAGCTGGACGACCTGCAATAATCACGAGGTCGGATGGTTGCCAGCCCGACGTAATATCATCAAGTTTATGATAGCCCGTAGGCACACCCGTCAAGCCGTCCTTGTTGGCAGCGGCTTTCTGGATGACATCAATGGCATTCTTTATGACTGGATCTATCTGGGTGTAGTCCTTCTTCATATTGCGCTGTCCCAGCTCGAACAGCGAACCCTCTGCCTCCTGCATTAGGTCGTCGACATCGATGGTTTCGTCGAAGGCTTT
>Ga0247610_10003472_pt1 | contig 17305 bp, 16 predicted proteins | sample 174DNAGHGhighgp2_FD_193483 | JGI IMG/M metagenome (GOLD analysis project Ga0247610, IMG submission 193483) | Sheep rumen microbial communities from Palmerston North, Manawatu-Wanganui, New Zealand - 1742 DNA GHGhigh gp2 | ecosystem: Host-associated > Mammals > Digestive system > Stomach > Rumen... | reverse complement strand
TCGTCGAAGGAGACCATCGTGTGATTGTCGCGTTTGTCGTAAGGGATAGAAATCCGGAGGAATCGAACCTCGTTTTCAAGTTTTTCTTTTAATGTGATACTCATAGGTTTATGTTTTTTGGTTTGAAGATAATGATCTTTTGTTCTTTTTTCTGTTAGAATCGCCTTATTGTTCTTTCGGCAACCTCTGTGACTTTTCTTGTAGTTGTTTTTCGTCTTTCGCCACTTTCCGCTCCACCTTCTTGATGTCTTCCGCCGCAGGCAGTTCCTCTGGCTTTATTCCCCGCTGCCCCAGCATCCCTCTGACACTGGTGTTGTTCTGTACATGTTCCGCTGTGATGCCTTCTTCCCCTTGCAAATCTTTCTGCTCAACGTTGTGGTTGGTCATCTCCGTGGCAAGGTTTTTGGCGGCAATAGTCAGGGTGGGGAGAAAATCGGCCAAGGCACCGCTTTTGATGCCCAAACGTTGCTTCATCTGTTCGGTGGTGAGACCGCCAAAAAGGGCTTGGTCGCCTTTTGAGCGGATTCGCCCGAACCCTCTTTCGTCCACTCCACGCTGGTAGATGTTCTTGCTCAACTGTTTTTCAGAAGCGCGTAACCGATCCCGACTCTCGATTCGTGAGAGTTGATGAAGCCGTTCTTCGATGAGCTCGATTTTGCGGGTTTGAACGGCAAAGTAACTTTGCGCAAAGGCAATCTCATCTTTCTTGGGATCTCCATTTTGGGCAATAAGATAACAGGCATAGCGGGTGAGCATGAAGTCCTGTACTTCGCGTTGCGAACCGCTACCCAACGTGACCATTTTCGTGACCTCACGAAAATGGTCGTCGATATTGACACCCAGCGTTTTACACGTCTGCATGGCACGACCTATGGCAGTGGCAAAATTCTCCCATCGGGAATACCCTAACACTTGTTGTAACTCCCGGGCATACCATACATCCATTTCTTGCCCGTCGTCATCCTTTACGGTTTTGACGATTAAGTCGAAATCTGCTTTGTACTGTTGAATCTTTTGAATGTTCATGATAACTCTTGTTTTGTTGATTTGTTTTTCGATGTCCTTTCTCTTTTTGTCTTCTTTCAAATATTTTGTTTTCAATATGTTATAACCACAAACAAATATTTTTTTGTGGTTTGCAAATATACAATTTTTTTAATACAACAAAACAAATAAAAATATTTTGACTTATGATGGAATGTCTGTCGTGTCTCGCCCCAGAAAAGGCATTCTTGGTCAGCAGGGCTGCATTCCCCTACCAAGCTTCTGTCCCTACCGGGACACTTCATCGCCTTTCATCGTCTCATCGTCTCATCGTCTCATCGTCTCATCGTCTCATCGCCTCATCGTCTCATCGCCTCATCGTCTCATCGCCCCCGCGAGAGCAACCTCCCAATCCTGTTCTTCCCGTTCAATTCCGCCACCAAGATGATGCCGAAGGCGATGGCGACGGTGACCTTCAAGGCGGTGATGCCCGTGTGCAGGGCGGCGCTAAGTTGCTCGGAAACAACGTTGTAGGTGGTCCAGAAGATGCCCGCGCCCGGCACCAACGGGAAGATGCCGCAGATCAGATAGACCGTGATCGGACATTTGCGCACGATGGCCAACACCATGGCCGTGAAGGTGACTAACACGGTGGCGAAGAAGACCACGTTGGCGACGGACATGTCCGAGTGGTTCACCAATATCAGATAGAGCAGCCACCCCAACATCCCGCATAAACCGCTGTCCAAGTAGTACTTGCGCGGCACGCCGAAGAGCACGGCGAAAGCCACGGTGCCCACGTAGGCGGCTAACAGCTGCACGAACATCCCCGCCGTCTCGGGCGCGGCAGTCAAGGCCTCCAAATGTTCCATCGTGCCGCTGAAGGTTGCGTCCAGCATGAACGCCAAGGCCACACCCATGGAGATGCAGAAGAAGGTGAGCAGCGCGTCCAGCAGCCGCGTTATACCGGCAATGTAGTCCTCATGCGCCATGTCGCGGATGCCGTTGGTGAAGGGCACTCCGGGAATCAGCGGGATGATGGCCCCGATGATCATGTTGCTGAGGTGCGTGCCCAGCCCCAACTTGTACATCAACCCGCAAAGCACGGTGGCCAGCAAGCCGCCCGTGATGGTGCCGGCGATGCGCGAGAGGTGGCGGTATCCAACGAACAGCATATAGATCCATAGCAGCAATCCGGCCACAAAAGCCACCAAACTGTCGGCAAAGCTGCCGCCGAAGATAATGCAGAAGGCCGCACTGCCCAACGCGGAGGCCGAAATTTGCTCCCACGCGGGCTTCGGACGCATGGCGCGGATGGCCTTCAGACGGCTCTCCAGCTGACCGAGGTCGCATTTGCCCTCTGCCACTTCACGGGAGAGCTGGTTCACCGCCACCACTTTGTCGAGACTCGCTCCTTTGATGGGGATGAACTTGGTGCGGGCGAACCCTTTCGCCGTGGCCATGATGCCGTTGCTGAGCACGAAGAAGCTCTCGTCATCGACGCCGTAATGGCCCGCGATGCGCCGCATGGTCTCGTCCACGCGCGAAATCTCTGCCCCGTTTTCCAAAAGGATTGCCCCAGCCTCGTAGGCCAAGTCCATGATTTTGCTGTTGTCGTCCATTGTTTATAGGTTTATATCTCCGCGTATCGCGCGTGTCTGCACGTATAGTTCTGCGTAAATCAGCGTGTTCAACAGGAGAAAAGCTTTACCGCCTTCTCGCACTCACAATCTTCCCGATATATTCGTGATGAACACCTGCGGGGAAGTTCTCGTAACGCTTGCGCGGTATCTCTTCGAAACCTCTTTGATCGAACGGGCCGCGGTACATGATTTCGCATTCATACACTTCGCGAGCTTCCAAGTAGTAGGGTGTACCGTGCTCAGTGTAAGCCACATGCAAGCCCAGCGCCGCACCCTTGTCGCCGTCGCGGCCACTGTGCGTACCCATATACTCGAGCACGTCTTTGCGATCCTCGTCGAAGACCATCACGGTGAAGTACTGATAACGCTCCATGAACTCGTAAGTATAGCGGGCGGGTGCCACATACACGGTGATGGTGCTGAGGTTGTGCTGCCAAATGTTGCCCAACGCGCCCCAGCCGATGGTCATCGCATTGTGACTGCGCACGTCGCCGGAAGCCAACAGAAGACCGTTGCCCTTGAACCATACAAACGGGTTGATGTTTGCCGATTTTGTGTAGTCAAATTCCACGAAATCAGACTCTTGGATAGGACGATTCTCGACCTCAGGCTGTTTGCCTCCATACGTGTTATAGGATATGTTTTCGGGTTTCCACTTGTCTTTGGGTTTATTCTCTCCTGTGGGGTAGCCAATGACGATGGTGTTGAGCGGGATGAGGGTTTCGGGCAGCTTCAGAATGGCGGAGACATCCTTGCAACGATTCTGGTCGGGATAAGTTCCTGTCCAAACGGCTCCGAGTCCCAATGCATTGGCAGCCAACAAGATATTCTCGGTGGCGGCGGAACAATCTTGTACCCAAAACTCTCGGGCGTCTCCGCTAAGCGCCTTCTTCATGTCGCCGCACACTACGATGGCAAGGGGTGCTCTCATGAGCATTCCTGCGTGCGGATTGGCTTTTGCGAGCTCTTTCAGCTGAGCCTTGTCGGTGACGACCACGAAATGCCACGGCTGACGGTTCACCGCTGTGGGAGCCGCCATACCCGCGCGCAACAACTGCTCGATAATTGCCGCATCCACGGGTTTGTCGAGATAGCTGCGCACTGACGTCCGCGTGGCGATGTTGTCCAATACTGCGTTATGATGATTACCCTTATTTTGGGCATTTGCATCTATTCCGGCGTTCAAAACAACCGTGAAAACCAAAATTGCCATAATATGTTTTTTCATCTTTTCGAATATTTTTGAGCCGCAAAGTTACAATTATTCCCGATTGTCACATCGACAAAAGGATTTTTTCCTGTAGAGACGCGATTAATCGCGTCTCTACAATTGGAATGTACAGAACAGGGTCTTTACATTTTTGCTATTTCCGCAGCCAGTTGAGAAATGAAATATTTTACATCTTGTGGAGCAAGATCGTCTCCAAAGTGGTAGGTTTTTCCATTAATGGTGGTAATTTCGATAGTAGATTCGTCAATTGGGTACATGTTCAATTCGTTTATTATTTCTAAAACCTCATCCAACTTGCTTTTTCTCGGAATCCCCACTTCCTTGATTTCTGAGAGGGGTATTCGAATGTCTCGCACAAAAGGAAGACATTTTACTCTTCTTATAATCAAGTCGTTATCTTCTATTCCTATTATTTCCTCTCCGAAAAATTCGTATCGAAGAAGAAAAAAGTACAGAATGATGCCAGGAATGATAAGCAATAGCCACAACCATTGATAAGGGTTACTGAACCATTTGATTATTAGAAAGATAGCGATTGCAATTAACGCTAAGAAATATAATACGAGGCCAAAAGAATCTTTTCCGCTGGGAGAGCATACCAATAACTCTTTTTTCATAATTATCTAAGTGAATGATTTCTACTTTGTTTCTAGCACTTTTAGGAACTCAGTCATCACCTTCGGCATAGGATAGTCGTGAATATTATCAAAGTCGATAACAAATTGATTTTCTGATGTTTCTGGTAGTTTTTTTGCGATTTTGACGTAAAAGGTCGCGTGGATAATCTGATGGGAAAGAACCTCACGAATGGTATATTCAGATGGTTCGGAAGACGTTTCCGAATCTTTTTCGATGAGTGGAAACTGGTACATGTTTCGCCAAATGTCATTCGCTGTTCTTTTTTCGATAATTGTTTTATTATCAGAAATATAGACGTAGTAGTGAAAATAACGATGTCGCTGCCCAGTCTTTTTCTTCTTCACAGGTAACACCTCCGTTAGCTGGTTTTTCAACGCGTAACAGGTTGTGGCAAAGGGACATTCTACGCATTTGGGATTTTTCGGAGTGCAGTGCATCGCCCCGAAGTCCATTGCCGCTTGGTTGAAAATTCCCGGTCGTGTGGCATCAATGTGACACTTGCAGATTTCCGTAATCCGTTTTACAACAGCGGGTTGAGATACATCATCGCACACTCCGAAGATGCGGCTGATAATACGAATCACATTGCCATCGACAGCGGGATAGGGTTGATGAAAGGCTATGGAGGCGATAGCCGCAGCGGTATAAGATCCAACACCCTTGAGTGCCAAGATGTTATCGTAGTCTTTGGGAAATTTTCCTTCATGCCGCGTCATGATTTCCTGCGCGGCGGCGTGCATATTGCGGGCGCGTGAGTAGTAGCCTAATCCTTGCCACACTCGCAGCACCTTTTCTTCCTCAGCTTCTGCTAACGCTTTGACATTCGGAAAGTTTTCGATAAATCGCAAATAGTAATCCCAACCCTGCTGCACTCGAGTTTGCTGCAGGATAATTTCAGAAACCCAAATCTTATAGGGGTCGGTTTCGCCGCGCCAGGGCAGATAGCGCTGATGCTCCTCATACCACCCGATGAGCGTGTCGGCGAATGACATGGTTACTTGTTCTGTATCAGTTGGAACAATTGATCCAGATTGGGCGTAAGGATGATTTCCGTGCGACGGTTTTTTGCACGAGCTTCCGGAGTATTATTCTCATCCAGAGGCAGATATTCGCTTCTACCAGAAGCTGACAAACGCGTGGGTTCTATATTGCCGCTTTGCAGCAAGGCCTTAACCACGGAGGTGGCGCGCATCACACTCAGGTCCCAGTTATCCTTGATTTGACCGCTACCATGGTAGGGCACATTGTCGGTGTGACCTTCAATTAGCACTGCAATTTCTGTCTCATTTTCAAGTACTTTCGCTAAATCCTGGATGGCTTTGAGACCATTCTCGTTGATGGTCCAGCTTCCGGAGGCAAACAGCAGTTTGTCGTCCATGGAGACATAGACTTTGCCGTCTTTTTCGTGCACATTCAGACCGCTGCCTTCAAAGCCTTTAAGCGCATTGCTGACCTTCTCCTTCAACGCTTTCACTTCAGCGTCTTTCTGTGCCAGAATACTTTGCATCTCATTGATACGCTGCTCCTTCATAGCCAATTCCACTCGCGCTTTCGCCAACGAATCCTGCTGTATGGAAAGCATTTTCTCTTTCACACCCATCTCGTCCTTGTATTTGTCGAGATTACCCAGTAAGTCGTTGATAGTGTTTTGGTTATTAGAAGAAAGGTCGGCAAAATTTTGCAACAAATCATCGTAATCTTTTTTGGCTTTATCATACTCACGCTCCACATTTTTGGCCTGACGATAAAGGCGCATTGTGTCAGCGCGAAGTTGCTCAACCTCAGCGGTTAAAGAGTTCACTTGTGCATTCAATGCCTTTTTGGCATCTTGACAGCTCTGATTTTCAGAAGTCATATAAGTCAACTCTTCTTGACAACGTTGTTGCTTGAGCAGCAGTTCGTTGTATTTCTGTTTGGCCACACAACCTGTAAACAGAGCGATTGCCGCAACAAAAACGGTTAATTTAAAGATACTTTTTTTCATATTTTGAATTATTCTCGCTATAACTGCAAAAATATAGCTTAATATAACTTCTTTTTAACAGATTAAAGAAAGATATAAACAATAGATTTTGAATAACATTACAGGGCGGTAACTTCTGTCATGGCCACCTTCTGCAGTGCAGTAGTGATGCGATCAGAATCTCGCTGACGCACGGAAATGGTATAGGTACAACGCATGTCGCTTTGACGATCAAGTACTTGTATTTCAGGATCTTTGAGAATTTGCATAATGTCGTTCATCTTGGAATATTCGAACACCACGCGATACCGTTCTTGAATGGTGCGTTCTTCGATAACAGCGGAATCCAAAGCTTCGCGTGCAGCCACCTTGTAGGCATTCTGTAAACCACTGACACCCAGTTTAATACCGCCAAAATACCGAACCACAATCACCAAAGTATTTGTCAGATCTTTAGAAAGCAATTGTCCGTAGATGGGGCGCCCTGCGGTGCCAGAAGGTTCGCCATTGTCATTCAGTCGGTATGCATCTTTGTGAGGACCAAGTATATAGGCATAGCAGTGATGTCGCGCGTCCCAATGTTTCTTTTGGATCTCTGCAAGACGCGTTTTTACATCCTGTTCCGTTTGAACGGGAAATGCGTAAGCCAAAAACTTGCTTCGTTTTTCGCTGTAGCTGCCTTCTGCCGGCCTTGCGATGGTTTTATAGCTATCTTCGAACATAAATCAACTGATTATCGTCAATATCAACCACTTTTTCAGGTGTTTTTGGAATATTTGGAGCCAAAAGTCCCTTTCCCCATGTTTGACCTCCAATCAAAATTCGCGCTTCATCCCATAACCCAGCTTCTAAAAATTTTTTCAAAGTTTTCTTTCCTCCTTCAATGATAACAGACTGTATTTTAAAGTCATACAGCTGTTGAACAGCCTCCTCTGCCTTTTCGGACAATGGGGTATAGGGCAAATCGGCAATCATGTCTGAACCGCGTTGCATCACAAAGCGTTGAGGATCTTTGCCGGGGTACTCGCGGGTGGTAAGCTGCGGACGATCGTTACGCATGGTGTTATACCCTACCAAAATGGCATCTTCCTCACTGCGCCACTTGTGGGCCAACACCTTCAACGCCGGGTTGGTGATCCAGTAAGTGCTTGTAGGTAAGTCTGTCCGGTCGATATCCATGTACCCGTCACGGGTTTGCGCCCATTTCAGGATAATGTAAGGCCTGTGCTGCTGATGAAAGGTGAAAAAGCGCCTGTTAAGTTCTTCACAATCAGCTTTGCAAACGTTTTCCACCACCTCCAAACCGGCATCGCGCAGCTTCCGCACGCCGTTGCCGTTCACCTTGTCGTGATAATCGATGGAGCCGATCACCACTTTGGGGATCCCATATCGAATAATCGCATCGGCGCACGGAGGTGTTTTCCCAAAATGCGAGCAGGGTTCTAAATTCACGTAGAGCGTGCTTTCTTTAAGTAACTCAATGTTTTTCACGGAGTTAATGGCGTTTACTTCCGCGTGTGCTTGCCCACATTGATGATGATAGCCTTCGCCGATAATCTCGTCGTTATGCACAATCACCGCACCCACCATCGGGTTCGGACTTGTTTTGCCCAACCCCAAGGCGGCTAATTGCAGACACCTTTGCATATAGAGTTCGTCGCTCATGCTATTTCGGCTGCTGTTTCAGGAAATAGGAGAGCGGCTGAACCTGACGATCAAAGTGGAAATATTGGCACTGCACCAGATTCTTCGTGTTTCCGTTGAGGATGGCATAGAAATTATCGCGATTATAGGGTTCTTCATCAGCACGTTCAATCCCGCCAACAATCGCATCTAAATAGTAAGAATCCAATTCCATCTTGCGGAACATGTCCAAGGTTGTCTTCTTCCCATCTACATCTGTTAAAGTAATGGTTTTGAAGTGATTATATCTGAGAATAGAATCTTTAGCTCCCTCCGAAATATTAGAGACATAGATTTCATAGTTCTTGTCGCGATATTCTGACAACATATCCAGAAGTTTCACAGTGTCATAATCAGGAATTAACTCATTATGAACATTATATAAGCTAAAGAAACGGGGTCCAGACTTCTCAACATAGTAAGATTCCTCAGGATTTTCAAAATCTTCCACTAAAAGAGATTGGATGCGTGTGATTTTCGTATCAAAGAGGTCACAATTGTACCATTCCACGGGTTTAAAAGCATAAAACGGCGTGAGAAAACCGCGAAATCCAGGAATGTGAACAATGCAAGGCTCGTCAAAATCCCCAATAATGGCATAATTGGCCACATTGTCCATTGTGGAAGGACCCATATAATAGGTTTTCACGTTACGTTCCTTAGTGAAAAAAGGGATTCCAAACAGCTTGAACTTGGGTGCTTTCTGGTAAATTTCCACCTTGATAGCGTTCACAGACATCATTTTGTTGATGTTCGATTGAGCGGTTTTGGCCACAGTTTGCTGCAGGGTGATATTATGAATCGTTGCCAGTAAGTCATTCACCTTTTGTGGCATAGCCTTGATGGAGTCCTGCACATACCATCCATCGTCATGCCGCACCAACAGGGAATACTCCCCATTCATGTCGGCGATGAATATTTTGGTGATATTATTGGTGTCTTTTACCGCAAAAATATCGGATTTTAACTGATTTCTGCCGTGAATCACGCCTGTTTTGGCTAAAATAAGGATCAGACACCCTACGACAAGCAGGCATCCAAGAATGATAGCAATTGTTTTTTTATTCATTATGGCTTTGACTTATAATTCTAATTCCATTTTTGCTCCAACTTGTCAATTTCGTGTTGCAGCTTGGTTGGCAGTTCACTCTCTTTCATGCATTGGTGGCACTTCATCTCCAACGTGTACATGCGACCGATGCAGTAATTGGAATGTTTGCAAGGACTCTTGGTCACTTCACCGGAGTGTAACTTGTTAACGAAATCGGTATCATTGACGAGGGCGCGAGCCATCTGGAACGCGACAAATCCAGAGTCAAGCACTTTTTCCATATCTTCTTTGTTCACCATGCCGCCCACGTAAATCAAGGGCATTTTCACGGCTTGGCGGAACTTCATGGCGGTATCGAAGAAGTAGGCGTCTTTGTAGGGTACAGTGGGTATCATCCAACGGTTTCCGAGACGCAGGCCGAGTTTGAGCCACCAAAACTCTTTCATATCCATGTAGTAGGTAAGGGCTTTGATAGGCATGGCACCACGCATAACCTCCATCGGAGCTTTGCTGACGAATCCAGCAGAGAGCACCAATGCGTGAACGCCTAATTTCTCCAATTCCTGCGCCACCTTGATACAATCGTCCACTTGCATACCTGTGTCAAAACCGTCGTACATATTGGTTTTCACCACGATGGCCATATCATCTTTGGCCTCTTCCATCACGCGGGTGATGACGCGGCGCATAAAACGCATGCGGTTTTCGAGAGAACCGCCATATTCGTCTTTGCGGCGGTTGGTATAGGGTGACAGGAACTGGCTGATGAGATAACCATGGCCGGCATGCACCTCGATGCAATCGAAGCCGGCGCGACGGCACATATCTACAGCCTTGCCAAAATCATCGACTAAGCGATCTATGTCTTGCACAGTCAACATGCGGGTGAAGGTCGGGGAATAAAGGTTGAAGTTGCCTGATGCTGAGACAGGTTTCTCGCCGCAGGTGTCGCGGTGGGTCATGTTGCCGCAGTGCCCGATTTGGATGGAGGCCTTCGCGCCTTCCGCATGAACGGCATCCGTCAAACGTTTCAGTTCAGGGACAACCTCTTCGCGTAGCCAGAGCTGGTTGTGGAAGGAGAGACCGCTTTGACTTACAGAAGCGTACGCTACGGTGGTCATACCGACACCACCACGAGCCACGGCTGTATGATAATCAAACAACATCTGGGAAGGACTGTTGTTGAATGCCATGTTCTCAAATGCAGCTGAACGTATCGTTCTGTTCTTCAATGTAATGGGCCCAATCTGACAGGGCGTGAAAATACTTGATTCGATCATTATTATTAGTTTTAGATTTTATGATTACGATAAAAGGTTAAAAGGGTGCATATCGGATATACCCATATACCCTTATGCGTTATTAAAATTGGTATCTTAAGCCAAGGGCAAAACTAAGCAAGTGTGAATAATAGTCCCCTTGGTTGATGCCAAAGACATTAACCATCGGACGCCAGTCAAGGCTCAAAGTTAAGGGGAATTGGAAATTGTATTCCATACCGATCTGACCACCTATGGGAAGACCTAAACGTCTGTAAGTTACCAGATTACCCTTTCTGTCATAATGTGGAGAGTCGAAAAAATCGCCTATTCCCCAAGTAACCCCTGCACCTATTCCGACGTACCAGTTGAAATCGGAGACAATGTTCATCAGCCAGTCGTAGAAGATAACGGCCTGAATGCATTCGTAGCGGTATTTCCGAACGTTTAAATCCCCGTCTTCATCAATGAAGACACCTTTTTGGGTGATGAAAGGGGAGTAACCTGCGTCTATCTCCACCATACCATTTTCGGTTTGATGCTGGTAGGAGAGTTCGAAATTATATCCTAAGCGTGCACCGATGGTTTTCGGTTGCGCCATGACTGCTCCAAAGGTTAAGGCAATCACTATAACGATAGAAAAAATACGTCTCTTCATTATCAATTATCAATTAAAAAAAATTCTCTCAGCGGTAGCGGTAGTTCGCTCCATCACTTCTTTCACGGGAACTTTCATGATTTCAGCGATTTTCTGGGCGATAAGCGGGATGTAGCTGCTCTCGTTGGGTTGGCCTCGGTGTGGTGTGGGTGCAAGATACGGCGCGTCGGTCTCTAACACGATGTGGTCAAGGCCGATTCTCGGGATAAGCTCCTGTAATTTGCTGTTCTTGAACGTCACGATGCCACCGATACCGATGACGAAACCGTGTTTGGCCGCCCATTCCGCTTCTTGGATACCACCGGAAAAGCAGTGTAAAACACCTGATAACGAGCCTGTTTCGTACTGGTTCAGAATTGGAATGGCCTCGCTATAGCCGTTGCGGATGTGCAGCGAAAGCGGTAGCTTACGGTCGCGAGCCCAATCCAACTGTCGCTGGAACACGATCTGCTGTTCCTGTTCGAAATCGCGGTCGTGATAGTAGTCGAGACCGATTTCACCGATGCCAACAATGTTGCGGTCGTCTATATGCGTCTCCAGTTCTGCCAGCACCTCTTCGTAGTTCTCGCGCACATCAGAGGGATGCAGCCCGATGAGCCCGAAGATGTTTTCCGGAAACATCTCCACCGCCTCCGCAATCAACGGGGGAGTTTGCGCATCTACGCAGGCGAGTAACACCTTCTCAACACGGGCATCCACCGCCCGCTGAATCACCTCGTGGAGGTCTTCAGGGTAGTATTCGCGGTATAGGTGCGCATGGGTATCTATGTAGTAGTTAGTCATTTTTTTCCGTCTTTGTTTGCCCCACACTGCGCTTCGCTTGTGTGGGGTTATTTGCGCTTCGCGCGTTTTGCCTCTCCGAGGCTGCTTAATGAATTATGTTTATATACTATTTTTAGGATTGTCACTGATGGAGAAGACTTGGCGTTGGGTGAAGAGGAGGATGGCGGCGAGGACAGCACCAAGGACATCGGAAATAGTTAAAGAGATCCAGACACCGTTGAGGCCGTTCCAGCCGATTTTCATGTAAAGCAGTGGAATGAGCAGGCTCATCGGGACGAGGAAGATGACCTGACGGGAAAGGCTGGTAACAATGGCCACCCAAGGTTTGTCAATGGATTGGAAGAAGTTGGAGTTGACAATGGTAAAACCGATGAGCGGGAACATCACCATGCTATAACGCAGGGCGATGCGACCCAACTCAATGAGGTGCGAGTCGGTGGTGAAGGCGCGCATCATGGTGGCGGGTATGAGACAGGCTATCACACTGCCTACTAAACCGATGGCCACGCAAATCCACATGGTCAATCCGTAAACGTGTTTTAGGCGATGTCCATGACCCGCACCGTAGTTGTAGCCAGCAATGGGCTGCATACCCTGGCAGACACCTATAATCACGAGTACCAAGAAGTTACCGTAGGTGTTGCAGATGCCGTAAGCTCCCACCGCGTAGTCGCCGCCGTAGTGCAGTAGCTGACTATTGAGTATGGCGACCACTCCGGCAGCGGCCAAGTTCATTAAGAACGGACTCATACCTATCATAGTGATATTCTTGAAGATATAGCCTTTTGGCTTCCAAGCATGTGCTTTGAAACGGATGAACGACGACGGCTGCACAAAATGGAGGATGGAAACCACAGCCATGCAAAAAATGGAGATGGTGGAGGCGATGGCAGCACCTTTGATACCCATATCCAATACGAAGATGAAGATGGGGTCGAGGATTATGTTGAGGATGGCACCGCCCGCCATTATCAGCATCGCTTTGGTGGGGTAACCTGACGCGCGAATCAGGCCGGTGAGGTTGAATGCCACCGTAATCAGGAACATGCCAGGCAGAATGTAGATCATATACTCGCGGGCGTAGGCTATTGTTTCAGGCGTGGCACCAAACATCATCAGGATTTTGTCCAAGAAGAGATAACAAAACGTAATAACGCAAGTTCCCAACAATATCGTGAAAATCAAACTGTTACCCAAGATATTCTCCGCCCATTCGTTGTCTTTTTTGCCTAATACGATAGACATGCGCGAAGCAGAACCTACGCCAATCAAAGCTCCAAAAGCATGGATTATGTTCATTAGCGGCATCGTAATGACTAATCCGGCAATGGCCAACGCCCCAACGCCGCGCCCAATGAAAACGCGGTCCACAATGTTATACACAGAGGCTATCACCTGGCTGATGACCGCCGGAAGGGCATAAATCCATAGCAAATGCCCTATATCTTTCGTTTCAAGTTCCTTTGTTCTATCTAACGTTTCCAATATTCTATGCCTTATATTTTAAGCCCGCGAAAATACACTTTTTTTGCGTACTTCGAACACTGTTCCAGTAGTTTCAAATGCGAACTAACCCAGCACTACCACCACCGCATCTTTAGCTTTCTGGCATACACTCTTAGGCAACGTAATGGTATATCCATCGCCTTTTTTAGAAATAGTGGCTTTTTCGGAAGTACCTAAGATGGTGGCTTTCCCTGTCTTTACGGGTTTCTCCAAATTATTGAAAGTAAACGTGTTAGGCGCAGGTTGATTCTCAGGGAAAAGAAGCAGCGCATAACGCTGACCCTCTTTCGACTGGGTAAAACGCACTTGACCGTAACAATAAGGCAGACAAGGACGAGTATTGTAAATGGCTTTTCCATTGACGCTCAGCCACTTACCAATGTCTTGCAAACGGGAAACAGCGGTCGGAGGCAGCGTGCCCTCGGGAGAAGGACCAACATTCAACAAAAAGTTACCGCCTTTCGCCACAATGTCTATCAGCAAGTGAATAAGACGGTTGGTGGATTTGTAATTGTCGGTGGCCACGTATGACCACGAATCGCCCATCGACATGCAGGTTTCCCACGGGTAAGGCAGCAGCGTGTCAGGGACCTGCTGCTCGGGGGTGCGGTAGTTCTCGTATTTGCCGTGCACGCTGCGATCCACAATGATGAGATCGGGGTTGTTGGCACGCACATCCTTCGCCACGCGCGGCATGTCGATGTCCTGAATCCAACCCTGGCAACCGAGCCAATCGCGACACTCCTCGTCCACACTCCATGCGGGACGCACCCATCCACCATCAAGCCAAAGAATGTCGATGTCCCCGTAATTATTGGCCAACTCGTGCAGTTGCTTGCGAGTGAAATCGCAGTATTTCTCCCATCTCTCCGGATTTTTCGCCGGGTCGTAGTTCACGTTGCGGTCTGGGGTGGCCCACTCCGGAGCCCAGTAGTCTGGACAATGCCAATCGGGTTTCGAGAAGTATAGACCGGTCCAAAGCCCCTGATTCCGGAAGGCACTCACCAATGCACCCGTCACATCGGCGTTGGGATTGCGGGAAAACGGACAGTCCTTGCCCGTAATAGCATAATCGGTCTCTTTCGTCTTGTACATGCAAAAACCGTCGTGGTGTTTGGTGGTGAACACGAAGTACTTCATGCCGCACTCTTTTGCTAACTTCGCCCACGATTCGGGATCAAATTTCGTAGGATTGAAAGTCTTGTTAAGAGCTTGATAACGAGCTTTGTAATCGGTATAAGGTTCACCATCGCGGTTGATCCACGGCTCGTTGCAAATCGACCAAGATTCCACCACACCCCATTGTGCATAGATACCCCAGTGCATCATCAACCCGAATTTCAGATCCTGCCACTGGTCGATGCGATTCAAAATAACCGGATCTGTTTCAAATTGTTGTTCACTTTGGGCATATAACGTTGGTAAAGAGACTATTACACAAAACACCAACCATACCTGGAAAAGGATAATTTTCTTAAAATTCATACGCTTAACGAATAAAATGAAAGTGCAAAGATAGCATTTTAAGAAAGAAATTTTACTTTTGCCCCGAAATTTTTAGCCAAAAAAGAGATGTTCACAACTGAAAAACAGACCACAATTCGATTCATGCTGTTCGATGACATGTCGCAATGCACTGATGATGAAGTAGAAAGACTGCTTCCGTTGGTGAGTGCACAACGACGCGAGGTGGCCCTGCGTTTCAAGTTCACCTTCGGACGGTTCACCTGCCTGAAATCCTACGTGATGTTGCAGCAGCTTGTGCAAGAGGTGCTTGTCGAAACCGATGACCATTGGATGCCGTTGCAAGAACGTTTGAAGGAATGGAAAGGCAATTTCGAATACAACGAACACGACAAGCCCTTTATGCAGAGCCGGTTAGGTGGTCGCATCGAAGGAGTTGATTTCAGTATCAGCCATTGTAAGAATGCCATCGCAGTGGCATTGTACGACCAACCTGTGGGTGTGGATGTGGAGAGCTTTCGTCATGCGGAGGAGCCACTCTTGAAACGCACCATGAATCCCGAGGAGCAGGCTGAAGTGCTCAATGCCGCCGACCCTACTGAGGCCTTCACCCTTCTCTGGACCCGCAAGGAAGCTGTACTGAAACTGCGTGGCACGGGACTGGTGGATGACCTCCACAGCGTGCTGCTCCCGAATCCCGGACTGCCTGTTACATTGAGAACTACGGTGAACAGGGAGAAGCAGTATGTCTGGACATTGGCGTATTAACGGAGGGCCGTTGGTTCCAAGATAAACTTTTCATATCCGCAAACCAGATCGCAGCCAAGTATTTGGCATAGGTTTGGCATGGATTTGGCAAGCGAATGCATCCTCATTTCTTCGATAGTTCTTCGATAGTTCTTCGATAGTTGTTCGATGATTTATCGAAGAACTATCGGACAATTATCGGACAACTACTGAACAAATAAGGATTCTGACACTTGATTGACCCTTGCCTAATACTTGGGAGGAGCGATGCAGATACGAAACAAACCGTATCGAACAGCACCTTTATTTTCGAGAAATCATTTTATTTTGTCGTCACGGCTGCCGGCACCGAAAGGTTATCAAAAGGGCGCGGCCCCACGGCCACACAGACGGTGCGTGTTTCGGGGCAAAAAAGAGAAACAATAATCCTTTTCCCGCAATAATGCGTCAATTTTTACAATTATTTGTTAATAATATTCTGTATATCAGCGTGTTAGATATTTTTCATATCTTTGCCGGATCTTTAAAACAAACGACCTTTGAAGACGGAAAATGTTGACAGACATCATGTTGACCTCACCATGGAGGTAATGGCGAGTTTCCCGAACGGCGGGAAGGTGGTGGTGTATAACGCCATTGACCGCACCACGGATGATTTCCGCCGCATTTTGAGTTGTGCAAAATATTTCGCTCAACAGGGGAGGTCAGTAATAATGACCCCGAAACTGAATGTCACGTACAAAAATCCTGCGTATGACATGATTTATGGCACGTTGAAAGGAACACCATATTATGGTAAATGCCCTGATTTGTCAGTGGATGGTATTTGGTATGAGCATGAAAGTTTTTCAGGGAATTTTGCAAAGAAATCCTTCAGAAACATGTGCAATCATGGTTCAAAACAATCAGCAAGAATCATAGTGGATTATTGCGGCCTCACAGATGGTTATATGCTGCGATCAATAGCCAGTAGAATTGCTGTAGGTATTGATATTCAAGAAGTTTGGATTAGATATGATGACATATTGCGATTGATATATAAAACTGAAGGCCAATGATATAACCATTGACCCAGTGCGCGACGAATCCGCAGAATCGTCAGTCAGGATTGTCTCCTGGCTCCGCTGCAAAGATACATTTTTTTTAATTCCACAATATCACTTGCTTTATTTTTGAAAAATCATTTTTTTTGTCGTCACGGCTGCCGGCACCGAAAGGTTAGCAAAAGGGCGCGGCCCCACGGCCACGCCCGTTTGTGATGCGGAATGTAGAATTAAGAATGCGGAATTCAGTCGCGGAGACAGCGGACGGAAATGGTCATCAAAATGCCAAAACGTTGCGAAATCTGTATTTAGAATTTAACTATTCAACATCAAATTGTTAACGTATATTTATTAATACATTGAATATCAAGCCAATGAAAAAATCTGCGAAAATATTGACAAATGGGCAATTATGTTGTATTTTTGTCAACAACAAAAAAAATTATTATGGTTATGATTGAGGAAAACAAAATTGAACTTGCAACTCCAGAATCCATCAAATCACGCATTGTCAAAGTACGTGAAAGATGTGTCATCATTGACAGCGACCTTGCTGAGATGTATGGTGTTGAAACAAAAAATTTGAAACGTGCTGTTCGGATGAACATTGAGCGTTTCCCTGAAGACTTCATGTTTATGCTGACCAAAGAA
>Ga0247610_10003471_pt1 | contig 17312 bp, 17 predicted proteins | sample 174DNAGHGhighgp2_FD_193483 | JGI IMG/M metagenome (GOLD analysis project Ga0247610, IMG submission 193483) | Sheep rumen microbial communities from Palmerston North, Manawatu-Wanganui, New Zealand - 1742 DNA GHGhigh gp2 | ecosystem: Host-associated > Mammals > Digestive system > Stomach > Rumen... | reverse complement strand
GGGGACCATTGTCAATGTTGACAATGAGCCCATCGACAAGCAGATGCTCAATCATTTCCAGCCAAAAATCGATGAAGTGAAAACCTATGTCAGTCGTAAGATTGGCCGCTTTGAGCATTCCGTTTACTCTAGCGATGGGTTCTTCGGGAACTCAGCCTTCACCGACCTCATCCACAACCTGCAACTCCAGATTTCTGGTGCCGACATTTCGTTCAACGCCCCACTGGCGTTCAATAATGTCATTAAGGCTGGAGAAGTCACACAGGCCGATATGTTCAAACTCTACCGTTTCGAAAACCTCATGTTTGTTCTACGTATGACAGGTGAAGAGATCCGCAAGCATCTCGAATTTTCCTACGACATGTGGACCAACACCATGACCTCACCAGAAGATCACGCCTTATTACTCAACGACGAATCGAAAGACGATCTGCAGCGTACAGGATTCATGAACTATACCTTCAATTTCGATTCTGCAGCAGGTATCGACTATGAAGTAGATCTTACCAAACCTAATGGTCAGAAGGTGCACATCCTGAAGATGTCCAACGGACAGCCTTTCGATGAGAAGAAATGGTATAAGGTGGTCATGAACAGTTATCGTGCCAATGGTGGCGGAGAGTTGCTTACCCGTGGTGCAGGCATTCCTCAGGACTCCCTTGAGAGTCGTGTAATCTTCCATACAGAGATGGATCAGCGCCACTATCTTACGGAAGAGATTCATAAGATGGGAAGCATCGATCCACAACCCAACCACAACTGGCGCTTCATTCCTGAGGAATGGGCCAAGCCTGCCCTTGCCCGAGACCGCAAGCAATTATTTGGAAAATGAAGACTTATTATTTCGTATTCTGCAAAGAAGACCTGCTATTAGAGCGTACCGCTGACGGCATCTACACCATACCCCTTCAGGAAGAGCCTCCCACGGAAGTTAAGCCTTGGACTCACCAGATGAACATCACCCCGATGCATGATGGCACCCCCGTCATCACCTACAGCATTGATGCCCCTGTCGTCGGACATGAGCGCTTTGAGATGTGCGGACTGCGGCAAAGCTATTACAAACTCCCACGCGCCCTCTACCTCAAGGCTGGCAAGTGCCAGGAATTGCTCTATTGGGACCACAACACCAAGTTCTGCGGTATCTGCGGCGCCCCCATGCGCATGGATACAGACATCTCCAAGAAATGCACCCAGTGTGGCAAAGAGATATGGCCCCAACTTGCCACCGCTGTCATCGTACTCATCCATAAGGGTGACGAGGTGCTGCTGGTACGCGCCAAAAACTTCAAACGCGACTTCTTTGGCCTTGTGGCAGGTTTTGTGGAAACTGGTGAGACACTTGAGGAAGCCGTAGCCCGTGAGGCGCTCGAAGAAACGGGTGTCACCATCACCAATATCCGCTATTTCGCCTCTCAACCCTGGCCCTACCCCTGTGGCCTTATGGTGGGTTTCAATGCCGACTATGTCTCTGGCGAGATTCACCTCCAAAAGAGCGAGATTGCCAAGGGAGGCTGGTTTCGCAAGGACAACCTCCCCAACATCCCCGAGAAGCTCTCCATTGCCCGCATGCTCCTCGATGCTTGGCTTGAAGAGGGTTGTAAGTGACTATGGTCGAGTGCCCTGTAACAAAGAAGCAACAAAATAACAAAAAACTGTAATTTACAAAATTATGGACAAAAATATGACAAAGAAAGAGCACGCCTAAAGGTTGTATTTTACTCCGACTAAAAAGTTATTTTACTCCGAGTAAACCTTCACTTTACTCCGACTAAGCTCTAAGAGTTCTTTTATCGGCAAAAAAAGCATTACAGAAGCATTATGAGCGATGGTAAATATTGAAATGTGAGTGTTATGATTAGTACTCCACGAGCTGCATGGTCATTTGTCCTTGATAGGATACAAGCGACTCTACGAGATAACAACTTGCACCATCTGGGATGCAGAGTGTTGCAACGAAGTGGAGACCAGCTGCATCGGCATGGCTAAACTCCATATTACCCAACACGGCTTCTTCAAGGAATTCGGCAGGTACCTTGCCGGCATACTGCTGCTTGCGAAAGTCTCTGGAAAAGAGCTGACGCGAACCCTGAAACACGCTAACGTGCATAATGTTGTCGTAATAAACATTCTCAACCTCGAGACCATCATCGTTATAGGAACGTGTCGTGACTTTGTATTTCGTGGGATTGATGGCAATATACCAATGGTAGCGATTCCCTCCATAGACAATTACAGAATCGATCTTTACCTGATGGGAATAACTGAGCACCGGTGGCGTATCGCGCACGAACTCGGACTCATCAGCAGGATCGTCACTCTTGGAGAACTTCAGTACGTCGCCATTCTGATTTTTAAACCAGAAGAGATGAGGCAACTGCTTGACAATGCCATAGGATGCGCCTGAAGCGAGCACAAGCGAATCGCCCATAACACGAAAATAAGCAGGCATGCTAGTGGAATCGGCATAATAGATAGTGTCGCCCTGAACACGAAAAGAAACATCGCCTCCTTCTGCATCAATCCATATACCCTGTAACATCGCTTTAGCCTCTTTGTTTTCGGAGACCTCTTCGCGATGGTTACATGCCACCAAGACAACTGCCGTCAGACATACAACAATAATTCTGTTCATTTACCAATACAATGATATTCGAAGTTATTCTCATCGAGTTCTTCGGTATCGAAGATGTTACGACCGTCTATGACGAGCGGACGCTTCATTGCTTTTTTGATAACGCCCCAGCCAGGAAGACGGAACTCCTTCCACTCAGTGAGCAGTAGTAAGGCATCGGCATCGAGCACACAATCATACATGTCGCGACAGTAGGTTATGGCATCGCCGATACGGCGCTTACACTCGTTCATAGCTACAGGATCGTAGGCGCGGACAGTGCAGCCTGCCTCGAGCAATTTTCCTATCATGACGAGGGCTGTAGACTCGCGCATATCGTCAGTCTCGGGCTTAAACGAGAGACCCCACATGGCGATGGTCTTTCCTTTCAGAGCTTCAACACTGCCAAATGCCTTGACAAGCTTCTCGAAGAGTACACCTTTCTGATTTTCGTTAACACGCTCCACAGCTTTCAGCACTTCCATCGAATAGCCATTCTGATCAGCCGTCTTAATAAGAGCCTTCACATCTTTGGGGAAACACGAGCCACCATAGCCACAACCGGCATAGAGGAACTTTCGACCAATACGCGTGTCAGAGCCTATCCCCGCGCGTACCATATTAACATCTGCCCCCACACGCTCACAGAGATTGGCAATATCGTTCATAAACGAGATACGAGTAGCGAGCATGGAGTTGGCGGCATACTTGGTCATCTCCGCAGAAGGGATATCCATGAAAATAACGCGGAAATTATTTATGAGAAAAGGCTTGTAGAGTTTGGTCAGCACTTTCTTGGCGTGCTCGCTTTCAATGCCTACTACGACGCGATCTGGGCTCATAAAATCCTTTATGGCATTACCCTCCTTAAGGAACTCGGGATTGGAAGCAACATCGAACTCGATGTCGACACCACGTCTCTGGAGCTCTTCCTCAATAGTTTTACGCACTTTGCATGCAGTACCTACGGGAACGGTTGACTTGGTAACAACCACCACATAGTGGTTGAGGTTTTGGCCAATGGTACGGGCAACCTGCAGGACGTATTTCAAATCGGCAGATCCATCCTCATCGGGAGGCGTACCTACAGCCGAAAAGACAATTTCCACATCGTCGAGCACAGAAGCCAAATCGGTGGTAAACTTGAGGCGACCTGCAGCGACATTCTTTTTCACAAGTTCATCGAGACCTGGCTCGTAGATGGGTATCTCGCCATTTTTCAGACGTTCAATCTTCTTCTCATCAACATCGACACAAGTCACATTAGCACCTGTGTCAGCGAAACAGGTTCCCGACACCAAACCAACATATCCCGTTCCTACAATTGCTATATTCATAAGCTCTTAACGTTCAATTAATCAAATACTTCCGCGTCTTTCAAAAAGGGTTGATTTAAATCCTTTTCACTAGTTTGTACTTTCGAGAAATCGATAGGCCATTCAATGCCAAGTGCGGGATCGTTCCAGCGGATGCCAGCCTCAGTCTTAGGTGAATATGGCTGATCGACCTTATACGTAAAAATAGCCTCTTCGCTAAGCACTAAGAAACCATGGGCGAAACCACGAGGAATGAAAAACTGGCGTTTATTCTCCTCACTCAGCTCCACCATCACATGCTTGCCAAAAGTAGGACTCGACTTACGTATATCCACTGCTACATCGAGCACACGCCCCTTGATAACTCTGACGAGCTTAGACTGGGAGGTGTCTCCCTTTTGGTAATGTAAACCACGAAGCACGCCGAATGATGACTTCGACTCGTTGTCTTGAATAAAGTCAACTCTACCCACATTCTCATTGAACTCGGATTGTTTCCAAGCTTCCATAAAATACCCACGGGCATCATTGAACACTTTTGGTTCGATGATAAAAACACCCTCAATATCAGTCTTAATAAATTCCATTCTCTAAAATTTTGTGCAAAGATACAGTAAAAAATCGATTTATTCGAAATTTTAAGTTTCTTTTATTTGCTTATCTCATATTTTTGCTGTAATTTTGCAGTCGTGATTGAACTTGAGAGACATATAGAGATACTTCTGCTCAATAATGAATGCGTGATAGTCCCTGATTTAGGAGGATTTATGACGCATCATGTTGATGCGAGGTATGACAAGGAGGAAGGCATCTTTCTCCCTCCCTTACGTACTTTAGGTTTCAATCCACAGCTAAAGATTAACGACTCACTGTTGGCACAATCGTATGTTGAAGCTTACGACATTAGTTATCCCGAGGCCTTACAGCGCATTGAAGACGAAGTAAACGAGCTGAAGATGCACCTCCAGAACGACGGGTCATATGAGATGAACGACATTGGCACGCTCGCATTTAACGAGGATGGGCACTATGTGTTCACACCCTGTGAGGCAGGCATTTTGACCCCCAGTCTCTATGGTCTCGGTGCCTATGAGATGGATTGTTTGCAGATTGCCGCTTCTGGTGACAGGAATATTATTAAAAAGGTACAGGAAGAGCCTACGGAAAGTACCCAGATTATCAGCATGACACCTGCTGAGGAAGACGACGATGATGAGGATGTGGTAAAGATTAAGTTCTCCTGGATTCGTAATACGGTGGCTGTGGCTGCAGTCCTGATTGCAGTCTTCTTATTGGCACTGCCTTCTGGCAAAACTGAAATGATGACGCGCACAATTAGCAATATCAACAATGGCCTACTATTCGGAATGATGTCAAAGGACACGAATACGACACCGATAGACTACAAAAAAAAGGACATTCAGCAGGCAATGGTCAAGACGGATACGATCCTGAAGAATGACACGCTGTCCCCCGCCAAGGTGGCAACAAAAGAAAAGGGCCATAAAGGTTTTTGTATTGTGTTGGCAAGCCATGTTTCAAAGAAGAATGCCAATGCATTTGTTGAGGAACTGCAAAAGAAGGGATATGTGAACTCAGAGGTGTATATCCATAATGATGTCACACGCGTTATTTATGGAATTTTCGAGACACAGAGTGAAGCCTACGATACTCTGCGCAAGGTGCATAGGATAAAAGGACTTGAAGAGGCTTGGGTCTATCAATTTAAGGAGAAGAAATGAAAAGAGTTCGTTGTCCTAAATGTGACCAGTATATTACGTTTGATGAGACGAAATACACAGCAGGTCAGTCGTTGGTTTTCAAATGCCCTGATTGTGGAAAAGAATTTGGCATTCGGATAGGTGTGAGCAAACTGCGAGCGCGTCAGAAAGATGAAAACCCTGATGAACAAGCCAATGCAGAAGGTTGCGGTTCGATTGTGGTCATCGAGAATGTGTTTCATTTCAAACAAGTCATCCCTCTTCAGATGGGCGACAATGTGATAGGCAGATACCAGAAAGGAAATCCTGCCAATTGTACCTTTGAGACTGTCGACCCCAGCGTGGATTTGAATCATTGTACTATCACAGTCAGTCGGGATAAACAAGGTAACCTGAAATATACCCTGAAAGACAATAATAGCAATACTGGCACTTTCGTGGACAATGTGGAGGTGACCCAACGTGAACGTCGTATCATCACAGATGGAACTCTTTTTACTATAGGTGCTACAAGCATCATTTTGCGCTCTGCCGACAGTAAAGATGAATAATTATCCATAATTTCTAAAGAAATTAACAGCATTTTATCAATTTCTTCTTATTTAAGCACGTTTTACCAACTTTTTTTGTACCTTTGCGCCTTGAAATTTCAAAGTATCATAATAATTAATGGAAACGACAGCTATTCTACTTCTGCACTGCCCTGACCAGCAGGGTATCATTTCAGAAGTTACCAAGTTTATTACAGACAACAAAGGCAATATCGTCTACCTCGATCAGTATGTGGACAAGGTGGAAGGTATGTTTTTTATGAGAATAGAATGGGAACTTGAAGGATTCCTGATTCCACGTGACAAGCTCTACGACTACCTGACCACACTTTATGCCCAGCGTTATCAGATGAAGTTCAGCCTTTATTATAGTGACAAACGTCCACGAATGGCTATCTTCGTGTCTAAGATGAGCCATTGTCTCTATGATTTGCTGGCCCGTTGGAAAGCAGGAGAGTTCAACTGCGACATACCTTGTATAGTATCCAATCATGAGGATCTGCGCTATGTAGCCGATCAGTTTGGTATCCCCTATTATGTGTGGAGCATCAAAAAGGATCACTCGAACAAGGCAGAGGTCGAACAGGCAGAGATGGATCTTTTGAAGAAGGAGGATATCTCGTTTATCGTTCTGGCACGCTATATGCAGATTATTAGCGACGAGATGATTGCTGAGTACCCTCATCACATTATTAACATCCATCACTCGTTCCTGCCGGCCTTCATTGGTGCCAAACCTTATCATCAGGCTTACGAGCGCGGTGTGAAAATCATCGGTGCCACCAGTCACTATGTGACGGCCGAACTGGATGCTGGTCCTATCATTGAACAGGATGTGACCCGTATCACTCATAAGGATACGCCAGAGAGTTTGGTGCTGAAAGGCAAGGATCTAGAGAAAATTGTGCTTTCGCATGCCGTTTCCAAACATATCCAGCGCAAGATTCTCACTTATAAGAATAAGACGATTATCTTCTCATGAACGTAGCAATAGTCAAATATAACGCAGGGAATATCTATTCGGTGGTGAATGCACTGAAACGGATGGGCATAGATCCCGTTCTGACTGACGATGCAGAACTGCTGAAGAAGGCCGACCGTGTGTTGTTCCCTGGACAGGGACACGCCGCTGAGGCCATGGATTATCTCAAGTCCCACAGGCTCGATGAGGTGATTCGCGACTTGAAGCAGCCGGTATTCGGCATTTGCGTGGGACAACAGTTACTCTGTAAGCACTCAGAAGAAGGTGACGTGGATTGTATCGGTATCTTTGATGCCGAAGTCAAGCGTTTCCAACCAGAGAAGCATGAAGACAAGGTGCCATGTATGGGATGGAACAAACTGTACGACCTGAAATCACCACTGATGGCAAATCTGGGTACAGATCCCTACGTCTATTTTGTTCACAGTTACTATGTGCCGCTTTGTGAAGAAACCATTGCCACGGCAGATTACGTTCTTCCTTATTCTGCCTCTATGCACAAAAACAATTTCTACACCTGCCAATTCCACCCGGAGAAAAGTGGTAAGGTCGGAGAACAAATTTTAGAGAATTTCCTCCAGTTATGAAAATAGAATTAATACCCGCTATAGACATTATCGAAGGGCAGTGTGTACGCCTGACAAAAGGTGATTACGACCAGAAGACCGTCTATCGTGACTCTCCTGCAGAGGTGGCCAGGGAGTTTGAGTCCTTCGGCTTCAAACGTCTGCATGTGGTAGATCTCGATGGCGCAAAGTCTAAACATATTGTCAATGATGCTGTTCTGAATGCGATAACCAGCAACACATCACTCACCGTCGACTTTGGTGGTGGCATCAAGACGGATGGGGATATTGAGAAGGCTTTTGCTTCTGGTGCCGCTATGGTGACTGTTGGCTCTATTGCCGTTACCCAGCCAGAGCTCTTTATGGGATGGTTGGAGAAATATGGTTCTGAACGCATGATCCTGGGTGCCGACGTTCGTCATGGAATGATCAGCATCAATGGTTGGAAAGAAGATTCCAGTGAAGAATTACTTCCTTTCTTGAAAAAATATGTAGAGGCAGGCGTTAAAAATGTACTCTGCACAGAGATCTCGAAAGACGGCACGTTGGCAGGCCCTGCCATCGACCTGTATAAGAAGGTCATGGACACCTATCCACAGCTGCACCTGATTGCCAGTGGTGGCGTGTCGTCGAAAGAGGATATTCTTGCTCTCGACAAGGCAGGCATACCTGCAGTTGTTTTTGGTAAGGCCATCTATGAAGGAAGGATAAATTTGAAAGAGTTATGGGACTGGCAAAACGCATAATACCCTGTCTGGACGTGAAGGATGGTGAGACCGTTAAAGGCACCAACTTTGTGAACCTACGCTCTGCAGGCGACCCTGTGGCTTTGGGCAAGGCTTATAGTGAGCAAGGAGCCGACGAATTGTGTTTCCTTGATATTACCGCATCGTTCGAAGGGCGTAAGACTTTTACGGAGATGGTGACTCGTGTGGCCCGAGAAATCAACATACCATTCACTGTAGGTGGTGGCATCAACGAGTTGGCGGACGTAGAACGGCTGTTGTTTGCTGGTGCAGACAAGGTGAGCGTAAACAGCGCAGCCATCCGACGTCCAGGACTCATCGATGAGATAACCAGCCATTTTGGCTCACAGGTCTGTGTCTGCGCCATCGATGCCCGTTTGGATGAAGATGGATGGCACTGTTATCTGAAAGGTGGACGTGAACGTACGGAACGAGGACTTTTCGAATGGGCTCATGAGGCTCAGGAACGAGGTGCCGGTGAGATTCTGTTCACCTCGATGAATCATGACGGTGTCAAGGAGGGATATGCCAACGAAGCGCTACGCGAATTGGCCGACACCCTTTCGATACCTGTCATCGCCAGTGGTGGAGCAGGTAAGAAGGAGCATTTCCGCGATACTTTTATCGAGGGACATGCTGATGCTGCATTAGCAGCCAGCGTGTTTCACTTCGGCGAGATTCCAATCCCCGAACTGAAGGAATATCTAAAACAAGAAGGCATTAATGTAAGATTATAGTATGAAAATAGATTTTGAAAAGTGCGGTGGACTAGTCCCCGCTATTATACAGGATGCCCAGACCAAGAATGTGCTGATGCTGGGATATATGAATCAAGAAGCTCTCGACAAGACGCTTGAAACCAAAAAGGTCACTTTCTGGAGCCGTAGCCGTAATTGTCTTTGGACAAAAGGAGAGACGTCTGGCAACTTCCTCCATTTGATAGATATCAAAATCGACTGCGATAATGACACACTGCTCGTAAAAGCCAATCCTGATGGTCCTACCTGTCATACTGGTACTGACACCTGCTGGGGTGAAGTCAACGAGCAGAATCCCCTACTCTTCCTGACAGAGTTGCAGGACTTTATCAACCGTCGTCATGATGAGATGCCAGAGGGTAGTTACACGACGAAGCTATTCAAGGATGGTATCAACAAGATAGCCCAGAAAGTGGGTGAAGAAGCTCTTGAGACAGTCATCGAGGCTACTAACGGCACCTCAGAGCACCTGGTCTATGAAGCCAGCGACCTATTATATCACCTTGTGGTGATGCTCGCCAGCAAAGGCTTGCGTATAGAACAGGTGGCCGAAGAACTGCACAAGCGCCATGATCCTAATTGGGACAAGAAGCGCCGTGAGGCAAAGGCCAAGGGTGAGATGAAATAGTAAAATTGTCAAATAGTCATATAAACGATGCTGATAAATTACAAGAATGTCAATATCTACCAACAACAGGAAAACAAGGTGTTGGAGAATGTTTGCTTTCAGGTTGAGGAAGGTGAGTTCGTCTATATTATCGGACGTGTTGGCTCCGGTAAGAGTTCACTGCTGAAAACGCTCTATTGTGACCTTGATGTTGACGAGGCAGAAGAAGCCAATGTGCTGGGCTATGACCTGCTGACCATCCGACGCAAGGAGATACCTGCCCTGCGTAAGCAGTTGGGCGTCGTGTTCCAGAACTTCCTGTTGCTGAACGACCGTTCTGTCTATAGGAATCTCTATTTTGTATTGAGGGCCACTGGATGGAAAGACAAGAAACAAATTGACGAGCGCATCAATGAAGTACTGGCTTTGATCGGACTTCAGGACAAGATTGCCAAGATGCCCCACGAGTTGTCTGGTGGTGAGCAGCAGCGTATCGCTATTGCCCGTGCCATTTTGAACCATCCCAAGCTGATCATTGCTGATGAGCCAACGGGGAACTTGGACAAGGAAACGGCCGACAACATCATGCAACTGCTCCACAGCATCGCTGAGACTGGTACAGCAGTCATCATGTCAACCCATAACATCGGATTACTGAACAAATACCCGGGAAGAGCCTATCAGTGTCAGGACGGGCAAATTGGAGAAGTGACTATCAGAAAAGCAGAGTAATAATCATAAAAATATAAGGATCATGAAAGTAATGAAATTCGGCGGTACTTCCGTCGGTACTCCCCAGAGAATGAAAGAGGTGACCACATTGGTTACCAAGTCAGGAGAACCTGTTTTCGTAGTACTCTCTGCGATGTCAGGTACCACCAACTCACTTGTCGAGATTTCTGATTATCTCTACAAGAAGAATCCTGATGGTGCCAATGAGGTGATCAATCGCTTGGAGCAGAAATACGACAGACATGTGGAAGAGCTTTATACAAGTGCGGAAACGAAGGCTGCCACCCGTGATTTTCTGCGCGATGAGTTCGATTATCTGCGTTCCTTCACCAAGGAACTCTTTACTAGTTTTGAAGAGAAGAGCATCGTGGCTCAGGGAGAGATCATCTCAACCAATATGGTGGTCAACTATATGAAGGAGCAGGGCATCAACGCCGTTCTGTTGAACGCACTCGACTTCATGCGTACCGACAAGAATTCAGAGCCGGACCCTGTCTACATTAAAGAAAAACTCCGTGGCATTCTTGATGAAAACCAGGGCGCACAGGTCTATATCACACAAGGCTTTATCTGTCGTAATGCCTATGGCGAGATTGACAACCTGCAGCGTGGTGGCTCCGACTATACCGCCTCACTTATCGGTGCAGCTATCAATGCAGAGGAGATTCAGATCTGGACGGATATCGATGGCATGCACAACAACGACCCTCGTGTGGTTGACAAGACCGAGCCTGTACACCAACTACATTTCGAAGAGGCTGCTGAGTTAGCCTATTTCGGAGCCAAGATCCTCCACCCCACCTGTGTTCAGCCTGCCAAGTATGCTGGCATTCCTGTTCGTCTGTTAAACACGATGGATCCTGATGCCGAAGGCACCACGATCAGTAATAAGACTGAATATGGTAAGATTAAGGCCATTGCTGCTAAGGATAATATCACAGCCATCAAGATCAAGTCAAGCCGCATGCTTCTGGCTACAGGCTTCCTGCGTAAAGTGTTCGAGATCTTCGAGAGTTACCAGACAAGTATTGACATGATCTGCACCTCTGAGGTAGGTGTATCTATGAGTATCGACAACAACTCACACCTTGGCGAGATTGTCGACGAACTGAAAAAGTACGGTACCGTTACTGTCGACACTAATATGTGTATCATCTGCGTCGTTGGTGATCTCGACTGGTCGAACATCGGCTTTGAGACCCTGGCGCTCGATGCCCTGAAGGATATCCCGGTACGTATGGTCAGCTATGGCGGCTCTAACTATAACATCTCCTTCCTGATCCGTGAGGAGGACAAGAAGCGTGCCCTCCAAAATCTGAGTAACACGATTTTCTATAAGTAAATGGCAAAAGGACATTTCCCGGTAGAAAAATTGCAGTCGATACAGACGCCTTTCTACTATTACGACACAGAACTACTGCGCCAGACGCTTCGCACCATCAACGAGGAGGCAGGCAAACATGAGGGCTTTGTGGTGCACTATGCAGTGAAAGCCAATGCCAACCCCCGATTGCTTCGTATCATTCGAGAAGCAGGTCTTGGTGCCGACTGCGTTAGTGGCGGTGAGATTGAAGCCTCAGTCAAGGCTGGCTTCCCTGCTTCGAAAATTGTCTATGCAGGTGTTGGCAAGAGCGACTGGGAGATTAATCTCGGACTTGATAATGATATCTTCTGCTTTAACGTTGAGAGCTTTCCAGAACTGGAGGTCATCAACGAACTGGCAGCCCAGAAAGGAAAGGTAGCCCGAGTGGCCTTCCGTCTGAACCCCAATGTGGGGGCACATACACATGCCAACATCACTACAGGTCTGGCAGAGAACAAGTTTGGCATCGCCATGCGTGACATGTTGACCGTGATTGCCGAAGCTGAGTGCATGGCCAACGTGAAGTTCGTGGGATTGCATTTCCACATTGGTTCACAGATACTTGACATGGGTGACTTCCAGGCTCTTTGCAATCGTGTAAACGAGTTACAGGACGAGTTGGAGCGTCATCGCATCCATGTGGAGCATATCAACGTAGGTGGAGGCTTGGGAGTCGATTACGAACATCCGAATCGTTTGCCCATTCCTGACTTCAAGGCCTATTTTGATACCTATGCCAAGAAACTGAAATTACGAAATGGTCAGACCCTGCACTTTGAGTTGGGACGAGCTGTGGTGGCACAGTGTGGCAGCTTGATTACGCGTACCTTATATATAAAAGAAGGTGCTACAAAGAAGTTCGCCATCGTAGATGCTGGCTTCCCTGATTTAATCCGCCCAGCCCTCTATCAGGCATACCATAAGATTGAGAATATCACAAGTGAGGAACCCATAGAATCATACGATGTGGTAGGACCGATTTGCGAGTCGACAGATGTCTTCGCAAAACAGACCGACTTGAATGGTGCCCGTCGTGGTGACCTGATGGCCATCCGTTCTGCTGGTGCCTATGGCGAAATCATGGCATCGCAGTACAACTGCCGTAAGCTTCCCATTGGTTATATGAGTGACGAGATATGAAAGAAAGTTTTTCTATAGTTATGACCGTCTATGATCAGGCCTCAGAGCTGGAGTCAAACCTGCCGGCATTCCTGACGCAGGAGTATGAGCCTGGCTATGAGGTAATCGTGGTCGACGAGACTTCTACAGACAATACAGAGGATGTGTTGAAGATTATGAAGAATGACTATCCACACCTCTATACCACTTTCCTTCCCAAGCCTAATCGGCAAGTTACCCGCCGTAAGCTTGCTATTAATATTGGTTCGAAAGCGGCTAAGAATGAATGGATTATCATTACGAAGATTGAACACAAGCCCATAGCGTCAGATATCTTGCAGGCCATCGGTCAGGTACATGATCAAGAGGCAGAGCTGACATTAGGCTATATGAGTAAGAAGGGAATTCGCCTGCAGCCCTTCGACACGGTAGAGGAAGCCGGGAACCACATCCTGAAGGCAGAGCGAAAGCTCAGAAAGATCTTCAATCGGAACCAGCGGATGAGCTATCTCTGGGGCAGATACGATTTTATCATCATCCCGAAGAACTGTCTTGTCAGATTACTGGGATTCTATGAACATAAGATCACCTGGTCCCAACTCATCAGCATCAGGTTCGGTATCTTGTGGCAGAGTTTGATACGGCGCTCCTCTACGACCACGCTTGTGACTCAGTAGTACCCTTCAGAAGTATAAGCACATGAAAGTCCTGCATGTTTATCCTGAATCCAACCACCTCATCCAGCGTCATGTCATGATGCTGACAGAAGGCTTGCGGCAGAGTGCTGAGGTCTATACCGCCAGCAAAGGCAGTGCCGCCCGCCAGATAATAACAGATCGGGAACCCGACATCATCCATGTTCATGGCTGTGAACAGCTATTCCTGCTCCGTACGTTGCGTACGGCTCATAAGGAAGGAGTCCGTACGGTTATCACACCTCACGGACAACTTGAACCCTGGGGGATGCAACAGCAGGACAACAAGGACAAGGTAGGAAGATGGCTGATGCTACGCGACTGCATATCCAGTGCCTATGCCGTTATCACACTTGGCCGGTTGGAACGTATCAACTTTGAGGCATTGGGGTGGAACCCTCGTCTTGAGGAAATACACAATGCTGTTACCACGAATGCCACTACCCAGCAGGAGATGTGCTCTAAGACTTTTGCTGTCTATCAGAAAATCATCGACTCAAATACCATTGAGCAGATGGACGAAGACAGCGTCAAGACGCTTTCTGTCATCATCAAGGCGGGCATCACAGGTGATCGCAGATGGATCAGCGAACCTCCAATGACCAGCCCCGACTGGCGACGGTTGCTCATCTATGCAGAACAGGAGAATATCCGTAACTATGTAGATTATGGCATCAACATACTCGGTCTTTCTACGCCGATTCTCGACACCGAACACATTTGTGCCTACTACCCAAGCAGTTATATCCGGCCGCGACCACTGAAAGAGTTAGTGGGCAACTATCAGGGCGACGAAAATGCCTATATAGTCAAGATGATACAGCAGATTCATAAACAGCCGCTACTTCTCCACCTCATCGAACTGACCCGCGAGCTATATCGCGACAGCATCGACGACGAGCGCATTGCAGAACTGCTGGAGAAGAAAAGCCTCACGGTATATGCCGCACGGCTGATGCAGGTGTTGGCTGAGCAGACACAGCTTGACGAGGGCTACATGCCCATCGCCCCCATTGACGACAAACGAACCCAACAAATACGTAATACGCTAAAAAACCACTTAAAGATATGACATCAAAGCATCATCAACACACACCAGCAGACATGCACTATCTGCAACTGCTCTCACAGTCATTTCCGACCATTGCTGCTGCATCTACAGAGATTATCAACCTCGAAGCCATCATGGCTTTGCCGAAAGGCACTGAGCACTTCCTGGCCGACATCCATGGTGAGAGCGAGGCCTTCCGTCATGTGCTGAAAAACGCATCTGGAAACATCAAACGAAAAGTCAACGAGCTCTTCGGCAACGATATCCGCGAGTCAGAGAAAAAGGAGCTCTGCACCCTTATCTACTACCCTGAACAGAAGTTGGAACTTATCAAGGCCCGCGAAACCGACTTGGAGGACTGGTATCGCATTACCATCCACCAGTTAGTAAAGGTGTGCCGCGATGTATCTTCGAAATACACGCGTTCCAAGGTGCATAAATCCTTACCCGATGAGTTCTCCTACATCATCCAAGAACTGCTCCACGAAAGTCTTTCCGACATCGACAAAGCCGCCTATGTCAGCGTGATTGTCAACACGATTATCTCAACAGGACGTGCCGATGACTTCATCTGTGCCATCTGCAATGTCATACAGCGCCTTGCTATCGACCAGCTCCATATTTTGGGCGACATTTACGACCGAGGGCCTGGTGCACATATTATCATGGATACCCTGCGGCAGTACCATTCGTGGGATATCCAGTGGGGAAATCACGACATCCTTTGGATGGGTGCTTCGGCAGGTAACAATGCCTGCATATGTAATGTACTGCGCCTCTGTCTGCGCTATGCTAACCTGGCCACCATAGAAGAATACGGCATCAACCTCGTGCCCCTCGCCACCTATGCTCTCGAAGCCTACGGCAACGACCCATGTGAAGAGTTCTTGCCGAAGTTGCTGCCAGGCAACGCTATGGATGACAAGGACCTTCAGTTAACGGCCAAGATGCACAAGGCCATCGCCGTTATCCAATTCAAAGAAGAGGCCGCTATCATCAGTCGCCATCCTGAATGGGAAATGAACGACCGTCTGCTCTTCAACAACATCGACTATGAACGTGGCATTTGCACCATTGATGGTCGTGACTATGAGATGAAGAGCTGCCACTTCCCTTCCATCGACCCCAAGTCGCCCAATACGCTTACCGATGAGGAGAATGATCTCATGCAGAAGTTACACCACTCATTCCGCGTCTGTGAGAAGCTAAAGAAGCATATCCGCACCCTACTCTCCCATGGCTGTATGTACACCATTAGCAATTCCAACCTGCTTTTCCACGCCAGTTGTCCTCTCAACGATGACGGCTCACTCAAAGAGGTGGAAATCTACCCTGGTACCACCTATAGCGGTAAGGACCTCATGCACAACATCGGAATGATGATTCGTGCGGCCTTCACAAACGGTATTACCAGCGACCAACAAGAAGAATATCCTCGCGACTATGCACGCGACTACTTCCTCTACCTTTGGTGTGGCAAAAATTCTCCCCTCTTTGACAAATCGAAAATGGCTACTTTTGAACGCTATTTCCTCAAGGACAAGGAGACCTACAAGGAAGAAAAAGGCAACTACTTCAAACTGCGCGATTCGGAAGAAGTGTGCGACCGTATCCTCGATGCGTTTGAGGTAAAGGGCGACAATCGTCATATCATCAACGGACATGTTCCCGTCCACGCCTCAAAGGGTGAAAATCCTATCAAGGCTGGTGGTAAACTAATGGTCATTGATGGCGGCTTTTCTGAGGCCTATCACAACGAGACTGGCATTGCCGGCTACACGCTTGTTTACCATTCCCGAGGCTTCCAGCTCGTACAGCACGAGCCGTTCACTTCTCAGCAAGATGCCATTGAACGCGAGATTGACATCAAGTCGACCACTCAAATCATCGAGATGTCGGCTCACCGCATGCTCGTTGCCGATACCGACAAGGGCCGGGAACTTAAGGAGCAAGTCTCCGACCTTAAACAACTACTATACGCCTATCGTCACGGCATCATCAAAGAGAAGCGTATATGAGATTCCGGTGGACGGCGTTTATCTTCATGGTTCTGTTGCCTTTAACCATCAGGGCGAGCAACAGGATTTTCAGTCAACAGATCAAAACTTTGCAGGCCGTTGTCAACGACGACTGGCAGTCTTCTCCTGCCGTCATGCGATTGGGTACCGAAGACCAGCTCCGCATCAGTTTCGATGAACTCTCCCACGACTACCATCGCTATTCCTATCATATCGAACGCTGTGAACCTGACTGGCAGCTATCGGAGGAAGTCTTCGACAGCGATTGGCTCGAGGGGTTCAACGATAATGTTATCGACGACTATGCCACCTCAGTCAATACTGTTATCCCCTACACCCATTACAAGTTTGAAATTCCTAACAGCCGCTGCCGCCTGAAGATGAGCGGCAACTATCGCCTCCGCATCCTCGATGACGAGGAGACAGTAGCCAGCGTCGACTTTATGGTGACGGAGCAGACGATGATTTTGTCA
>Ga0247610_10003469_pt1 | contig 17323 bp, 13 predicted proteins | sample 174DNAGHGhighgp2_FD_193483 | JGI IMG/M metagenome (GOLD analysis project Ga0247610, IMG submission 193483) | Sheep rumen microbial communities from Palmerston North, Manawatu-Wanganui, New Zealand - 1742 DNA GHGhigh gp2 | ecosystem: Host-associated > Mammals > Digestive system > Stomach > Rumen... | reverse complement strand
TGCCGATGGTAGGCTGAATGATATTGCGCAGCGATTCCATCTCGCCGGCTTCGGAAATGCCTGCCTCGAAGACAGCAAAGTCGTGCGAGTCGTCCATCTGCCAGACCGAGAGAGGCACGCCTATCTGCGAGTTGTAGCTCTTTGGGTTGGAGACGACGTGGCGGTCGGAGGCAAGCAACTGCACTATCCAATCCTTGACGATGGTCTTGCCGTTGCTGCCGGTGATGCCCACGACGGGGATGTCGAACTGCGAGCGACGGTTGGCGGCGACGTGTTGTAGAGCACCGATGACATCCTTCACGTACCAGAAGTTGGCATCGTCCATCCGTTCGAAAAGTGCCGCCAGCCGAGAGTCGACCTCAGCGGGGACGACGAAGCTGCGCACTCCCTTATTGTAAAGTTCCTCGACATAGAGCGAGCCGTTGTTGCGCTTGGTAGGGATGGCGAAAAAGAGAGTCTGTTCAGCCTCAGTCATCTTGCGGCTGTCGGTGAGCAATAGTGACATATTGACATAGGGGTTGCCGACATGAGACGAGACAGGTTTTATAATTGAAGACAGTTCAGAAGGGGTCATTATATAAATCAGATAATCACTTTATTATTTTTGATAAGACGGAAAGCAAGTTGGCAGTCGAGGCACCGTTTGCGGCTACAGTATTCATTGTAGCGCTGTATGAGAGCCTGACTGTCGGCGGCATCGTTGGAAGAGATGCCAGAAGATTTCCAGAGCCTGACGATGCGATTTGCCTCGGACGGGAGCTGATGCAGAAGGGTAAAAGCCTGATCCTTATACTTCTGGTTGCCATGAGCGACGCCATAGTGGAAGAGCAGAGGAATCCATGCGTTGATGAGGATGATGTCGACGAGGTCGCTACCCAGATTGTGAACAGAGTCTGGCGAGGGCTTGTCGAAAAGGAAATGAGTGTTCCAGTACTGCGACGCCTTGACATCGAAGAGATTGCGCAACGACGCGATGTCCTGAGCCTCAAGCATCTTTGAGAAGAGGTTGTCGGTAGAGGCGACAAGGGCAGCGAGCTGGCTTATGCGCAGAGTGGGGAATGCGGGAGGGCGCAGCCTGAAGAACTTCCAGAGGTGCGGTTGCATGGGCGTGAGCGAATAGGCCGCGGAGAGATAGTTGTACTCCTTTTGCAAAGCCAGGGGGTAGTCGTCGGCGAAGGAGCCTTGGAGCATGCCCGCCTGACCGAAGAAGAGAGCCTCAACGCGGAAGAGATTGTCCTTAATCTTGGCGATGACAGCCATAGGCGTTATTTTGGCCAGCAGCTCGAAGGGGAAAGCGTTGATGCGCCCTCCGAGGTAGCGTGCCGTGAGCTGGTAGCATACCTGTTCCCAGTTGCCTTTGCACTGGCTGAGCATACGCTTCACGTCATCGGCCTTGCGCTCGAGACGTTCGGCGGCCATACGTTCCTGGTCGAGACCGAACAGAAACGACGGAATCTCGGCCAGACGCGACGAGCAGGCGATGGCGTTGGCAGAGGTGGAGTTCATCAGGTCGTCATAGTTGTGCCATACGTTGTCGGGCACATTGTCGACCAGCTGAAGAGTGGGCAGTTTTCTGTCGTTCTGGACAATGTCGGCATCGTGGACATAGACGACATGGAGGACGACATTGTTGTAGGCAGCATCGTCCGAGTGACCGTGCTGCTTCCAGTCGGAGGCCTTGATGTGAATCTCGACATTGCCTGCCCAACGCACACCGTCGATGACGACGCGGGCGTCGAAAAAGTCGGGACCTGCGTCGCGGTTGAGCGTTCCCGGATGCTCAACGACCACTGCCGCACCGTCGGTAGTGGTCAGAGAGCCCTCGAGTAGCTTGTGCTGCCAGACATATTGTAGGAACGCCTCGGTCATAGGCTGTGCGAGAGTTAAATCAATTGAAAAGATCCTTCATCTTGTCGAAGAAGCCACGTTCCTGCTTAGAGGGATTAGGTTGGAAATTAGGATGTTTCTTTAGTTCCTCGAGCATAGCGCGTTCGTCCTTGGTGAGAGATTTAGGCACCCATACGTTGATGCTGACGAGCATGTCGCCGCGCGAGTAGCCGTTGAGAGCAGGCAGGCCCTTGCCTTTGAGACGCACGACCTTGCCCGACGGAGTGCCCTGCTCAATCTTGACACGCACTTTGCCATTCAAGGTCGGAATCTCGACAGAGGCGCCCATAGCCGCATCGGAGAAAGTAACGAAAGCGTTATAGAACAAGTTGTTATCCTGACGCTCGAAGATTTCGTGAGGTATTTCCTCGACCTGAATAATCAAGTCGCCCGGCACGCCACCATGAGGAGCCGCGTTGCCCTGACCACGCATAGAGAGCTGCATGCCGTCGCTGACGCCAGCTGGAATCTTGATGGTGATGATTTCGTCGGACTTGACGATGCCGTCGCCGTGGCACTCGTGGCATTTATCCTTGATAATCTTGCCTTCGCCACCGCAGTAGGGGCAAGCCGACTGCGTCTGCATCTGCCCGAAAATGGAGCGCCGCACCTCGGTGACGACACCCGTACCGTGGCAGTGCGAGCAAGTTTCGAAGCTGTTGTTGCGCGCGCCCGTGCCGCCACACGAATGGCAGGGGACGTACTTGGCCACCTTAATCTTCTTCTCCACACCCTGATCAATCTCCTCGAGAGTGAGTTTCACCTTGATGCGCAAATTGGAGCCTCGTTGCACATGTCGGGCGCTTCCCTGCGATCCGCCGCCGAAACCGAAGCCACCGCCGAAGAAGTCGCCGAAAATGCTGCCGAAAGACGAGAAGATGTCGTCCATGCTCATGCCCTGTCCACCGGAACCGCCGGCGCCGTCGAGTCCCGCATGACCGAACTGGTCGTAGCGTGCCTTTTTGTCAGGGTTGGAGAGGACGTCGTAGGCCTCGGCGGCCTCCTTGAACTTCTCCTCCGCCTCCTTGTCGCCCGGGTTGCGGTCTGGGTGATACTGCAACGCCAGTTTACGATAGGCCTTTTTTAGCTCATCGGGTGTAGCGTTCTTGTCGACGCCCAACACTTCATAATAATCTCTTTTTGCCATATTTTATCTCCTACATTCATTCAATTGTTCAGTTGGCGACGACGACCTGAGCATAGCGCAGCACGTCGTCGTTAAGGAAATAGCCCTTCTTGACCACATCGATGACCGTGCCCTTCGCCTCTGGAGCCGGGGCAGGAATCTGAGTGATGGCCTCGTGGAAATTCTCGTCGAATTTGGCGCCCTTGGCTTCCATGGGCTTCAAGCCCTTCTGCTGCAGGGCATTCATCATATTCTTATATATCAGTTGCATGCCTTCCTTCGCTGTGTCGCCATCAGCCATATTGCCGAGGGCTCGTTCCATATCGTCGAGGATAGGCAGCATGAGCTTGATAACATCCTTGCCACCATTGAGGATGAGGCTGGCCTTCTCGGCACTGGTGCGTTTGCGATAGTTCTCATATTCAGAGTATACACGCAGATATTTGTCGTTCATCTCCGCCAGTTTCATGCCCATCTCCTCGACCTTGAGGTTGAGTTCCTCGGCCTGCCGTTCGGCGCGTCTCTTGCGACCCTTGCGGCTGTGGTCGTCATCAGAAGAGGAAGCCTTCTGATGGTCAGAAACAGGCTCCGCCTCGGGTGCAGATGCTTGCTGTTCAACATTTTCAGCAGTCTCAGTTGTTTCGGTCGACTGCTTGTTCTCGTTCATTTCCTCGTTCACGTTCTGTTCCATATCTATATATTAAGAGTTGTTGTTTTATTTAATTATATTAATTCAATAATCAAGATAAGTGCCGTCGGGTGGCGCATGACAATTTGTCAGCCGTCAGCGCGGCAAGGCAAATTCCGCCCTCACGGGTCTGATGGTGTCCAACCACTTGAAACCCGGCAGGCGCCGCTGGTCGTCGGGGAGCAGCTCCGGCGGGTACATCTTCATGTCGGGCGAGCCGAAGGTGACGAAACGACGCGGTTTGCGGTCTTTGAAGTAGATACGCATGTCGGAGCCGACGCCGGCATTCACGCCGATGAGTTCCTTGCATCCGTCGCAGTCCTCCACCTCGTCGTCCATGACATAGTACACCATCTGCGCCGAGCCAATGATGTCGGCGTAAGAGGGTTCACCATCAAGACAATGCACCTCAGCGTTGCGTCCGCGGATTTGGTTGAACATGGCCGAATCGACCTTCTCGACAGCCAACACATTGTTCCTCAGCAGTGCAAGACGTATTCCGCTGGTGTCGTAGAAACAGTGAATTGTGTCCGCCGAGCATTGGTAGTCCTCGTACCACACGACGGGTGCCCCGAAGAGCGAGACGCACGAGTCGGCATCGCTGAAGAGCAACGAGTCGCACACCGCCTGCCCGTCGCCACTGAAGACACGCACAGCGTGGAAAGCATTGGCCGACACAAAGTTGCCGGAGTCGTCATTGAAGGCATATATCGTATCGGCATGCATGAAGACCGTATCGTCCTCGTCCTCCGGAAGATAGACGAGAAGGGCCGAGTCGGTGACAAACGAATAGTTGGACTTCTGGTCGGTGATACCCATGGCGCCATAGCAAGATAGTTTGTTGGCGGTGTCGGCGATGGCGACATGTCCGAAGGCCCTTCCGTATCGCGAATTGTCGTTATAGAAGAGCGTGTCGCATACGAGGATTTTAGAGCCGTCGGTGAGGCGAGTAGCCTTGAACGACGCAGCATCGCCTGTACCCGTATTGTACCACCCGTCCTCGCTGTAGACTGTCGACGAGTCACTTTTGATGAGCGCGGGCGAGATGAACTGCGCCAGTTCCGTCCTGGTGTTATAGAGCAGGGTGTCGGTGAAGAGCCATGAGGAGGTGTCGTGCAGGACGACCTCGTCGAAGAGGTAGACGTCGCGCGTGTCGGTGTGGTAGTAGCCCCTGAGGCTCGTCATAGTGGCGCTGTCGTGCACCGTGCGACCCCAGTGGAAGTAGGATGCCGTCGATGTGTTGCGGTCGTAGCTCAGCAGATCGGACTTGAGGACAGTGCGCCCGTCGATGAGCGTCACAGTGTCACCCCACACATCGGCAATACGCGTGGTGCCGTCGTAAATGGCGCCTTTGCCGAAGAGTGTAGTGGTATCGGTGATGTCGATACGCACGGCGCTGTGAGCGACAAAGACGTTGTTCTTAGTGTCGAAGGAGGCGGAGTCTGTATGCAATGTCATACCCTCATGAAAGGCCTTGACGCCGTTGTAAAGAATCCAGACATCAGCATTGTCGGGGTCGCGGCTGCCCATGCCCGCCTCATAGCGTATGACACGTTGTGCGCACAATGGATGCCACGCAACGACCATGAGCAACAGCAATACAATATATCTCAAAGTTTTACAACGCATAACATACTCCAGAAACAAAATGCAAATGTACACAAAAAAAAGCAATTAAACCCAAATTGGTCATTAGACCGACTATTCGTTATAATACCCCTTTTATATGTCTATTCATGCCATATCAGCATTTCTTTCGGCATCTTGTCCACATCCCTGTCTTGACGTAGCCCGCTACGCCTTCAACAGTGATGCGGCCAATCTGCTCGAAACAAATACCAATCTGGCATAAATCCTAACGACCAATTTGGGTTAAAGACATGCGCGATACGAAACGAAGAATGATGTTTTCGGGGAGTTACGATTTGCCGCAGTGGAAAGGATTGCAAAGAACATCGAAAAGCACTATTTTGCGGAGTGGAAATCCGACGCAACGGCTGCAACGGGCAAAGACTATAAAAGACTATCGGGGAAAAAGAGCGAAGGCCCTCGTTGGATGAGAGCCTTCGCATGTTGAATAACAAATAAGAAAGGATAAATCGTGTGCGGATTATTTGCCTGCGCGGGGTCCGAGACGATCCATGGCGCAGCGGAAGCCGATCCAGGAGGTGGAGCGATCCTGCTCGTAGAAGCGACGAGTGCCAGCCTGCATCCAGTAGGCGCGGTCGTTCCAGGAGCCGCCTTTGACGACGCGTACCTTGTTGCTGAGTAACGAGGTGACGTTGCGCTGGTTGGCGACGTTACGACGGTACATCATGTTGGTCACGCTGTCGGGGTTGGAGATTGAGGATTCGTCGTCGGATATTTCGCCAGTATCCTCTTCATCGCCAGTGGAGACCCACTCGGTGATGCTTGAGTTGTTGGTGTAGTCGTAGATATTGGAGGCGTAGTCGCCGTCAAGGTAGTTGATGTTGTCGGCCTGACGGTAGTTGCGACGGTTGAGGTCGTCGTCGACGTTCTTGTAGATGATGCTACCGGTGGTGTCGTTGATGGCGATTTCCTCGTCGATGAAGGTGGGAGTGCGGTAGACGTTACCACGGAAGGGGTTCTGGTCTTCGCCACCGACGGGGTTCTGGTCTTTACGATAGACGTCCATGCACCATTCGCTGACGTTGCCTGCCATATTATACAGGCCGTAGTCGTTGGGGAAGTACCACTTGACAGGGCAGGTGTAGTCCCAACCGTCGTTGAGGTTGCCTGCGACGCCCATGGCATCACCGCGGCTACGTTTGAAGTTAGCGAGGAACTGTCCGTAGTATTTCTTGTTGGCAGAGCGGACGCTGGAGCCTGCCCATGGGTATGTCTTGTGTTCGACGATGCGTTCGTCGTAGGTGTTGCCAATCATGCCGAGGGCTGCGAATTCCCATTCTGCCTCGGTGGGCAGACGGTAGTGAGGAACGAGGATGCCGTCTTCGCGACGCACCTGACGGGGTTCGCCGCCAGCGCTCGGGTCGAGGTTATCGAGTTCGTTCTTGGACTCACCGCGGTACTGTCCGGCGAGGTAGACATCAGTCTGGAAAGCCGTCTCGCCACGGAGGTCAGTGAGGTCGAGGACAATGATGCCTTTGTCGACGAGAATCTTCTCATTGACGCGGTCGGTGCGCCAGATGCAGTATTTTGATGCCTGTTCCCAGGTGACGCCGACAACCGGATACTGGTCGTAGATGGGGCTCTGGAAGTAGTAGTCGACAAAGCCCTCGCGCCATGCGAGTTTATCGCGCCAGCAGTTGGTATCGGGATATATGGCGCGAACGCGCTCGGGATATTCCTCGCCGTATGCACGCTTCATCCAGTAGACATATTCGCGATACATCACGTTAGTCACCTCTGTCTCATCCATATAGAAAGAAGAGACAGTGACATTATGCGCCACATTGTTCCACTGGAACCTGGAGTCGTCGGAGACACGACCCATAGTGAATCCGCCGCCTTCGATGAAGACGAGGCCAGGGGCTGTGATTTGCTCATTGTAGTCGGAGACTTCAAAGCCGCCCCACTCAGGGTCGTTGTAGTTCCAGCCTGTGGCGGCTGATTTCTGCTTGCTGCATCCTGAAAAGATGACGATGGCTGCCAATAACAGAGAAGCAATCGAGATTTTTTTCATAATTATATAGACTTTTATTTTTTACGTATGATGGAGGGTTGCGGGCCCTATGTTGGTTTCATGTATTAAACGGAAAAGAGCGAAAAAAGTTTCGTTGTTCCGTGAAGAGGTGTGTATGCCACATCAGAATGATGGGCAACGAATGGCTTTAACCTTGTGTTTCTTTTCCGGGCACGGGAGTAGTACGCCGAGGCTGATTTCGTGAGCTCCGGAGGTGTTGTTGGAGAGTTTGGAGACAGTGACGTCGTAGCTGTAGCCGATTTTGAAATAGTCCTGCTGGAAGCCAACCTGAAAGATGAAGGCGTCAGCGTTTTCGATGCCGTTGCGGAACCAGAGGCCGACGAGGAAGGGCATCCAGTCGAGGTAGATACCATAGTTGAAGTAGTGGAAACCAGTCTGGTACTGATAGATGAAGTTGGGCGAAAGCACTGGTGTGCCGAGTCCGAGCGAGGAGGTGCGGCGGGCTTCTTCGGCGATGTTGATGAGAGCGCCGACGTTGGCAGTGAGCCTCATTGGCAGTTTGGTGACACCGTAGAAACCGTCGGAAGGTTGTGTGAGGTGAGCTGCCGAGAAGCCAGCGTACCACGCGGAGCCGTAGACGAGTACACCTGCGTCGAAGTCGAGGTACCATTTGTTGGTTTTTTCAGGCATCTGAGCGGAGGTGAGGCCCGTGAATCCGGACACGAAATCAATCATATCGGGGAAGCGCAGGTCGTTCCAGTTGAGGCTGGTATTGACGACGCCAGCTTTGAGACCCGCGTTGACCCAGAGGTCACGAGCGAGCTGGAAGCGGAAGGCGTACATAACTGCGAGAGAACTTGTTGAGAGAGCGCCGTGGTCGCCCTGACGGTCGGTCATGAGAATGGCACCGATGCCACCATGAAGAGCGTCGAAGTATTGGTCGTAAGAGGCTGACACCGTGTTGTAAGCGGAGACAAGAGCGGGCCACTGCATGCGGTAGTTGAGAGTGAGACGTGGGCAAACCTTAGAGCCAGCGAAAGCCGGGTTCATATACAGTGGGTTGGCATAGAACTGTGAGAAGACGACGTCCTGAGCGCTGACGGAGTGAGAGGCTGTCAGCAGACAGGCAACGAGCAATACTATTTTTGATACTTTCTTCATCGTATAATTGTTATAAAACAAGCCTAAAATAATTCGCAATATTACACATTTTATTCCAAATAAACATGTTATCTTGCAAAAAAATTATCAATCGGCTATATTTCAGTCTCATATATTTGTGGTCTTATACGTGAAAAGGTGAAAATTGTTTCGATTGAGACGACAAAAAAGGAAATTTTTGAGGATTTTTTTGAAATGGAAAGAGAGTGTTTTTTTTAACAGGAATAACTCTCTTTTTGTGCTGCGCTTTTGGAGGAACGGCAATAAGCAAAAATAAACGCGAGTTGCCGAAAAGAGGCTTAAACCCAAATTGGTCATTAGACCAACTATTCGTTATAATACCCCTTTTATAGGTCTATTCATGCCATATCAGCATTTCTTTATGTTCCATGACGCTACTTAGTCTCGGCAAAGAAAGCATGCTTTCTTTGCTCTTGACTGTGGTAGCGTTCGGCATCTTGTCCACATCCCTGTCTTGACGTAGCCCGCTACGCCTTCACCAGTGATGCGGCCAATCTGCTCGAAACAAATACCAATCTGGCATAAATCCTAACGACCAATTTGGGGTAAAAAAGAATTGGCAGGACTTGTTCGGTAATTATTTTGCGATACACTTTTGAGGGAGCAGATTTCAAGTCACAAGAGCAACACAAAGTGAAAAAAAGTGAAATGGGACAATAAAAACGGATATGGTTAGTTATTGGATATATGAGTAAGTTAAATACAATATTGTTGCTATTACTGAGCGCCGTGGAAATGACGGCGAAAGGGCAGTATGTGAGCCACTCGGTGCTGAGCGAAGGGACGTGGGTGAAGATGGCCATTGCCGAAGAGGGGATGTACGCGGTGAAGGGTGGCGAGTTGCCGTCGGGCATCGTGGGTTGCGCGACAGGCGCCATAGCCCTGTACGGTCAGGCCGGTGGGGAGCTGAGCGTCGTGAACGGCTCGTGGCGTCCGGACGATCTGGAGGAGATACCCATCGAAGTGGCGGACAAGAACGGCAACGGGGTTTTCGACTCGCAGGACGAGATAGTGTTCTACGCGACGGGAGCGGACAAATGGAACTACAACGAGTCGCAAGACCGTTTCACACACAAGACGCATCCATACTCGACATACAACTACGTGTTCCTGACATCAAAAGCCGGGACGCACAAGCGCATAGAGACGGCGACGACGGCGACGACAGACGGGAGCGACGTTACCAGCGGGCGGATGCTACGCTGGCACGAGAAGGAGCTGACGAACACGCACCGGACAGGACAGGTGTGGGTTGGAGAGCATTTCTTCGGCAGCAATACGGAGCAGACGATAGTGGTGCCATTGTCAGGAGCCGTGACCGGCAGAGTGAGACTACGTTACGCATTGGCGTCGGTGTCGACGGCGTCGAGCCGATTCAGCGTGACCATCGGCGGTACGACAAAGAATATTGACTTCAGCGAGCGGACACGCTACAGGGAGGTGAGCGAGGAGGTGGAGATGACCGGCGCGACGTCGGTTACGGTGACGATAAGATACAGCTACAGCGAGAGCATGGCGTCGGGATACCTTGACTATATAGAGGTTGATGCAACGGGCGGGCTGTATGCCACTGGCAGTCAATGCATGATGGACGTACCGCCCGACGGGACATCGTACAGGAAACATGTGATGAGCGCGTCATCAGGGATGCGAGTGCTGGACGTGACAGATCCTACGGCAACAGTGGAGATGTCGACGGCGACGGAAGGCGGGAAGCTGACGTTCGTGTCGCAAACCGACAAATGGCGCCGATATATAGCTTTCGACGGGACGGCGATGAAGAAACCCACACAAATAGAGACAATTGGAAATCAAGACATACATGGTGGAGAGAACGCCGAGCTGGTGATAGTGACGAACGCAAGGCTGAAAAATCAGGCAGAGCGTCTGGCGTCATTGCACAGCATACATGACGGCATGCGGGTGACGGTGGTGACAGAAGAAGAAGTGTTCAACGAGTTCAGCTCAGGGCAGAGAGACCCACTGGCGATAAGAGAGATGATGCGAATGATGATGAAGCGATATAATGCTGGTAATGAGAGCGTGAAGCCACAACACCTGCTGCTGTTCGGGAAGGCGACATACGACAACCGCGACATATTGAATTATGGAATGCCTACAGTTGTGACATACCAGTCGCCGACATCGTTTGACGACGACGGTCTGTCGTACACGACTGACGACGTGCTGACGTATCTTGATGACGGCGAAGGAGTTGACGCAGGAATGAGCATGGATATATCGGTAGGAAGGATGCCTGCGAAGAGCGTGGAAGAGGCTGAAAACCTGGTAAATAAAATAGAGCGTTACATGACGCGAAGTGACCTGACAAAGGAAGGCATACGCGGCGACTGGCGCAACTATGTGGCGTTGCTTGCCGACGACGCAGACCCGAGCAACGGCGGCGACACGGTATTCACGACATCGTCGGAGATTACGGCGCAACAGATCAGCGCGAAATATCCTCATATAACAATAGACAAAATATATGCTGACGCATACGTGCAGCAGTCGGGCGCAGACGGCTCGTACTATCCGGACGTGAACAACGCGCTGAAAAAGAGGATGGATTATGGATGCCTTCTGCTGAACTACATTGGTCATGGATCGGCGCAATACATTGGCACAGAGCGTTTCATGATGAAGTCGAACATCAGTGGCTACCGCAACTACGACCAGTTGCCATTCTTCATCACCAGCACATGCACCTTCGGCCAGCATGACAACCCCGAGACGACATGCGGCGGCGAGGAGTTTGTACTTGCAGAGGGTGGCGGCATAGCCTGTCTTGCGGCTACACGACCGATATCGCACGTGCAGGCGGTGAATACCGACATGGTGATGCAAGCCCTTAATCCCGAGAACACTATAGGCGACGCAATAAGGATTGCGAAAAACCACCGGACGACGACACAGGCGCTGGCGCTGATAGGCGACCCCGCGTTGAGGCTGAGCGTACCGACGCACGAAGTGGTGGTGACAGCCGTGAACGGCCACGCGACGGCCAACGGTGTGAATGACACGGCGTTGACGTTGTCGACAGTGACGATAGAGGGTGAGGTGCGCGACGCGAGCGGAGAGCTGGTGAGCGACTTTGAGGGCGACGTATACCCCGAAGTATACGACCGCGAACGCCGTTCGCAGACGCTGGCGAACGACAACGAGGGATGCGAGGTTAGCTACACGGTGCAGAACAGCCTGCTATACAAGGGACATACCATGGCGAGGGGCGGCAAATTCAGCTACAGTTTCATCGTGCCGCGCGACGTGGCGTTTCAGTTTGAGAAGTCGCGAATTACGCATTATGCCAAGAGTGGTGGCGAGGATGCCGCCGGAGCGTACACGCGGCTGTATGTAGGCGGATTTGACGAGACGGTGACCATCACGGAGAGCCGTCCGGAGATAAAGCTCTACATGAACGACACAGCATTCGTCAATGGTGGCATCTGCGACGAAAATCCGACAATGCTGGCATACCTATATGACTCGCTGGGTATCAATGCAGTGGGCAGCGGCTTAGGTCACGACCTGACGGCGACCCTTGACGGTAACAGTGGCGACGTGATAGTGCTCAACGACTTCTACGAGACGGACATCAGCGACGAGCACCGTGGGGTGGTGACGTACACGCTGGGGCCATTGAAGAGCGGGAGACACACGATAGAGCTGAAGGCGTGGAACATTTTCAATTTCTCGAGTAAGGCGACGCTGACATTCTATGTGCGTCCGGCAGACACGTTGTCTACAAAGTTTGTGGCGTATCCTAATCCGGCGACGGAGAGAGCGACGCTGACGATGGAGCATAACATGAAGGGGAAAATAGCCTCAGCAGTACTGGACATATATGACATTCAAGGACGTAAGATAAAAAGCCTGACGCCGGCGGTGAACAGCGAAAGCTACAACGTGGGGCCCGTAGAATGGGCGCTTGACGACGACGGCGGGAGGAGAGTGAAGCAGGGGATATATGTGGCGAGATTCACTGTGACTACGGAGGAGGGCGAGAGAATGACGGAGGCAGGAAAAGTCGCCGTGAGGTGAAAAAATAAAGGAATAGACAATTTTATTGTTTTGATGGCGTTATTGAGGACAAGATATTTTTTTGAACGGCAATGAACGGCAATGAACGCATATTATCGGAAAAAATACAGAAGAAACATAATAGATAGTGGCACAAAACACTGTTTTTATATAATATAATGATACAGAATATTTTACATAAACAGATGAAAAAAGGGAAGATTTGTTTGATTGTACTACTAACGCTGGTTGCAATGACAAACAAGGCGACGGCACAGTACAACAACGCCAACGTGGCTACAGGCCAGAGAAACAACTACATATACACAGGTATACCGATACTGCAGATAGCGCCTGATGCTATATCTGGTGCACTGGGCGAAGCCGGTGCGGCGTATGAGGCCAACGCTTATTCGGCGCACTGGAACAACGCCAAGATAGCCTTCGCGCCTAAAGACATGAGTCTGAGCCTGACATACACGCCGTGGCTGCGCAAGCTGGACTCGGAGATGAATTTCTTGTATCTGGGTGGCTACAAGCGCATCAACAAACGTAGTGCAGTGGGAGTGTCGCTGACCTACTTCACCCTTGGCAAGATAGACCATACGGACGATCAGGGCAACACGTTACGCGAGTTCAGACCCAACGAGTTTGTGGTGGACGGGACGTATTCCATGAAACTGTCGGACAACCTGTCGCTTGGAGCTACGCTGCGCTATATACACGACGACCTGACGCAGGGTCTGGAGGTTGAGCAGCAGACGACGAAGGCGGCCAACGGCTTGGCGGCAGATGCCGGTCTCTATTTCCAGACGGACATAGACAAGAAGCAGCAACTGGCCATCGCACTGATGATGAGCAATCTGGGTTCGAAGCTCTCGTACTCGGATGACGACACACAGAATGAGTTTCTACCTGCTAACATACGCCTTGGCGGACGCTACAGCTACGAGATAGACGAATACAACAAGGTGAATTTCATGCTGGACTTGAGCAAGTTGCTTGTCCCGACGCCACCGCAGTACAACGCGACAGACAGCGTGTGGGAGGGCTACTATGAGAACATGACCGACTACCGCCAGACGAGTGCGGTGCTGGGAGCCATCCAGTCGTTCTACGACGCCCCGGGCGGTATAGGCGAAGAGCTGAGGGAGATAAGCCTTGCGGCAGGAGCAGAATACTGGTACTCAAACGTGCTGGCAGCACGTCTGGGCTACTTCTTCGAACACAAGACGAAAGGAGCGCGCCAGTTCGTGACGGTTGGCATCGGAATACGCTACAACAGGATGTCGTTCGACCTGTCGTACCTGATACCCACCTCGGACTTCAGCAACAACCCGCTGGCCAATACGGTACGCATATCGCTCACGCTGGACATAGACAAGAAATAAAACGTGCTAACAATCATGAAAATACGCACAGGTATAGGTTATGACGTTCACCGCCTTGAAGAGGGTCTGCAACTATGGCTGGGAGGCATACAGGTGCCACACAGCAAAGGACTGGTGGGGCACTCGGACGCCGACGTGCTTATCCACGCCATCTGCGACGCCATACTTGGAGCACTGGCAATGGGCGACATCGGCAAGCATTTTCCGGACAATGACCCGAAATACAAGGGTATAGACAGCAAGGTGTTGCTGGCGGAGGTGTGCCGCATGGTGAGGGAGAAAGGATACAGAATGGGCAACGTGGACAGCATACTGTGCATGCAGAAGCCGAAAGTAGCTGGCTATATAATGAATATGCGCGAAACTCTGGCGAGGGTGATGCAGATGGAGTTAGACGACATATCGGTGAAAGCGACGACGACGGAGCATCTGGGCTTCGAAGGACGCGAAGAGGGGATTTCGGCATACGCGAACGTGTTGCTATACAGCGAATAAACGAGAGACGATGAAAGACGATCAAAAATATCAGGAAGAAGGAAGTGAAGAACTGGAGTTGCTTGACGACAACGGTTGCAAGCTGGTGTTGCACAACGATGACTACCACACGTTTGACTATGTCATCAAGGCGCTGGTGGACATCTGCCGCCTGACCTTCGAGCAGGCGGAGCAATGCACAATAATGATACACTATACGGGCAAATGCATAGTGAAGACGGGGGGATATGAGGAGCTGTTGCCGATGCATACCGCCCTGTTGAACAAGCATTTGACATCAGAGATAATAGAATAAAAAGATTTGGGATTATGAGCTGGATATGGATAATAGTTATCCTGCTGATAGGATTAGCACTTGTGGCGCTTGAGATAGTGGCGCTGCCTGGAGGCGTGAGTGGCATCTGCGGAGGCGTTATGGCCGCGATAGGCATCTGGCAAGCCTACGCAAACCACGGCACGACGGCCGGCAACATTGTGTTGCTGTCGTCGCTGGTAGTCGTCGCAGTAATGCTGGCGATATTGATGAAGAGCCGCACATGGCGCCACTTCAGCCTCAACGAGGAGAGCGACAGCAGGGTTAACGAGGTGGAGGACATCAGCATAGGTGCAAGAGGAAAGACAATATCGCGGCTGGCGCCTGCCGGTAAGGCGATGTTCGGCAGTGAGATTGTGGAGGTGCACAGCATAGGCGACTTCATCGACGAGGGAGTGACGGTTGAGGTGGTGGAGAAAGAGGGTTACCGGATAACGGTGAAGAGAACAGAATGAGTTGTAGGAACAGGATTTTTAGAAAAGGAATTGTTTGGAAAACAGGAATAATCAGTCGTTTTTTTAACTGGAATTATCAAAAAGTAATAACAAATAAATCAATAACATGGACCCAATCACATTAGTAATTATTTTTGCATGTATCATTTTCTTGATACTCTTCCTATGGCTTGTGCCCATCGGAATATGGTTTCAGGCGCTCATCTCTGGCGTACACACATCGCTTATACAGCTTATTTTCATGCGATTCCGCAAGGTACCTCCGGCAGTCATTGTCAACAACATGATATCGGCTACGAAGGCAGGACTGAAAGTGTCGCAGAACGAACTTGAGGCTCACTATCTGGCTGGCGGACGAGTGAACAGCGTAGTCAACGCCCTGATATCGGCCGACAAAGCCAACATGAACCTTGACTTCAAGACATGCACAGCCATAGACCTTGCCGGCCGCGACGTGCTGAAAGCCGTTCAGACATCGGTGAATCCCAAAGTGATAGACACGCCGCCGGTTGCTGCTGTGGCAAAAGACGGCATCCAGCTGATAGCCAAAGCTCGCGTGACGGTGCGTACGAACATTAAACAGCTTGTCGGCGGCGCCGGCGAAGAGACCATCCTGGCCCGCGTGGGCGAAGGTATCGTCACCTCGATAGGATCAGCCAACAGCCACAAGCAGGTGTTGGAAAACCCAGACAGCATCTCTAAGCTGGTGCTTGCCAAGGGACTTGACAGTGGCACGGCATTCGAAATCCTCTCCATCGACATCGCCGACATCGACGTGGGAAAGAACATCGGCGCACAGCTTCAGATAGACCAGGCCAACGCGGACAAGAACATAGCACAGGCAAAAGCAGAGGAACGCCGTGCCATGGCAGTGGCCTCGGAGCAGGAAATGAAGGCGAAAGCACAGGAAGCCCGCGCGAAAGTGATTGAGGCAGAGGCCGAAGTGCCGCTGGCAATGGCAGAAGCATTCCGCAATGGCAACCTGGGCATCATGGACTATTACCGTATGAAAAACATTCAGGCTGACACGGATATGCGCGAAAGCATCTCCAAACCCGTAATCAACGCCGAGGAGAAAAAATAAAGCAACGCCGAGTCGTATTGAATGACATGACGAAAACAGCCTTTGGCGTGTTTCCAAAGGCTGTTTTCTGTTTTTAATAAGGATTGGAATATAACGGATTGAAAATCCTTATAGTAAACAGTGCCGGATTGCAGATCCGCCGCAACAGACAACAGAGTAGATTCGACACAACGGCACACAACAACATAACTTACTGAGGAACAAACAACAATCAAAACAAACAAAAAAAAAGAAGAGATGCTGACAACAGGAATAAAAGGGCATCTGGAGCAGACAGTGACCGAAGAGGTGTGCGCCGACCGCATAGGCAGCGGATTGGTGCAGGTGTTTGCGACACCCATGATGATAGCACTGATAGAAAAGACCTGCAACGAGAGCGTCGTTCCGCATCTGGAGGCAGGGCAAGGGACAGTGGGGACACACATCGACGTGTCGCACTGCGCCGCGACGCCTGTAGGGATGCGTGTGTGGTGTGACAGCGAGCTGGTGGAGATTGACCGCCGTCGGCTAGTCTTTGCGGTGAAAGCCTACGACGAGTGCGGGCTTATCGGTGAAGGGCGTCATGAGCGCTTCGTCATCGACAGCAAGAAATTTCAAGCAAAAACGGAAGCAAAAAGAAGAGGAGAATGATACGCAGCCAAGAAAGCCTTGAGAAGCAGATAGCCGAATGGGGCTTCCTTCCATTCTTCAGGTGTGGCATCGAGGGTTTCTCGATACAAGAGCTGACGCCCGAGGAATACTGGTTCAGCGACGAGCGTCCCGGGCCGTGGGAGTGGAAAGGTCCCGTGATAGGCAATTGGCAAGCCGCCTACGGCAAGTTCTATGCCGGGAAGGCGGGATACGTGAGCCTTGAATGGCTGTCGGACTTCATCAACTGGCGCCGATACATCCATCCGCTGGCTGTGCTTTCGCCCGGGGCGGAAAAAGTGTATCGGACGCTGGTAGAAAACGAGTCGATGCTTTCGAACGAGCTGAAGCTGGCAAGTGGCTACAGCCTGAGCCGACGCAAAAAGAAAGTGCAAGGCTTAGAGGGATATGCCTCCACGGCGGCCACGAT
>Ga0247610_10003468_pt1 | contig 17323 bp, 11 predicted proteins | sample 174DNAGHGhighgp2_FD_193483 | JGI IMG/M metagenome (GOLD analysis project Ga0247610, IMG submission 193483) | Sheep rumen microbial communities from Palmerston North, Manawatu-Wanganui, New Zealand - 1742 DNA GHGhigh gp2 | ecosystem: Host-associated > Mammals > Digestive system > Stomach > Rumen... | reverse complement strand
ACCTTTTCCTTCTCCCAGTCGGTGGTACCCAGCTGGTGGCTGCCCTTGAAGAGCATATGCTCCAGATAGTGGGCCAGGCCGGTGGTTTCCTTGGGGTCGTTTTTCGAGCCGGCGCGCACGGCGATATAGGTCTGGATGCGCGGGGCGTCCTTGTAGACACTGAGGAATACTTTCAGACCATTCTCAAGAGTGTACTCACGTACCTGCAACGGGTCGTTGGGGTAGGTCTTGTAGGTGTACTTCTTCTGTGCGAAGGCCGACGAGCCCACAACGAGCATCACGGCCACGAAACTTAAGATAAATTTTACTTTTTTCATCAAATTAAATTATTATGTTTAAACTTATTATAACTGTTCAGGCAGATTTCTTCACAATGCAAATTTACAACTTTTTTGCAATGTGACAAACAAAAGTGATTAGTGACCTGTGACCTGTGATTAGTGACCTGCGATTAGTGACCTGTGACAAGTGACCTGTGACACGAACGCTCTCGTTTCACAGGTCACTGGTCACTATAAATTAGTGAATAGTGATTAGATAATTCTCATCGATAAAAATCAAAACAGTTTCTTAATAAAGCATTCGTATCAACGGCTACATTGTAAGTTATCAACGGCGGTTGAAAAAAAAATGGCATTTTATTTTTTCATGTCCTTTTTATATAGTACTTTTACAAAAAGTTTTTCACGCACAAAATGCGTGTAATTCTTTTATACCCAGAAAATAAGCAAGAATACACGATATGAAAATAATAAGCAAATCACTATCAAGCCATCTATCGAAGATTACGGAGCTGGTTTCGCGATTAGAAAATGCCGACAGCAATATCTTCCAAATCGACGTCGACATCCTGCTGGATGAGCTGCGAAAAATGTACGACACTGTATACAGAATTAACAAAGATCAAAAGACAGAGAATGAAGAATTGCGGCAGGAGGAGACGACGGCAGAGCGCGAGAAAGACGAGGGAAAGACAGCCGAAATGCCAATGACAATGGCAGAAGCCGTTCTGGCAGTCGACAACACCACCGAGGTGGTATTCGCCGACGAACCTGTGAAAGAAGAGTCCAAGAAATACGAAAACAGCCAACCCTCTTTAGAAGAACTTGAGGGGCAGCCAAACGACGAACTGTTCGAAGAGCAAACGTCGGAAGAGGAGAACACGGCTACAGATGCAGAACATGACAAAACCGAAGTCCTGCAAAACGACAACACCGATGAAAAATCGGAAAACGCAGAGCATGAGCAGCCTCAGACACTTTGGGACAAGCTGCAAGACACACATACAGCCACAACAATAGCAGAAAAAATAGGGGCACCCAAAAGCATTTCGGACCTGCTTGAAGAAAAGGCCACTGAGAACGGAGCGCAAGAAGCGGCACACGAAGGAAGAGAAAAAAAGAGCGACGAGCAACCTCAAAGCAAGCCATCGGTACGCCAAGAGAGCGAGGAGCATAACACAGAGAATCCGCCACAGCCGTCGCTGTTCGACTATTTCAAATCGAGTCAGCAAGAAAAACCCGTTCAACGCACATTGGCTGACAGCCTTGGCACCACCGACACACAGCACAAAACCGTCGCCAACAAAGTGAAAGACTTGCGCACCATCATCAACATCAACGACAAATTCAGTTTTATGAACGAACTGTTTCACAACAACATGAAGGGATACAACGACTTCATTCTTTATCTGAATACGCTCGACGATCGCGAGGAGGCTCTGACCTATGTAAACAGCATAGCCGAGCAATATGGTTGGGACAATGAGTCGATGACGGTGAAAACCTTCTATTCAATATTTGACAGAAAGTTTTAGAAATAGTGACCAGTGATTAGTGATCAGATAATTCTCATCGATAAAAATCAAAACAGTTTCCAGATATTCCGACAGTCCAACACTCAGTCCTAAACATTTATTTTAAAACACAATGGCTCACAAAGCGATACTGTTCTCCGCCCCATCGGGGTCAGGCAAGACGACCATCATCAAACGATTATTGAAGTATTTTGACTGCTTCGAATTCTCAATCAGTGCAACCAGCAGGCAGCCACGCGAGGGTGAAAGGGACGGCGTGGACTATTACTTCCTGAAGCCCGACGAATTTGAACGCCGCGTAAAAGATGGCGACTTTCTGGAATGGGAAGAAGTTTACGCCGGGACACGCTACGGAACGCTGAAGTCCGAAATAGACCGCATTGCACAAAAAAACAAGGTAGTCATATTCGATGTGGACGTCAACGGTGGCCTTAACATCAAACGGTATTTCGGCGACGAAGCACTGGCCATTTTCGTAATGCCACCGTCGATCGAAGTACTGGAACAGCGCCTTCGTCAGCGAGGGACTGAGAGTGAAGAATCCATACAGAAGCGTTTGGGACGTTCGGCAAAAGAATTGGACGAAGCTAATAAATTTGACATCACGATAGTCAACGACGACCTGGACAGAGCTGTAGAGGAGACAAAACGAGTCGTGGAAAGCTTTCTGGGAAACTGACTATCAAATCTTTTTACCACAACAGAGAAACAAAACCAACAATAAGTGCAGAAGCTCGGAGAATTTATAAGAAGGCACTCTAACACGTTAGCTTTCGTACTGTTAGAAATTATCGCAATACTACTGATAGCGCAAAACACATTCTATCAACGCTCGCGCATCATCAGTGTAGGCAACCGCATTGCCGGCACATGGCACAAAGGTGTGTCGTCGGTGATGGATTACTTTGGGCTAAAAGCCGAGAACGAGCACCTGGCTGCTGAAAACGCCGAGTTGCGCGCAAAAATGGCATCATCATACATCTCATATAGCGACAGCGTATTTCAAGTCAACGATACAGTCTACAAGCAACGCTACTCATACACCGACGCCCAGGTTATTAAAAACTCATACAATCAGGCCAAAAACTATATGATGATCAACAAAGGAGCCGCGCAGGGTGTAAATGTAGACATGGCCGTTATTTCGCCACAAGGCATTGTGGGAGTGGTGGTAAACCGAACCAAGAACTTTTCGACAGTAATGCCCGTCCTCCACACCGACAGTCGTCACAGTGTCAAGCTGAAACGCACCAATTCGACGGGTTCTTTGATTTGGGAAGGCGGAGACTATCGCTATGCAACATTGGTAGATATACCCACAACCTACCCCCTCTACAAGAACGACACCATAGTCACCAGCGGACTGGCCAACGACTTTCCAGAAGGTATTGCAGTGGGGTATATCGAGGACTTCACTAGCGTACAAGGTAGCGGATTCTACAAGATACGTATCCGCCTGGCCACGGACTTCAACAACCTTAACCACGTCTATATCGTAGACAACCACTTCAAAGCAGAACAAGACTCATTGATGAAAATTACGGAGGCAGAAGATGAATAGTCAACTGATATTTAGAAACATTGGACGCTTTTTCCTGTTATTGTTGCTACAAGTACTGATATTCAACAATGTATACCTTGGAGGCTATATAAATCCCTGCATCTATGTGCTATTCATCGCCATGCTTCCTACCGACATAGGCAACATTCCGATGATGATCATAGCCTTCTTTACAGGACTTTGCATAGATGTGTCGACCAACATAATGGGGATTCACACTTTTGCATGCACAGCCGTGGGCTATCTGCGCGGCATTTGGCTTGACAAAATCATAATCCGCGACAACGAAGAGGGCATCGAGATGCCAAGTCTCTACACCTGCTCCTACCAGCAATTCTCGCTCTATTTATTTCTTCTTCTACTGGTATTCAATTTGATATACTACACTCTTCTGGTGTTTTCGTTCCATGAGTTTTTCGAGATTTTGCTCTCGGCATTTCTCAGCACAATCGTAACATGGATACTTGCCATACTGTATCAGACATTGCTTTTACACAAAATCAGAAAAAACAAACTATAGTATTGACATCCATCGTTCACCGCCCAAAAACTACGTCCGCCAACATGCACACATATAATCACACCCGATTTTCACAACATCCACAACAAACATGACCCCGATGAAGACCAAGTATGCCATAATCCTTATCGCAACAATCCTGCTGGGAATGCCGCTGCAGGCGCAAATTGCTGTTGGGAAATGGCGCGACCACTTCTCTTATTTCGACCTCCATAAAGTATTGCAAGCTGGCGACCGTATCTACGCTTCAGCCAACGGCGGACTATTCTACTACGATTTAGACGACATGACGGTCAACCGCGTAAACAAGACGACGATTCTCAACGATATAGGCATCAGCACTTTTGCTTACGACAGCAAAAGCCAACGTCTTGTAGTGGCATACAACAATGCAAACATAGATATCATACAAAACGACAACGTCGCAAACATCAGCGACATAAAACGCGTCAATATAGGTGGCGACAAGAGCATACGGAACATTAGCTTCAAAGACAACTGCGCCTATCTGGCCTGCGGATTCGGCATTGTTGTTATCGACCTGAACCGAAACGAAATCAAAGAAACATACTATCTTGGCAACGACGGCACATACCTGAACATAAACGACATAGCATTTACCGACAGCCTCATCGTAGCAGCCACCGACAATGGCATATTATACGCGCCCAAGAATAGCGCCTTTCTGAACATCGCATCGAACTGGACGCACGACAACGAATCGTTGCTTTCAGGACAAACCGTTTCGCGTTTAGCCACCGATGCTGACCGAAAACTGATAGCAATGGCATTTTCATCAGGCAGCGATACCACAGTATATGTGCAAAACAACGCAATGTCATTCGCACCTCTCACATCTGGCAACATTGTCAACATCAAACAATCGCAAGGAAAACTGATTGTATGTTTTAACGACCACATATCCATATACAACAGCAACTACAACCTGCAGAGAGAAATAGGCGACATAGACTGGATGAAAATGGAAGCCAACGATGCCGAATTGAGCAGCGACGGACGGCTGTGGATAGCACACCAATGGGCTGCATTGGCACTTGTCGAGCTCGACAACGATATGAAGCTTAACACATTCTATCCCGATGGTCCTGCTTCCGACAACGGTTTCCGCCTGACGTCGTTCGACAACGACCTGATGGTATGTCCCGGAGGACACACAACAACATATAGCGGCATCTATTTGCCTGCCAACCTCTATACCTATAACAAAAACTGGAAACAACTCGAAGACCCCGACAACCTGCTTAACGGCATAACCGACATCATCGATGTGGCCGTCAACCCCCGCAACCACAAAGAACGGCTGGCAGCAGCCTGGCGATCAGGCATAGTAGAAATAACCGACGGCAAAGTCACCAACATCTACAACGAAAACAACAGCAATGGCTCATTAGAGCCTTACATTGAGGGCAACTACACAGCCTTGTTCACCGGAGGCATAGCTTACGACAAGAGTGGCAACGCATGGATAACCAACTCTCTAAAGAGCAACGGCTTGATAGCAAAATATAGCAATGGCGATTGGCAAAGTTTCAACACCCAGAGCATGGTGGCAGGAAGCGACATCGACCATATCATCTGGGATAGCATTAACGACCTCAAACTATTTTGGGGACGTGCCAACAAAATATTCGTCCACGACGGTAAAGACCAAATGGCATACATCGACCCAAACAACGGAGCCAAACTTGAGACATCGATGATCAACTGCGTAACACAAGACCACAACGGCAACATTTGGATCGGCACCAACAAAGGCATAAAAGTCATCTACAATCTGTCTAGCATTTTCGACAATGGCGGCAACGGAGAACGATCGCCAGTAAGTTGCAACAATATATTATATAACGAAAACGGCATCAACGAATACCTGATGGCCTACGAAAGCATCACCTCGATAGTGGTCGATGGTGCTAACCGCAAATGGATTGGGACCTCAACCGGAGGCCTTTATTTAGTGTCGGCCAACGGTTTGGAACAAATCGAACATTTCACAGCTTCCAACTCTCCACTTTTTTCCGACAAGATAATAGCACTCGCCGTGATGCCTTGGAGTGGCGAATTGTTCATTATCACCGACAAAGGAATGCTTTCCTACCGCGCAACAGCCACCTACGCATTCGCAGAACCTATGGAAGACATACATGCTTTCCCCAATCCTGTCCGTCCCGAATATGACGGCACAATAGCCATCAAAGGCTTCACACGCAACGCCATAGTCCATATAACCGACGCAGCAGGCAATACAGTTTTTTCAACTCGTGCCAACGGTGGACAAGCCACTTGGAACGGTCGCACCAACAGCGGCGAACGCGTAGCTTCGGGAGTATACTATGTCTTTGCTTCCGCCGAAGACGGCTCAATGCGCTCTGCAACAAAGATATTAGTTATGAAATGAGAGAGTTAATAGAAATTAAAGAGAGTTAAAGGACTATAGTAAGAGTTAAAGGACAATAGTATTTGTATCTGAAGTTAAAGTTAAGGCTAAAGTTAAATAAAACAATGATACTTACGACACAAGGCCTTGTGCTACATACCACAAAATATGGCGAAACGAGCATCATCGCAAAGATGTTCACCCGCGAGCTAGGTCTGTGTTCGTATATCATAAAGGGTGTACGCAGCAGCAACGGAAAAACCAAACAGAACCTGCTACAGCCTCTGAGTCATCTGGAGATGACAGTCTACAACAATCCTAAACGCCAGCTGCAATACATCAAAGAGATGCGACAGGCAACGCACTACAACAACATCCAAAACGATGGCGTAAAGATGGCTCTGCTCTTCTTTATGGACGAGGTGCTTTACAAGTCATTGAAAGAAGAAGAGGAAAACAAAGCACTCTTCGACTACGTTGTCGACGAACTGAAACATATCGACAGCGAAGAACAGACATCGTCCGCACCAATCAACTTCCTGATAAACACAGCCCACCATTTGGGCATAGAGCCTATGGACAACTTCAGTCAGCAAGAGCCCCTGTTCAATCTCATGGAAGGGCGTTTTCAGGCGGCTCCCTCAACATACACGACAGCTACAAACCCTAACGCAGCATACTTCCTGGACAAAGCTTCCAGCTCACACATCCACAACTGCCTTTCCTACTCGATGAACCACGGCCCTCAGCCACAACTCACAGCATTGCAGCGCAGCACAACACTGAATAACCTATTGGAATACTACCACATACATCTGTCCGACTTTCACAATTTCACTTCGCACGAAGTTCTACACGCCGTATTAAGATAAACCTACGTCAAAATGAAAAAAATACTGACTCTCACAATCCTGACCTGCGCTATGTTTGCCAACATAGCCTTTGCCCAGAACAGCTATTGGGTGGCATTGACCGACAAAGCGGGCACGACGTTCGACCCCTACAGCTATTTCGACCAGAAGGCCATCGAACGCTACCAACGCAATAACGCCGACCTGTACGACATTACAAACTACCCGCTCAACGACAGCTATGTGGCGCAAATCGACGCTATCGTTGCGGCGGATATGCAGTCCACGACCGAAGTATTCGGCCAAAGCCGCTGGCTCAACGCCGTTGCCGTCACCGCAACAGCCGAGCAGATAGAGGCCATCGGGCATCTGCCTTTCGTCAAAGAGATTATCCTGCTCAACAACGATATGGCTGTTGCCGAACGAAAAGAGGCCGAAACAGGAATTGCAGGGAGCGGCGTTTTCAATTCGCAATTAGTGACCCAACAGCTACATCGTATGCAGGGTCAGCGGTTTATCGATAAGGGACTCGACGGCACCGGCATCCGCATCGCCGTCTTCGACGGAGGCTTCAAGTCGGTGAACACCCACCAGGCATTCAAGCATCTGCGCGACAACGGACAAATCATAGCCACGTGGAATTTCACCACCAAGGAGGAGAACGTCTACGACAACCATTCGCACGGCACGATGGTGCTGAGCTGCATCGCCGGCAAGATGGGCGACCGCCAGCTGGGTCTGGCTACCGGCGCCACATTCCTTCTGGCCAAGACAGAGGTGGACCCCGAGCCCTACAAGGAAGAGGTCTGGTGGGCACAGGCTGCTGAGTGGGCCGACAAGAACGGTGCCGACATCATCAACAGTTCGCTGGGCTACACCCGCGACCGTCACTACACCTGGCAGATGGATGGCCGCAGCTACGTGTCGCGTGCCGCCAACCTCGCTGCACGCAAAGGAATCCTTGTCTGCAACTCGGCAGGCAATTCGGGCGACGACGAGAACTGGAAGATTATTGGCGCCCCGGCCGATGCCGACAGCATCCTGTCGGTGGGCGGCATAAATCCATCTCTGAAAGCATACAGCCACATCAGTTTCAGCAGCTACGGCCCCACCGCCGACGGACGTATGAAACCCAATGTCTGCAACTTCGGCTATGCCGAATGCGCCGACAGCAGCAACGACACCGCCACCACCTTTGCCGCCGGCACCAGCTTTTCGTCGCCGCTGACAACGGGCTTCTGCGCCTGCGCAATGCAGGCCGTCCGCAAGCAAAAGAGCGTTACGGCAATGCAGATGAAAGCGATGATTGAAGAGTCGGCCGACCTATATCCTTACTACGACTATGCCTTCGGCTACGGCGTGCCGCAAGCCAGCTACTTCCTCGACGAGGACAAGCGTATCATCGAGAAAGCCGCCACTTTCGCGTTCGAAGACTATGGCGACTACATACTGATTCATCCCCAAATGGCGAGAACCGCCACTTGGCAGCAAGAAATCGACGGACTTGACGACGGCGACATCCGCGAGGATGCAGTGATGTTCAAGATGCAGGACGCCAACGGACTCATCGAGCGCTACTACAACATTGGAATGCTGGACTTCAACGACAGCCTGGCTATTGCCATTCCGAAAGCATACATCGGCAACAAGACCCTCGTGGCCTGCGTCGATGGTTTTTCAAATCAGCACAAACTCTCGCCGGACGACCAGATTGCCTATGCCGAAAACGACTTTGAGAAAGAGCCCTACTACCTCATCCACTACAGCACCGGCCGCATCCTGACAGGATACAACGAACGCGGTGCACGCCACATCGACGACAACAAGGTCAGCAACTGGGGCGTGGGTCAGAAATACCTCGACGAATTCTACATCCAATACGGCATCTCTTGGTTCTTCCCCTACACGATGCGCTACAGCGATGCCTACACTATCGGTTTCCGCTTCTTGCGCCATTTCAACAAATGGTACGGTGTCGGTATCGGATTTGAAGGGAACACACAATATTTCCGCTACGATCCCGCCACCGCCAACGGCTGGGACAACACCCTTTCGCTTACCAACTTCACTAATGTCGAGAAAAAACGTTTCCTGTTCTACAACGCCAACCTTGAGATCTTCCAACGCATACGCATCATCAAGAATGGCAACGACAAGAAGGGCCTGCACTTGGACCTCGGCATCTACGGAGGCCCTCACGGCAACAGCTACACGGTGCGCTACAATGCAGCCGAAAACAACAACAACGCTTTGATACAGACTACCATCTACAACGAAGTCGAACCCGCCAGCAACTGGAATTGGGGGTTCACATCGCGCCTCGTCTGGAACTGGATAGGCATCTACGGCCGCTACCGTATGAGCCAGCCCAGCCTCGACCTGCCTCGTCTGGAACTCGGCGTACAATTATCTTTCTGAAAATAAACAAAACAGCAATAGACAATGAAAAAAATCTTCTTACTCGCTTTTGCGATTATTACCAGTTTCCAACTGCACGCCCAGTCGCACTATTGGGTGATGCTGACCGACAAAGCCGGCACCACGTTCGACCCCTACAGCTACTTCGACCAGAAAGCCATCGAACGCTATCGCCTGAACAATGCCGACCTCTACGACATCACCAACTTTCCCCTCAACGACAGCTACGTGCAGCAAATCGACGCTATCGTCACCGAAGATTTCGGTCAGAGTCGCTGGTTCAACGCCGTCGCCGTCACAGCCACCCCCGACCAGGTGGCCCGCATACAGCAGCTGCCTTTCGTCCGCGAAGTCGTTATGCTTGAAGCAAATATGCAGTTAGCGGAAAGCGGAAAGCGGAAAGCGGAAAGCAACGATGTTATGGCGGATTTGCAATCCGGCACCGACTCGGCCCTCAACGCACATCTCCATGCCCAGCTGCAGCGTATGGGCGGCAAATACTTCCGCGCCAAAGGCATCAACGGCAAGGGCATCCGTATCGCCATCTTCGACGGCGGTTTCCCGCAGGTGAACACCCACGCCGCCTTCAAGCACGTGCGCGACGAGCACCGCATCATCAAGACCTGGAACTTCCCCAATAAGAAAGAGGATGTCTACGGCTGGAACAGCCACGGCCTGATGACCTTCGGCTGCATCGCCGGACGCGAGGGCGACGTTGACCTCGGTATGGCCACCGGTGCCGAATACCTGCTGGCACGCACCGAGATCGAAGCAGAACCCTTCAAGGAGGAGGTCTGGTGGCAGATGGCAGTCGAATGGGCCGACAAAAACGGCGCGCAAATCATCAGCTCGTCGCTCGGCTACGGCAAGGACCGCTATTATACAAAGGATATGAACGGCCAAAGCTACGTGGCCAAAGCCGGCAATATGGCTGCCCGCAAGGGTATGCTGGTTTGCAACAGCGCCGGCAACGAAGGCGACGACGACAAGTGGCGCACCATCATCACCCCCAGCGATGCCGACAGCGTGCTCTGCGTGGGAGGTCTCGACCCGAGCCTTACCGACTACCAACGCACCAGTTTCAGCAGCTTCGGTCCCAGTGCCGACGGCCGCCAAAAGCCCAATGTCACCGCTTTTGCCTGGGCCCGCAGCGCCAACACGGGCAAGAGCAACGAAGAGTATCACGTCGTCCCCGGCACCTCCTTCAGCTGCCCCCTCGTGGCCGGCTTCGCCGCCTGCGCTTTGCAGGCCAAGCCCAATCTGACGGCGATGCAGCTCTTCCACGAAATCGAGAAGAGTGCCGACCTCTACCCCTACTGCGACTACAGCTACGGCTACGGCGTGCCGCAGGCCGACTACTTCACCGGCGACCGCAAACCCGCCACGCCCACCTTCAAGTTCGTCCAGACCGACAGCGCGCTGACAATCGTACCCCTTAAGGACTATAAAAAATGTCGCATCTTTATAAAGAACAGCAATTCCATCGGCGAAATCATAAACTATCAGAAACTTGAGCTGGAGGACTTCACCAAAGACAAATCCCTCATCCTCAGCGGCGGCCAAATCATCACCGCACAGATGGACGGATATGTTGCAGAATATACCGTGAAGAATTCCAACAATGCATTTCTTTCTACCAATTACTTCCCCGCAGTCGTTTTCAAGACCGACGAAACCCACTTCAGCAACAGCCTGAATGAGGGCGGTGCCATCAAAGAAAGCTACTACCAGCTTGGCATAGCCCTCAATACCTCCAGCGACGAGCTGTCGACCCGCATCTGGTCGCCCGCCAAGCGCATCGGCTTCCGCCAAATCAAGCATTTCAGCAAAGCCTACGGCCTCGGTTTCGCCTTGGAATACGGCCACACCAGCTTCCGCTTCGACAAAACCGTTGCCAACCGACTCGACACGCTGATGGCAATGGACGACGACCTGCGTTGGCTCGACAACGGCGTCATCAAGCACAAAGTCAACCTCGGTGAATTGGGCATCGAGCTCTTCCAGCGCATCCGCCTGCGTCCTTGCGGCGTCTTCCACAAAGGCTGGCACTGGGACCTCGGCGTCTACGGCAACTGGGGCTTCAACGTCTACAAGCTGAAAGGCGAACACAGCGGCGACATCGCCGACACACGCAAACAGACGCTGCGCAACCTCGACGTCATGACCGACTACCGCTGGAACTACGGCATCGTCACACGCCTCACGCGCGACTGGATAGGTCTCTACGCACGCTACCGCCTCAACGGCATCGGCAAGGATGTCGCCGCCGACAAGGTGCTGATGCCTCGCCTCGAAGTGGGCATCAACCTGGCGATCGGAGCGTTGAATTAAAATTGGTATGCAGATATATCTTCTGCAAGATATATGCGTGAAAGAATAGAACATATAAAAGGATACTTCAGCAAGCCATACAACAGCCAATGGCTTACAGCCATTTTGTCGCTGATGCTGGTTCTGCTCACCTATCCAGCTTTTGAGCCCGACCACGGAGTAGGACTAGATCCTTCCTACGTTTGGGGATTCAATTACCTGTTCGACAACGACTACGCATCGCTTATCAAACTCACCCACCCCTACGGGCCTTTGGCCTTGCTACGCATACCCATAGCCGTCAATGGCCACTACGCCCTGTTCCTGGTCTTCTTCACCTTGCTGAAATTCTGCCTTGTTTGGCAGACTCTCCGGCTGGCTCAACGACGCTCGCTTCCGACGCTCGCAACGGTTGTCGCACTGATTCCCATCGCACTTGTCGCCAATATCGATTTATTGATGATTTTCAATGTGGCCCTATTGACCCTTTATGCGATAGAATCGAAATCGGTTTGGCGGTTCCTTTTAGCCACATTGCTGGCCATATTCGGGTTCGGCATTAAAGTGTCGATAGGGCTGCAGTCCTGTATGGTGGTTTTCGTCGGATGGACACTCATAATCATTCTCTACAAGGACCTGCGATTTTCATCAGTCACCGCCGGTGCCGTTCCCGTTATGCTTCTTCTTGTTGGGCTTGCCGTATGGCACAGTTTTCCAAGGATGTTCGATGCCTATGTCGGTATGACACATCTCTTTGGAGGCTACAACGAGGCTATGGTGCTTTACAATGGACACAAGATGTGGAAGATTATTCTATACCTGTGTTTTGTTGTGGCATTTCTGCTAACGACGAAGGGCCGTTGGAGCAAAATGATGTGCCTGTTGTTGCTTCTGCCTCTCTTCGCCAACTGGAAGTATGGCATTGTCCGTGAAGATTTCTACCACCTCGAGCAGTTGCTCTACTTCACCGTGTGTTTTCTTTCCATCATCCTTCTGACACAAGAGCGCATCAAATGGCCCTCCGTGATTTGTTCTCTGGCCGCTGTCGCAATGCTGTATGTTGCCATTAATGACGTCAACTACAACAGTTCAAAAATTTTGACAGCCGGCCCACGCAATCTCTTCGACAAAGTGATTGGCTACAAGAAAACCGTCGACGAGAGCCAATCGTACATAGCAAATGCTCTGAACACCCGAAAACTGCCTCCCAATGTCGTGGAAACCATAGGCTCCAGCACCACCGACTGCTATCCTTGGGAACAAGTCTTTATCGGCGCCAACAGCCTTCGCTGGCAACCACATTGCACTGTCGAACTTGGAACAGGCAACACCCTATGGCTCAACCACAAGGCTGCACTCAATTTTGGCAGCAGCCACGAGGCTGTGCAATATATCATCTTCCACAGACCCAACTACGACAACGACCTTGGCCTCATAAGCATCGACGACCGTTATCTACTCAACGACGAGCCCGCCATATTAGACTCCATCCTATCCAACTACTCTGTTGCCGATTCGGGACAGTGGTACGGAATGCTTCTCCACCACGGCGGCTCGCACTACACCCCTATCGACGACACTATACTCTCACTGTCAGCCGGTTTTGAAGAATGGATACCCGTACCAAAGCATCGCGATGGAATCCTGAAGGCCTCTGTCGGAATCAAACATAATTTCGCAGGCTTTCTCAAAAAAGCACTCTACAAGCCCGACATCTACTATGTCGACTATCTGATGCCCGACAGCACCATCCACACCTACCGCTTCTCACGCGAAACAGCGTCGTCCGGTTTGTGGATCTCTCCCTATGTCAACTCCTATTCCGAATTGGCCTCCCTGTTCTGCGGGAACACCGATTTGCCTAAACCCCAATCCATTCGCATCCGCTCCGACGGCAACACGCGAACCAACACTCCACACATCTCCGTAACCTTCCGATGCTCGCACACCCCTCGGGCAACAATACAATAACGTAGTACAATATTTAATACATATCATCGTTACACATATATCCGCCAATAGCCGTTTCCGATATGCCAAACCACCCAAACAGTACGTACACTGCATAATGGCGCGGAAACAGCCTGCAAGAAGAAACAAACTAAAAAATAAAATAATATGACCTTAGAAGAATTTCAGAACGAATTGCGTCAGGGCATTCCCAATCCGTTGCCCGAACCGCAACCCTATGACCCCACAGTAAACCACGCACCCAAGCGCAAGGACATCCTCACCCCGGCCGAGAAGAAGCTGGCCATCCGCAACGCGCTGCGCTACTTCGACCCCAAGGACCACGCTATGCTGGCTCCCGAATTTGCCGAAGAGCTGCGCAAATACGGCCGCATCTACATGTACCGTCTGCGTCCTACCTATCCGATGTACGCACGCCCCATCGAGGAGTATCCCGCCAAGTGCCGCCAGGCAGCAGCCATTATGCTGATGATTCAGAACAACCTCGACCCCGCCGTGGCTCAGCATCCCCACGAGCTTATCACCTACGGCGGCAACGGCGCCGTCTTCCAGAACTGGGCACAGTATCGCCTCGTGATGAAGTACCTCAGCGAGATGACCGACGAACAGACCCTCGTGATGTACAGCGGCCACCCCATGGGACTCTATCCCAGCCACAAGGATGCTCCGCGCGTCGTCGTAACCAACGGTATGATGATACCCAACTATAGCAAGCCCGACGACTGGGAGCGCTACAACGCCCTCGGCGTCACGCAGTACGGCCAGATGACCGCCGGCAGCTATATGTACATCGGACCGCAGGGCATTGTCCACGGTACCACCATCACCGTCCTCAACGCAGCCCGCAAGCTTGGCGGCGGCACAGCCGGCAAGCTCTTCATCACTGCCGGTCTTGGCGGTATGAGTGGCGCTCAGCCCAAGGCTGGCGACATAGCTGGCGTGGTCAGCATTACCGCTGAAATCAACCCCGCAGCAACGCAAAAGCGTTTTGACCAGGGCTGGGTCGACGAGGTTCACGCTGACCTCGACGAACTCTTTGTTGAAGTCAACAAAGCCATCGCCGCTAAGCAGGCCCGCAGCTTCGCTTATCAGGGCAACGTTGTCGACCTGTGGGAATACTGCGCCGCAAAGGGCATCCACGTCGACCTCGGCAGCGACCAGACTTCGCTCCACAACCCGTGGGCTGGCGGCTACTATCCTGTCGGAATCAGCTTCGAAGACTCGAAGGTAATGATGGCCGAGAAACCCGAACTCTTCAAAGAAAAGGTTCAGGAAAGTCTTCGTCGCCACGTCGCAGCTATCAACAAACTCACTGCCAAGGGTATGTACTTCTTCGACTACGGCAACGCCTTCCTGCTCGAAAGCAGCCGTGCCGGCGCCGACATCTGGAATGCCGACCACAGCGCTTTCCGCTATCCCTCATACGTACAGGATATTATGGGTCCGATGTGCTTCGACTATGGCTTCGGCCCCTTCCGATGGGTCTGCACCAGCGGTAAGCCCGAAGACCTCGACAAGAGCGACCATATCGCTATGGAAGTCCTCGGCGAAATTGCCAAGACTGCTCCCGCCGAAATCCAGCAGCAGATGCACGACAACATCCAGTGGATCAAGGGCGCCAAGGAGAACCACCTCGTTGTCGGCAGCCAGGCCCGCATCCTCTATGCCGACTGCGAAGGCCGCACCAAGATTGCCGCCCGCTTCAACGAAGCCATCCGCAAGGGTGAAATCAGCGCACCCATCGTCCTTGGCCGCGACCACCACGACGTCAGCGGTACCGACAGCCCCTTCCGTGAAACCAGCAACATCTACGACGGCAGCAACCGCACAGCCGATATGGCTATCCAGAACGTCATCGGCGACAGCTTCCGCGGTGCTACGTGGGTATCGATCCACAACGGTGGCGGCGTAGGCTGGGGTGAAGTCATCAACGGCGGTTTCGGTATGGTCCTCGACGGCAGCGAAGCTTGCGACCGTCGCCTCCGCATGATGCTCCACTGGGACGTCAACAACGGTATCAGCCGTCGCAGCTGGGCTCGCAACGAAGGTGCCATGTTCGCCATCAAGCGCGCTATGGAGATTTGCCCCGAGCTCAAGGTCACCATGCCTAATCTGGTTGACGACAAGATATTGGAGAACCTCTTCTAAAAGAGTGGATTCCAAAAATTATAGAGGATGTCTCGAATGCGAGACATCCTCTATTGTTTTTGTACTAATTCTTGTTATCGTAAGGTTTTTCGTTTTTGTACGAAGTTTAACGTCCAAAGCCTACGGCGCGACGGACAAGGTCGTATTTTCTGGATGCTATCTCGTTGGCGCGGTCGCGACCACGGTTTAGCACTTCGTCTACATAGTCGGTCTGCGACAGACGCTCGTATTCGGCCTGTACGGGGCGCAGAGTCTCGTAGATGACTTCTAACACCTCTTTTTTGAAGTCGCCGTAGCGTTCCATTCCGGTAAAGTGGTCGATAGCTTCCTGTAGCGGTGTGCCGGAGAGGGCGGAATAGAGGGTGATGAGGTTTGAGATGCCGGGCTTCTTCTCTTCGTCGAAGGCTACGTATGCGTCGTTGTCGGTCACGGCACGGTTGACTTTCTTTTTGATGGTCGACTCGCTGTCGAGCAGGAAGATGATTCCCGATGGGTCTTCGGCCGATTTGCTCATTTTCTTGGTGGGGTCCTGCAGGTCTTTGATTTTTGCTCCAACCTTGGGAATGATGGGTTCCGGGACGACAAACAGATCTCCGTATTTGTGGTTCATGCGTTCGGCAATGTCGCGAGCCAACTCCACGTGCTGCTTCTGGTCGGCTCCGACGGGTACTACATTGCTGTCGTAGAGAATGATATCGGCAGCCATCAGCACGGGGTATGTGAAAAGGCCGCAGCCTACATTGGTCTGCTTCTCGCTCTTGGCCTTAAACTGCGTCATGCGGCTCAACTCGCCCATATAGGTGTGGCATTCAAGAATCCATGCCAACTGGTTGGTGGCAGGTATTTCGCTTTGGATGTAGAAAGTACAGTTCTCGGGGTCGAGTCCACAGGCGAGATAAAGGTTCGCAAAGCGGCGTATGCGTTCTTGGATGAGTTTCGGATCGCCCTGCGGCACGGTGATGGTGTGCATGTCGGGCACAAAAAGGAATGAGTCGTATTCTTTCTGATATTCAAGGAATTGACGTATGCCGCCGCAATAGTTGCCTATTGTCAGTTCGCCGCTGGGTTGCAGACCCGAGAGGAGACGTTTTTTCGTGTTTTCCATTGTTTTCGTTTCGTTTTGGTTTCTGTGCCGAAGGCATTTTTCGTTTTGGTTTTCATATCGAAGGCTTTTCCGTGCAAAAAGCCCTTCTTAAAAACAAGAAAAGCACTTCAACGTTGTGTTGGAAGTGCTTCCCAGGGTGGGAGGTGGGGCTCGAACCCACGACCTCCAGATCCACAATCTGGCGCTCTAACCAGCTGAACTACGCCCACCGTGTTATCTTCAAAAGAT